>OGPM01003149.1_pt1 | contig 10598 bp, 9 predicted proteins | sample 1552961 | NCBI WGS metagenome assembly OGPM01 (sample SAMEA2580304, study PRJEB22360) | human gut metagenome | biome: human gut; feature: human-associated habitat; material: faeces | place: Denmark | collected 2008/2010
GCAAGGATTATGTCATCCGCCCGCCCATCCCGCTGGAGATCGGTGCCATGGAGCGTGACCCCGACCAGCTGCGCCGCGTCTACGAGACCGGCCGGGCCGTGGCACAGATCCAGGTGGATAAGATCCGGGCCTTCCTTGAAACTGCAAAGGCCGAAGCCGAGGAATGATCACTGTGCTATACTGGAGCAAATCAAAACAGGAGGCACTGATTTATGAACACTCTGGATGCCATTCTCACCCGGCGCAGCTGCCGGGAATTCACCGACAAGCCCATCAAAAGCGAAACACTGCACCAGCTGCTGGAAGCAGCCATGAGCGGCCCCAGCTGCGTCAATGCACGGGACTGGTCTTTCGTGGTGGTGACCGACCCGGAAAAGCTGGCACAGATGGCCGATGCCAATGGCCGCCCTGCTGAGCCGCTGCGGAAAGCTGCCGCCGGTATCCTCGTCTGCGGCGACCTTGACCGTGCGTTCCGCTTTGCAAAGGACTACTGGGTCATTGACGGAGCCATTGCCGCCCAGAACATCTGCCTTGCTGCACAGGAGCTGGGGCTTGGCGCAGTCTGGCTGGGCACCTGGCCCCAGATGGACCGGGTGGAGGCCCAGCAAAAGCTCTTCGGTCTGCCGGAGACCATTGTGCCCCACTCCATCATCGCCCTTGGCTACCCGGAAGCAGACCTTACTGCCCCGCGTAAGAGCCGCTATGAGGATGACCGGGTACATTTTAACCAGTGGTAAATCTGCCGGACGCAAAAGCTTTGCGGCCCGACAGTTTCAATCACATGTACCCCGAGGTTCCCATAAACCACGAGCGTTCCTGCTTGATACTTTACCATATTGCTCCTCTTTCATCCAAGTGGAACAGACTGTGCAAAACAGACTTTCCAGCGCGTTTTCGTTCTTTTCTATTATAACACAAACCTGTACAACATCGTGGACCAGATCTTTATTGCAAACGCCAGTTATCTGGGTTCCTACGGCAACGCCCTTGCCGGTGAGGAAGCCACCGATTACCTCTATGAAATGGGCCACCGCCGCATTGCCTATTTTGGTGTCAGCAACGCCATGCTGTTTTCGGCAGATCGCAGGCGCGGCTACCAGATGTCCCTGCTGAAGCATGGCATCACTCCCCGGGAGAGCTGCTGCCCGCCGGAAGTCTGATCAAAAACAATGAGGCCGTTCCCTCTCTTTCTCAGAGAAGCGGAACGGCCTCATTTTGTTTATTTTTTTCGGTACTCCCGCGGAGTCATGCCAAAATGCGCCTTGAATGCCCGGTTAAAATAGGAGAGGTTTTCAAACCCGCACCGGGAAGCGATCGTCAGCACCGTCTCGTCCGTAGCATGCAGCGCTTCGGCGGCGGCATTCAGCCGGTATTCGTTCAGAAAGGCAACAAAGCTCTGCCCTGTCATCTGCCGGAACCAGCGCATGAAGTGGCTGGAACTGAAGGAGCAGACCCCGGCGGCATCGGCGACCCGAAGCCCCTCGGCATAATGGACAGAGATCCATTGCAGAACGGCTTTCAGCCGCTGGGTATCGGCAGTTTCAGCGGGGAGCTGCTGTTTCCCCTGCGCAATGAGCAGGGAGAGAAAGCGTAGCAGCGCTCCTTTGACCAGCAACTCATAGCCGGGAAGCTTGGCACGGTTGGCTTCCTCCACCTCCCGCAGGCAGGCGGCGGCCTGGAGATAACACAGGTCGTTGGGAGTCAGCCGCGCAGGCAGCAGCAGCCGCCCGCTCTGGAGCGGAAGCAGGTATTTTTCGGCGCAAAGGTCCTCCGCACCGCCCAGAAGCTCCAGCTCAAAGATGATGTTCTCGTATTCCATGCGCTGCCCCTCTGCCTGCCGCAGGGCATGGAGGGTGCCGGGCGTAAAAATGAAGATATCCCCCTGATAGGCCGGGCAGGACGCAGCGCCCACCTGCACCAGCCCCGCGCCCCGCTTGACAAAGACCAGCTCCATGCTCTCCTGCCAGTGGAGTGCCACCTGCGGGAAATCTCCCGGAATGGTGCAGGGATACAGATTGAAGGGAAATCGCACGGCCCCGTGCTGCTTGGTTTCCTGCAAAGAAGCCTGATTATGCATCATCTCGCCTCCAGATGATAGGATTGTACCATAATTTGCTCCTTTAAGGCAAGATTTCGATTGTTTTATCTGGTATATCTTGCATTATAGATGTCAAACCTGTTTTCCGTAGCAAAGGAGGAGCCATTATGAGCTTTACCGAAACATTACAGAGTATCACCGGCAAGCTGCTGGCGGACTGCACCGATCAGGAGCTGTATCTGGCACTGCTGGAGCTGGTGCGGCAGAAGAGTGCCGACCGCGTGCAGCCCGTCACCGGACGGAAGCTATACTATATCAGCGCCGAATTTCTCATCGGCAAGCTGCTGTCCAACAACCTCATCAATCTGGGGCTGTACGAAGAAGCCCGGGATGCACTGGCCGCTGCCGGAAAGCGTCTTTCGGATATTGAGGAGGTGGAGCCGGAGCCTTCTCTCGGCAACGGTGGTCTGGGCCGTCTGGCAGCCTGCTTCCTGGATTCGCTGGCAACGCTGAACCTGCCCGGCGACGGCGTTGGCCTGCGGTATCACTTTGGCCTGTTCCACCAGTCCTTTGAGGATGGTGTGCAGAACGAAAAGCCCGACCCGTGGCTCACCGCCCACAGCTGGGCTGAAAAGACCGATGTGACCTACCCGGTGGAGCTGGCAGGCAAGGAATACACTGCCCGGCTGTACAAGCTGGCTGTCACCGGTTACGAGGGGCGCACCAACACCCTGAATCTGTTCGATCTGGATACCATCGACGAGAGCATCGTCCATGACGGCATTGCCTTTGACAAGACCGCCATCGACAAGAACCTGACCCTGTTCCTCTACCCGGACGACTCCGATGAGGCAGGCCGCCGTCTGCGGGTGTATCAGCAGTACCTCATGGTTTCTGCCGGTGCCCAGCTCATTCTGGCAGAGTGCGCCGCCCGGGGCTGCAATTACCACGATCTGGCCGACTACGCCGCCATCCAGATCAACGACACTCACCCCAGCATGGTCATCCCGGAGCTGATCCGGCTGCTGGGGCAGCGGGGCATTGAGTTTGAGGAAGCTGTGGAGATCGTCACCAAGACCTGCGCCTACACCAACCACACCATTCTGGCTGAGGCACTGGAAAAGTGGCCCCGCGCCTATCTGGATGCAGTGGTGCCCCAGCTGATGCCCATCATTGAAAAGCTGGACGCACTGGCCCGCACCCGCACCGAGGACGAGAGCCTTGCCATCATCGACAAGGACGACCGGGTGCACATGGCCCACATGGACATCCACTTCACCCATTCCACCAACGGCGTGGCAGCGCTGCACACCGAGATCCTGAAAAATTCCGAGCTGCACGGCTTCTATGAGCTGTACCCGGAAAAGTTCAACAACAAGACCAACGGCATCACCTTCCGCCGCTGGCTGCTGGAATGTGACCCGCGCCTGACCGCCACGCTGGAAAAGCACATCGGTTCCGGCTTCCGCAAGGACGCTGCCGAGTTGGAGAAGCTGCTGGCCTTCGCCGACGACGAAGCCGTGCTGGGCGAGTTGACCGCCGTGAAAAAGACCAACAAGGCAGCGCTGGCAGACTGGCTGCTGCGCACCCAGAAGGTAGCAGTGAACCCCGATGCCGTGTTCGATATCCAGTCCAAGCGGCTGCACGAGTATAAGCGTCAGCAGCTGAACCTGCTGTACCTCATCCATCAGTATTACGAGATCAAGGCAGGGCATCTGCCTGCCATGCCGCTGGTGAGCATCTTTGGTGCCAAGGCTGCTCCTGCCTACACCATTGCCAAGGACATCATCCATGCCCTGCTGACCCTCTCCAAGGTCATCGCCGCAGACCCGGAGGTGTCCAAGTGGCTGCAGGTGGTATTTGTGGAAAATTACAACGTCACCGCTGCCGAAAAGCTCATCCCTGCCTGTGACCTATCCGAGCAGATCAGCCTTGCCTCCAAGGAGGCCTCCGGCACCGGCAACATGAAGTTCATGCTGAACGGTGCGCTGACGCTGGGCACCATGGATGGTGCCAATGTGGAGATCAGCCAGCAGGTGGGCGAAGAGAACATTTATATCTTCGGCCAGACCTCCGATCAGGTCATCCACCGCTACGCCGTGGGCGATTACGACCCGGCCCAGTGGGTGGAGGGCGATGCCAACATCCGCCGCGCCATCAGCTTCCTCACCGGCCCGGAGATGCTGGCTGCCGGCCATGCCGAAAACCTGACCCGCCTGCACAATGAGCTGATCCACAAGGACTGGTTCCAGACCCTGCCGGACTTCAACGCCTATGTCGTCCGCAAAGGGCAGGCCCTCAGCGATTACGCCTGCGACCCCATGGGCTGGCGGCGCAAGTGTCTGGTGAACATTGCCAAAGCCGGGATGTTCTCCTCCGACCGCACCATTGCCGAGTATGACCGCGACATCTGGCATCTGGGGAAGTAACCGTTTTTACTTTGCGTCATCCCAGCATCCAGCAGTTTCTTGTAGAAGATGCACTGCTTTCTGTGGAAAGAGCTATCATTTCGGTACGCCGGAGCATCTGCGGACGCTCCGGCGTACCATTTTTACAGGGAAGGCTTCTGCTCCAACAGGTCTGTCATGCTGCGCAGGCTGATGCCAAGGGTGGAAAGGTTATGCAGCATGGCGCTGGTGGCAGGGGGCAGGATGCCCAGAGCCCCCAGAAGGATGAGGGCCGAGTTGAAGCTGAGCACAAAGCGGTAATTGCTGCCCACCCGCTTTTGCAGGGCGTTGGCAATGGCTTTTAAGGTCACCAGCTCTTCCAGACTGTCGGCGCGGATGGTCACATCGGCAATCTCCCGGGCAATGGCGGCACCGGAATGGATGGCGATGCCGATATCTGCCGCCGACAAAGCGGGCGAATCGTTGATGCCGTCGCCGATCATCACAACGGTATGTCCCTCGGCTTTTGCATCGCGGACAAAGGCGGCCTTATCCTCCGGCAGCACCTCCGCAAAGCAGCGGTCTACCCCCACCTGCGCCGCAATGGCGCGGGCAGTGCGGTCACTGTCGCCGGTCATCATGACGGTCTGAGTGATGCCCAGCTTTTGGAGCTGGCGCAGCACCTGTGCCGCCTCCGGGCGCAGGGGGTCTGCAATACAGATGACCCCCACCAGCACCCCGGATGCTGCCAGATACAGGTGGGAGTACTGGGGGTCCAGCGCATCGAACTTTGCCTGTTCCCCTGCCGGGATGGTGCAGCCCTCGTCCTCGAAAATAAAGTGAGCGCTGCCGATGACCACCCGCTTTCCCCCTACCCGGCTGGCAATGCCATGGGCCACGATGTACTCCACCTCGGAGTGCATCTCTTCGTGAGAAATTCCCCGCTCCTTGGCAGCACGGACGACGGCGTTTGCCATGGAATGGGGGAAATGCTCTTCCAGACAGGCGGCAAGCTGCAATACCTCCTGCTCCCCGCAGCCGGAGAAAGGCACCACCTGCACCACCTGTGGGGTGGCACGGGTGAGGGTGCCGGTCTTATCGAACACGATGGTGTCCGCCTTTGCCAACGCTTCCAGATACTTGCCGCCCTTTACGGTGATGTGATATTCCCCGCACTCCCGCATGGCAGAGAGCACCGCCAGCGGCATGGAAAGCTTCAGCGCACAGGAGAAGTCCACCATCAAGATGGAGATGGCCCGGGTGACGTTGCGGGTAAAGGCATAGGTAGCCACCGTACCGGCAAGGCACCACGGCACCAGACGGTCGGCCAGCTGCAAAGCCCGGTTTTCGGTGCCGGACTTGAGCTTTTCCGATTCCTCGATCATCGCCACAATCTTATCGTAGCGGTTGGCACCGCCCTCTGCCTTGGCCACAAGGACGCATTCGCCCTCTTCCACCACTGTTCCGGCGTAGACGGTAGCACCGGTGGTCTTGCGCACCGGCATGGACTCGCCGGTCAGGGCAGCTTGGTTCACCATGGCTTCGCCTTCCAGCACCATGCCGTCCAGCGGGATCATGTTGCCGGAGCGCACCACCACTTCGTCCCCGGCGTGGACACGGGTCAGCGGTACCAACACCTCGCCCTGCGGGGTGCGCACCCAGACCTTATCCACGTTCAGTGCCATGCTGCGAGCCAGGTCGTCCAAGCTCTTTTTCCGCGTCCACTCCTCCAGCAGACTGCCCACCGTCAGCAGGAACATCACCGACCCTGCGGTGCTGTAATCGCCCCGCAGGAGGGAGGCGGTGATGCTGAGCGCATCCAGCACCTCAACTTCCAGCTTGCGGTGCAGCAGGCAGCGGATGCCTTTCCAGACAAAGGCGATGGAGCGCCATACCGTATATGCCGCCGCGATGGGTGCGGGCAGGAACACCTTGCGGAACACCCGGCCCGCCACAAGGTTGACCATCTTCTCCTGATATTCCTGATTGATTTTCCGGCTATCGTGGGAAGTGACCAGCACCTCTAACTCTTCGTTGTCAAAGCGGTAGGCTGCCAGCAGGGCGACGGCATCCTTCCGGCTGCCCCGGTAGGTCAGCACCACATCTCCGGTGCGCTCGTAGACGGTGGCTTTCTGGATAATGTCCTGCCCGTTCAGGTAGGCTTCCAGCACATCTGCCCGGTGCAGGGTCATGCGCACGGCGCAGACGTGCACCCGCATCCGTCCCTTACCTTCATGTAAGATCGTACATTTCATTGCTTTTCTTACCCCTCTGCGTAAAAAAGAGCCGCCCAAGGGCGGCTCCGCTGCGTTGTATCACTGTGCAGTCTGCTCTGCGGGCTGTTCAGCCGTATCCTCGATAACCTCCTGTGCAGCCTCGGCGGCGCGGCTCTCGTTGATGGCCTTTGCATCGGCAAGGATGTCACCGGCCTCTTCCTGCACCTTATTCACGGTCTGCATGGTGCAGTCCTTCATCCGCAGCACCGCAGCGGTGGTCTGGGTGTAGACCTTTTTGGCATCCTTGCTGGACAGCACCTTGAAGCCGGCAGAGCCGAACACTACACCGCCCAAAAACAGCGCAAGCTTTTTTGTATCAAACATATTTATCCCTCATTTCTGTGTTTCCTATCTAAGCGCCCACACCCTTGAGCGGGGGCAGGCTCTTTATCTTTGTATTGTAGCACGCTTTCGGACTTTTTCAATGGTTTTTGATGATGTTAGGACGTATTAACATTGTTAGCGGCAGTTTGATATGGAGGATCATTTTCGTCATGCTCACCTGCAGAGATCAGCAGAGCGCGCCTTGTCCAGTGCTTTCAGCTCGGCACTGCGGGCGTTGTAGGCTTCTGCCATCTCCCGCTCCAGAACCTCCAGCCCTTCCCGGTTGTGATACAGTTCCATGAACAACCATTCCAGCTCGTCCTTATGTTTGGCGAACCGGACTGCAAAATTATCTTGACTTGTCTTCTTTCTTTATCCTTTTCGTGTAAGATGGAGCTGCACGCTGGGGTAATCGCCAAACAGCTGCGGCAGGACAAGTCCCGCATACAGCAGAGTGCTGCCGCTGAACCGCATCCCCTTGTGAATGCCGTCCTCTACGTCGTGGGCATACCGGGAGCCGAAATAGTCGATGCCGTCCAGCTCATACACAGCATCTTCTTCCAGCCCACGGAAGCACAGGTGGATGGGCAAGGGATTCGCCTGCGGATGGGTCACCACCAGATTCAGCAGTGCCTCGCTGCCGTCCTCTGCGGCAAACTGCCATGCCGTGAAATATGCGTTTTCTGCCGGGTCGGTCAGCCGGTAATAATCGCCGGTGCGGATCAGGTCGTTCAGCCGTTTGAACCGCTTGATCTGGTTTTTCACTGCGGTGCACTCGGCGCGCTTCAGCTTGCCCAGATCCAGCTCGTAGCCAAAGGTGCCGCTCATTGCCACCACAGCGCGGGTGTCGATGGGCGTAGTGCGGCCGGTCTGGTGGTTGGGGCAGGCAGAAACATGAGCACCCATGGTGCAGACCGGATAGCCAAAGGAGGTGCCGTGCTGGATGGTCAGCCGCTCAATGGCATCGGTATCATCACTGCACCAGATCTGGGGATAGTAGCACAGCATTCCGGCATCAAAGCGTCCGCCGCCGCCTGCGCAGCCCTCGAACAGCACCTCCGGGAAGCCCTGTGTCAGCCGCTCTGCCAGCGCATAAACGCCCAGCATATAGCGGTGCATGATCTCACCCTGCTGCTCGGCAGGGAAAGCGCGGCTGTACACATCGCTCATGCTGCGGTTCATATCCCACTTGATATACTCAATGTGATGCTCCCGCAGCAGCTTGCCGATAACCCCTGCCAGATAGTCCACCACCTCCGGGCGGGAAAGATCCAGCACCAGCTGGTTGCGCCCCATGGCAGGCTTGCGTCCGGGCAGGGTCAGCGCCCAGTCCGGATGGGTGCGGTACAGCTGGGAGTTCTCGTTGACCATTTCCGGTTCGATCCACAGGCCGAATTTCATGCCCAGCGCATTGATCTGCTCAATCAGTGGGTCCAGTCCGCCGGGCAGCTTTTCGCAGTTCACGATCCAGTCGCCCAGCCCCTGATTGTCGTCATTCCGGGTGCCGAACCAGCCATCGTCCAGCACCATCATCTCCACGCCGAGAGAGGCCGCTTTTTCAGCGATCTTTACGATCTTTTCGGTGTTGAAATCAAAATAGGTGGCCTCCCAGTTGTTGATCAGCACCGGGCGGCGTTTGTCCTTCCACGGGCCGCGGCAGATGTTGCGCCGCAAAAAGCGGTGGTACTGCTGGGAAAGCGGGGTCAGACCCTCTGCCGCAAAGGAGAGGATCACCTCCGGGGTGTCAAAGGTCTCGCCCGGCTTCAGGTTCCACGCAAAACGTTCCTCCTGAATGCCGCTCACTACCCGGACAAGCCCGGTCTGAGAGCGCTCCACGTCCATCTGGTAGCTGCCGGAATAGACCATCATCACCCCATAGCAGGCACCGCTGGTCTCCGTTGCATCCTGCTGGCAGAGGATCAGGAAGGGATTATTGTGGTGGCTGGAGCTGCCCCGCACCGAAGAAATGGTCTGGATATTGGTGCCCACAGCTTCCCGCTCCAGCTGCCGTTCCATAGCGTGTCTGCCGTGGAAATGCAGCAGATCCCATCTGCCAAAGGGCAGATCCAGACAGGCAGATGCCGCCTTGTCCAGCCGCAGCGGGTTATCTCCGTGGTTTGTCAGCCGCGCCGCACGGGTGATGACATCCTGCTGTGCAAACACACCGTACAGCAGTTCCAGCGTCAGACCGGTGACCTCGTCCTGCATTCGGACGATCAGGGTTTCGGCATCGTTTTCCTCTGCGTGGGCACAGGGCAGACCGGTCAGCTGATATTTGCCCGCCTCCACCGTGTGGCTCACATAGGTAAAGTCCGCGCCAAAGGCGCCACGGCTGTCGGCCACCGTCAGGCAGGATAGACGGAAATCGCCCACGTTGCAGCCGGTATACTCCTGCGGGAGCAGATCCGGGGAAATGCCCCGGTGGGTGCGGTAAGCGTAGTAATCCGGCGAGAATCCCCGGTCTGTGCGGGGATACAGCTGCATCAGGTCCCCGGTGCCGATGGTTTTGCCGTAGTACAGATGCAGCAGGTGCCCCAGCGCATCCACCTTCATGTGGTAACTGGTATGGGCGGTCTCCAATACAAAAATGCGTGCCTCGGAATCAAATCGAATACTCATGGATCCTATACCTCAACGAGATTATTTTTAATAAAAATGCCGACAGACAGGCGGTCGGGTCGATTTTCTTGCTTTTGTCAGCTCTTACAAAAGCAGCGAGAAAATTTTGTGCATCATTACATTGCACAGTTTCTTTTCTCTTGTTGTGTCATTATTATACTATCCGCCAGTGGTTTCGTAAATGCAAAAATGCGATTTGTTATATCTCAATTTGAAGGAATACTACGAATTATGTTGAAGTCATAACGCATTTTGGCATATCATAAGAAAAAGCGGGCAGGGTTTTCTGATCGCTCCCGGTCAGGTCACCACCTACCGTGCCGATGAACAGGAGCCGTGGGAATACACATGGATCGAGTTTGACGGTCTGCGTGCCCACGAAGCCCTGAACCTTGCAGGCATCAGCGGACAGAACCCGGTGTACTCGCCTGCGAGCACCAAAGCCGGACAGCTGCTGCAAGAGCAGATACGCCTTTCGTTTTTCCGACAAATAAAAACACCCCATTTGTCCGACCGAATACGGTCGGACAAATGGGGTGTTGTTCATTCAGGGGCGCACCCTGTTTTTTTACTATGATTCATCATTTTCCACGCGCAGCATCCGGTATCCTACACCAACATGGGTCTGGATCAAATGCGGCGCATCCGGGCATCGTTCCAATTTTTTGCGCAGGGATGCCATGTAAACTCGCAAGGATGCAATGTCATTTTCCTGCGTACTGCCCCATACTTTCTGCGTGAGGGAGGTATGCGTCAGCACTTTGCCCACATTATGCGCCAGCACACACAGCAGTTTGTACTCGATGGGGGTCAAATGCAATTCATTCTCGCTCAACCAGACACACCCGGCCGAGAAGTCGATCTTCAAAGGACCATTGACAAAAACCGGGCTGTTTATACCGTCAGAAGCCAGCAGATTCAATCGGCGCTGCGTTACACGCAGTCTTGCCAGCA
>OGPM01003150.1_pt1 | contig 10598 bp, 5 predicted proteins | sample 1552961 | NCBI WGS metagenome assembly OGPM01 (sample SAMEA2580304, study PRJEB22360) | human gut metagenome | biome: human gut; feature: human-associated habitat; material: faeces | place: Denmark | collected 2008/2010
TTTCATATGATTCCAGCTTTCCCATTTCTTCTGCAAATACAAGCAGTTCTTTCATCTTCTGGTTGGTTGTCCCAATCACAATTCCTGCATTTATCACCTTTTTACACTGCCTGATCATCTGCTTTGCCCGTTCAAATGCACGATCGCTTACCGGTTCAAATGGCTCTTCTTCGATTACGCTGACCGCCAGATGTTCTGCCAGATGATAGTCAATATCATTAGTATACAGGATTCCTGCCGAAAATGGAATCTTTGCTTTCTGAAGGTTCCGGTAAACAGGGATTCCACTGCCTCCGGAAGAGATCACAAATACTTCTGCCTCTCCCTCCGCCTTTGCAAGCTCCACACTTCCGAACACAGGATCAAAATGCCCGTTGTCGATCTCATAAAGTTTCTGGATAAAATCTTCTTTAAAAATCGCCTCCGGCTCTCCATAACCGAAAATTGTATCTCCTTTAACGCACAGGATCTTATCCGAGATCTTCTGCGCCAGATCGATCTCATGAAGTGACATAATGACCGTGATCTGCTTTTCTTTCGCCATATTTTTCAAAATAGTAAGCAACTCCAGCTTATAACGGATATCCAGAAAAGAAGTGGGTTCATCCAGGATCAGTACCTCCGGTTCCTGGCAGATCGCTCTTGCCAGAAGGATCCGCTGTCTCTGCCCGTCACTGATCGCCTCAAAACTTTTTTCTGCGTATTCTGTTGCATGGACAATTTCCAGTGCTTCCTGTGTCTTTTTCTCATCTTCTCGCGTTAATATCCCGAGCCGTCCTGTATAAGGATACCGCCCTGCTGCTACGACCTCATAGCAGGTCATCAGCTCCGGCTTTGCCCGCTGTGTCAGCACCACTGCCATCTTCGTTGCAAGCTCTTTGTAAGATAAGTCTTTCAGATTCTTTTCACCGATCGTCACCTTACCTCCAATGAGCGTAAGCTGCTTGGTAATACTTTTTAAAATCGTAGATTTCCCGGAACCGTTTGGTCCGATCAGTGTCAATATCTCACCTTTTTTAATCTCTGTACAGATATCATGGATCAGTACATTTCCATGATATCCGACAGAAAGATCTTTCATCTGAAAATAGCTCTCACTCATATTTATTTCCCTTTTCTTCCTTTTATCATCATGAAAATTACGATCGGTGCACCAAAGATCGAAGTCACAGTACTGATATTCAGCTCCAGTGGTGCAAATGCCATACGCGCGATCAGATCACATCCCATACAGAACACCGCCCCGCCAAGGAATGTTGCCGGTATCACAACCAGCGGTTTTGCCGTCCCGAGAAGATGCTTGATCAAGTACGGAACTGCGATTCCAACGAATGAAATCGGCCCTGCAAATGCAGTCACACATGCGGAAAATACACTGGAAAGCAGAATCAGAAGCACCCGGAACACACGGATATTGACCCCCATACTCTGCGCATACATTTCTCCCAGCTGATACGCTCCGATCGGCTTTGACAGGAAAAAGGTAAGGATCAGTGTAATTCCTACCATAAGCGCTGCTACCTTTACATTGCTCCAGCTCATACCGGAAAAGCTTCCCTGTGACCAGCCATGCAGATTCACGATATCTGAATCCTCCGCAAAAGTCACTACAAAATCAGTTACTGCCGAGCAGATATAACCGATCATGATTCCGCCAACCAGAAGAGTTGCCATATTCCGGATTTTTCTTGCAAGAAGCAGGATAAATCCAATTGAAAGCATAGATCCGATAAATGCTGCAATGATCAGTATATAAGATGATACCAAAGTGTAATATTTTAAAAAGATGATCATCGCCAGAGCGACCATCATCTTTGCACCCGAAGAAATCCCCAGTACATACGGTCCTGCGATCGGGTTGGAAAAAAATGTCTGCAATAAAAATCCGGAAAGGGCAAGTGCCCCTCCCAGAATCCCCGCCATCAGGACACGCGGAAGACGGATTTTCCAGATAATATTCATCTGCACCTGTGTTCCTTTTTTCAGAAACAGGATCCGTAAAATCTCAGGAACCGAGATCTGTACATTTCCGGTATTGATGTTCAGCACTACGATCATGCAAAAAACTGCTGCCAGCACCGCAAATACTCCCACATATCTTGTATTCCTTTTCCAGTTATTTTTCATTCCTGCCTGTCCCATTTTCTTCTCCGTTTTCTATTTTACATGGTATAAAAATGTCATCTTGCTTTCATCGCCGCCTGTCAGCATCAGATTCATATCCGTGATCAGTTCCCCGACGATATCGGTTGCCTGATACAGATATTTACCGGTACACCATACATTTCCTTCTTTGACTGCTTTGAAATCAGAAAAAAGTGCATCTTTTTCTTCCAAATCCTTTACACTGTTGATTGGATTATCGATACTTGAATTATAAATCAGATAATCTGCATCCGCCGCCTGTGCGTAAAACTCTTCCATTGTAAGTTTTACTGCTGATGTATTACTGTCATCGCCGGTCAGATCATCGAATACATATCTTCCACCGGCAAGTTCGATCATTTTCGGAATATAATCATCACTTCTTCTTACTACTACCGTTCCGTCACTGCTTACATAGAAAAATGCAACCGTCTTCTCGGTATTCTTAAAATCTTTGAGCGCATCGACATTTTCCACCTGCTTTTCAAAAAATGCATCCGCTGCATCTTCTTTATTCAGCATTGCTGCATAAAGTTTGATCCATTCAGTTCTTCCTAGAGGATGCGATTCATAGCTGGACCGGTCGATCATCACCGGGATATCCAGAGATTCGATCATCTCCTGTACCTTCGGTGTGTGAAGGATCATGGTCGATTCGATGGCAAGATCACAGTCTTCGTCCACCAGCATCTCATAATCCGGTTCACTGTATTTCCCTGCAAATTTTATTTTCCCGTCATCCATCGCTTTGACTGCATTTTCAATATACCATCCGGAAGCCTGGGTACCTGTCATTGTGATATTATCCAGAGAATCGATCGCATTAAAAAGTGCCATTGCAGATGTCGCCGCAAGATAAATATGATCCAGCGGCTGCTGAAGGATCACGTAATCCTCCTCGGCTCCATCCGGCACATCCTGATTTTCCGGGACGACCAGAAATTTTGCATCGTCTTTGATATCGATCATCTTATAGCCGTCTTTGTAGTAATATACCTGAAAACCTTCGGCATATTCCAGATCCATCGCGGATTCATAAGTGAGTCCGTCAATCTCCGGATCTTTTTTTTCTTTGGCACTTCCTTTTGTACTGCTGCTTTCTGTTTTTTTTGTATCTGTTGTATTCTTTTTCGTCTGCCCGCATCCGGTCAGTGCTGCCGTCCCAAGCAGCACTGTACTCAAAAGAATGCACCCCAGACGCATCGTTCTCTTTTTCATTTTCTACCTCTGTATCCAAAAAAGAATCTACCTAGTTTTTTGCAGAAGAATCTGTACTGTCTGTCTGCGCGAAAATTGCCTCGTAAACCTTGCTCCACTCTGCTTTTGCATCATCCTTTTCCTCATCTGCTGACCGGTCAACGATCATCGGAACATCCAGAAGAACAAATTTTTCTGCCAGCTCTTCGTATCTCTTCTGCTGATCTTCTACCGACATTTTCTTCTCATTCTTTTCATCCGGAAGAATTTTATTGGAAAGGATTGCAAGATCACACTTACTCTTCATCAGTTTTTTATTTTCCGGTTTCTTATAGGTTCCTGCATAAATGATCTTCTTAGCTTTCATTGCTTTTGCAATGCCTTCTACCTTACAGTTCTTCTGTTTTACCCCTACTGATGTAATCTGGTCTGTTGCATTCAGCTTATCCAGGATTTCCAGTACTTCCTCTGAACCTACATATGCAGACTTCTTTGGCTTCTGGATCACGATCATTTCTTTATCCAGACCTGCCGGAATTTCTGCGTCTTCCGGGACGATCAGATAGCGGACGATCTTTGCTTTGTAAAGCGCAAGCTTTTCTTCCTGTGCCGGTGTCAGTCCGGAATCTGTATCTTCTTTTGTATCCTTTGTCTTGGTCTCTTTTGTATCCTCATCTTTTCTCTGATCGATTTCTAAAAGAGTGATTCCCTGATCATAATGATAGATCTTGAAGTACTCCGCATGCTCTACCTTTGTCTCAGACTGATAAGAAAGTCCCATGATTTCCGGCGCTTTCTCATCCAGTGTATCTGCACTTAAATTGGTCTCCCCACTTACTGTAGTTCCGTCTGCTTTTGCTGCAGCACTTAGGTAAATGAAAATCGAATAGCTGATTTCATGCGCTGTTGACATCTTGGTTGTCATACCGATGATCGTATTGTTCTTGTTCAGTTCTACCGGAATGACAAATGTAGACGTACTTCCTGTTGCTGTCGGATAATAGGTATTTCCATTCGCTTTTACATAGCCATAAGAACCACTGCTAAATACAATGGTAGCATATGCCTGACCGCCTGTCACGGTAATCTTGGTACAACTGATGCTGACCTTTCCGGTTCCACCTGACCAGGAAAATTTATCCGGTGTATAGACACCGTCTGCAAGTGTTGTTGCACTGTTTACACGGGCAGTTCCACCATTTAAATCTGCCTCATATTTGGATTCTTTGTCCGGGGTCTGGTTTGTGCCTGTGCCTCCGGAAGTGGTGCCGGTTCCAAAGTTGGTGTTCTGGCTGGTGTTATTTCCCTGGTTGGTGTTGCCATTATTTCCAGTATTTCCATTTGTGGAATTGCTATTGTTCAGATTCTTCATGCCTGCTGAGGCGAATGTTAAAGTACGGTCATACCATACTTGCTTTTTATGAGAAAATGCTGCCACTGAAATTCCTGTGTCTAATAAAGAAACCGGAATCGTATAGGTATACATACCATTTTTGTCCACAACATAAGGAATCCACTTGGACTTATCTGCTGCTGCTTCTGCACTTGTTCCTACATACAGATAATCATATCCTGTACCACTGAGTGTAATTTTTGCAGTCATCTCCCCATTTTTTGATGTTAAGATGCAATCCGTAACTTTAAACATGGATGAACTTGAAGTTACGTTTGCTTTATAAGAGCCATCACTTACCTGAACATATTTGGTCATTCCTTCCGTCTTGAATGTTAATGTACGATCAAACCATTTACCACCTTTTTTCCCATGTGCTGCAATCTGAATCCCAGTATTCATGCTTTCCACCGGCACTGTAAATACACATTTTCCTTCTACAATTTCTTTAGGCGTAATTAACTGATCTTTTGAAGCTTTTTCAGCATCCTTAGCGGTTCCCACGTATAAATAATCATATCCTGTTCCACTAAGTGTAATATCTGCCTGCATCTTGCCACCAACAGATGTCAGCACGCAATTTACTACACGAAACATTCCACTAGCTGAAGCTGCATCAACATCTACTACATACTTTCCAGTATCCAGTACGTTCTTGTCCTCATTTCCCGGTTTCTGGTTTTCGCCACTTCCGGTTCCCGGTTTGCTCTCTCCTGAATTGCCTCCCTGTTCAGGATTTTCTGTGTCGTCTTTTTTATTTTCTGCTGACGATGAGATATGAAGCGTGTAATCTCCGTCTGCTTTCCTACTCTCCCAACCGTTCTCTTGGCTATGTGGTACAAAGGCAACATCCGTTCCATCTGCTGACAGTGGAAGTTCAAACGTAAATAAATACCCTTTTCTTGTTCCCGTTCCAACTATCGCCTTTTCTTCTTTCCGTTCAACTGTATCAACTTTACTTCCAATATAAATTTTATTGTAAGTTTTACTCTCTGTTTCTATCGAAACTTTCAGGTGATTATTTTCTTTTACAACAGAAGACGATCCAACCTTAAACATTGCAAAATCACTGGTAACATTTTTCGCTTCCTGCGCCTTCACTTCCCCGGCATTTTCCGCCGTTTCTTCCGACTTAACCTTCTGCTCCTCTGCAGCCTTCTCTTCGCTCTTTCCGTCTTCGCCCGCTTCTTTTTTCTCTGCCTCAGTTACATTCCCTGTTGCCGCATTTTCTTCTGCTTTCGGCTCTTCCTGACTCTTCTGATTCTCGTCCGTTCCCTGTCCGGCAGTCGTTTCTTCTTCCTGTCCGGTCACTTCTTCAGCCGGCTGACCTGCTGCGTCTGCCGCACCGATTTTTCCGTCTGTTACTTCTACGGTCTGCTGACCTGATTCTGTATTTTCTACTCCTGCCACTGCACTGTCCTCAGCGTAAGCATAAGAAACCGGTGTAACCGACATTGCAATTGCCATGAAAAGTGCAAGAAACTGTTTTGAATTCCTCTTCATAATCCAACTCTTCCTCCTGATGTCCTGATCTTTTGTCGCTTGACAGCTCGATGATGTACATTCGCCAAATTCAGTTCCTCGTGCAAGCATAAATCTGCACTTGGCTCATCGTATGCAAAAAAAATCTGCTTCCTTTTTCCTGAAAGCAGACTTCACCTACATCCTCTGCCACCGGAACTCTTTTCCGTATATATGGCAGCACAAAAATCTTGCTTTCATACTCAGTATGAAGCAAGATATCATTTCTTTGTGTATGTAAACGCGCTTTCATCGGAAGCAATTTACTCTCTTTCAGCAGGTCTCCTGGCTTATGGATCTTAACAAAGCTGCACCTTCTCACATTTTTATGCAATGGCTTGCCGCCGCTTTGCTCCTCATTTACAGTGACCGGATCGCTCAGGACTTTCACCTGATTCCCTTTTAAGCCGACCAGAAATTCTTCTGCCTAGCACTGAAAAAGTTTCTTTATTTATTCTTACTCACTATAACAGATATGTTTCTTCTTGACAAGAGTCATCTTTCCTGGTTTATTTCCCTATTTTTCCCAAACTCTCCATTAAAAATCCCGGAAGTTTTTGTTTCAAAATCGACACCTTAATGACTATATGTTTATCATAATTTCATGACCTACTTCATTTATATATAGAAAGCGAAGGGGATCGAAATGAGAAAAAAGTGCCAGTGAATGTATGAAAATACTCTGAAATAAGACAATGCAGCCGCCAGATCGACGACTGCATTGTCTTATACTCTTTTTCGTACAATTTTATTTTTTCGCTGCCTCAAAATTACGATGAAGTAATTCGTGGGTCTTTCCTTTCAGAAGTTCATCATATAATGACAGGATCAGCGGATTCTCATTCGACTTCTTAATCTGCGTATTGATATCGGTATCATACAGGCCTTTGCTTCTGGCTATCCTGCTTCTCGGACCTGCCGGGACTGGCTGTCCGCCACCCATGATACATCCGCGCCTGCATGCCATAACCTCAACAAAGTCGTAATGTACCTCGCCCTTCTGGATCTTCTTCATCAGCGCATCTGCATTTCCAAGTCCACTGACAACAGCTGCATGGATAGTACGTCCGTTGTAATCAAACTCTACTTCTTTCAGTCCTTCTTCTCCACGAACTCCACTGAATTTGATCTTATCCATTTCCACACGGTTATGTCCTTCACGAAGGCGCCTGAGTACGGCTTCTGTCACACCACCGGTTACTCCGAAGATCACACCTGCACCAGATCCGATACCAAACGGCATATCGGATGCTTCGATCTCCAGATTTTCAAAGCGGATACCGGATTTCCGGATCATTGTAATCAGCTCTGTTGTAGTCAGTACATAATCAATATCCTGTTTTCCATTCGTGGAAGATTCCGGTCTTAAAATCTCTTCTTTCTTTGCAGTACACGGCATGATCGATACAGAAACGATTCTCTTTCCACCATTCTTTTCCGGATCCTTATAGTATTCACGGATCACAGCACCAAACATCTGCTGCGGTGAACGGCAGGTTGACAGATTTTTTGCCAGATCCGGATAACGGTTCTCACAGAATTTTACCCATGCCGGACAGCAGGATGTAAATAATGGGAGATTTTCTCCGGATGCAAGTCGTTCAAGAAGCTCTTCAGATTCCTCGATCACCGTAAGGTCTGCACCATAAGAAGTATCATAAACTTCATCAAATCCAAGGCGGTGCAACACATTGACGAGTTTTCCCATCACATTTTCCCCTCTTGGAAGGCCGAACTGATCGCCGACTGCGACCCGGACTGCCGGTGCGATCTGTGCGATCACCTTTGTATTCTTATCTGCAAGAAAATCCCAGATCACTTCGATATTGGTATTGATACTGATCGCACCTGTAGGACAGACAACCCTGCACTGTCCACAGTTTACGCAGTCTGTCTCTGCAATCTTTTTGTTAAATGCCGGTGTTACCAGAGCCTTTGTTCCCCGGTATGCAAAATCAATCGCATTAACAGACTGTACATTGTCGCACATACGGACACAGTCACCACAGAGAATACATTTATTCGGGTCACGCACGATTGACGGTGAACTGAAATCCAGTGGATACTGTTCTTTTGTATTTTCAAATCGGACGGTTGTGACGCCCATACGGTGTGCCAGCGCCTGAAGCTGACATTCTCCACTCTTGATACAGGTTGTACAGTCTCTGCAATGTGCAGCAAGTAAAAGCTCCAGAATCATCTTACGATATTTCATAAGACGCGGAGTATTCGTGTAAATGACCATCCCATCTCTTGGCGGTTCTGAACAGGATGCAAACGTCTTTCCTCTCTCATCTTCTACGGTACACAAACGACAGGCTCCATACACAGACAGTTCTGAATGGTAGCAGAGTGTCGGTATATCTATATCTGCATTACGGATGACAGAAAGTACATTCGGCTCATCTGTAAACTCTACCTTCCTTCCATCTATTGTCATATATCCCATGACTCATTCCTCCTATTTCTCGATATGAATTGCTTTAAACGGACACTGTTCCATGCAGGCTCCGCACTTGATACATTTCTCCTGATTGATATGATAAGGAGATTTCAGCACGCCTTCAATTGCACCTGCCGGACAGTTTCTTGCACACTTCGAGCAGCCCTTGCATATCTCCGGATCGATCTGGAATTTACGCAGATTTGAACAGACACCTGTCCGGCAGCGTTTCTCGTTGATATGTTCCAGATATTCCTCTTCAAATGCATTCATGGTACTGATAACCGGTTTCGGTGCGCTCTTTCCAAGTCCGCAAAGCGCCGTACTCTCAATCATATCTGCCAGTTCACGAAGCTCGTCCATATCGGACGGTTTTCCGTTTCCTGCTACAATACGCTCCAGGATTTCAAGCATTCTCTTTGTACCTTCACGGCAAGGAACACATTTTCCACAGCTTTCTCTCTGTGTAAAACTCATGAAGAATCTGGCAACCTCTACCATACAGGTATCCTCGTCCATGATAACCAGACCGCCCGAACCGATCATTGCCCCGATCTTCGCCAGTGAATCAAAGTCCATCTTACTGTCCAGCTGATCCTCGGTCAGACATCCACCGGACGGACCACCGATCTGTACTGCTTTGAATTTCTTGTCATTCTGGATTCCACCGCCGATGTCATAAATAACTTCGCGCAATGTAATTCCCATTGGTACTTCGATCAGTCCTGTATTTCTTACATTACCGGTCAGTGCAAATGCTTTCGTTCCGGGACTTTCTGGTGTACCGATTCCTTTGAACCAGTCTGCACCATTTGTTACGATCATCGGAACATTGGCATAGGTTTCTACGTTATTAAGAACAGTTGGTCTTGCCCATAATCCCTGCTCTACTGTACGTGGCGGTTTTACTCTCGGCATTCCACGTTTTCCTTCAATGGATGCCGTCAGTGCGCTGCCTTCTCCACAGACGAATGCACCTGCACCACGGTTGATATGTAAATGGAAACTGAAATTGGTTCCAAGAATGTTGTCTCCTAAAAGTCCGATTGCCTCTGCCTGGCTGATCGCTGTCTTCAGTCTTTCAATCGCAAGCGGATATTCTGCACGTACATAGATATAGCCTTCCTGTGCCTGTACTGCATATGCTGCGATCATCATGCCCTCGATCATACGGTGCGGATCACCTTCCATGATACTTCGATCCATAAATGCACCCGGATCACCTTCATCACCATTGCAGACCACATAGCGGATCTTTTCTTTCTGGGAAGCAACCTGCTGCCACTTTCTGCCGGTGCGGAATCCAGCACCTCCACGTCCACGCAGATTCGAATCATAGATTGTCTGAATCACTGCTTCCGGTGTCATCTCAAAGAGTGCCTTTTCGATTCCGGCATAAGCACCGACTGCAAGTGCACCCCCAATATGCTCTGCGTCGATATGTCCGCAATTCTTCAGTACCAGTCTGGTCTGCTTTGCGTAGAACGGAATCTCTTCCTGTGACGGATAGGTCACTCCATCCATCTTGTAGAGAAGTCGCTCTACCGGTCTGCCGCCCAGGATTGTTTCGTTATAAATCTCTTCGCAGTCTTCCAGTTTTACTTTAATATATAAATAATTATATGGCTCAATTCTTACCAGAGGTCCCATCTCGCAGAAGCCATGACATCCACTCTTCATAACCTTTGTATGTGCGATTTCTTCCCCGATCTTTACTTCTACCCCTGTATGATCTTTTGTCAGTTCTTTTAACTTTTCATAAATCTTGCCTGATCCACTTGCCAGACATCCGGTTCCCCCGCAAACCAGTACTCTGCAGTCAGCCGATTGTTTTTTCTGACATTCAATACGATATTCCTTCAGTTCCGTTCTGTTTTCAATTTTCATTTTCTTCAGCTC
>OGPM01003151.1_pt1 | contig 10597 bp, 10 predicted proteins | sample 1552961 | NCBI WGS metagenome assembly OGPM01 (sample SAMEA2580304, study PRJEB22360) | human gut metagenome | biome: human gut; feature: human-associated habitat; material: faeces | place: Denmark | collected 2008/2010
GGCGGCACTTGGCCAGCATATCCAGCTCCGGCATCAGCTCGGTGCTGATGACCGAGAGCATCTGCTCCATCTTGTCGCAGTCCTCAGCCGGGAAGCGCTTGCGCACACGCTCGATGACCGTGTGCAGGTAAGAATAGCTGATGCTGTAGTAATCGATGTATTTCTGGGTGGGACGCAGGAAGTATTCGCGGCGGTCGGTGGTGGACTGGATCTTCTCCACATAGCCCTTTTTGACGAGGCTGCCGATTTTATAAGCCGCGTTGGGGGTGGAGATGCCCATCATGCGGGAAAACTCCGCAATGGTGGGCTCTCCCATCGCCATGATGCCCTCCATGCAGAAGGACTCCACCGTAGTCAGCGTGGCTTCGCGGGTGGCAAAGCGCTGAAATACATTCTGATAAAAATGCAGCTTGAATTTTGTATAGACGTCCTGAAAGACTTCTTCCAGCATGGGGTTTTCCTCCAGTGAGCAAATAGCTCAAAAAATTTACTCTTTTGATAAGTATACCATGATTTGCGCCGGAGGGGAAGACAAAAATCTACGATTCCGTTAAGATTTTGTGACCTCTTCCTTCCCAGTATAGCCCATCCGCGCCCTGACGATGCTGAGCACGACGAGTTCGATGACGATGGCACAGGCCAGCAGCACGAAGGAGGTCAGGGTGTTGGCGGCATCGCCGAGGACAGCCTGTGCTGCACCGCAGAGCAGATAGCAGCCCGCCGAGATGGCGGCGGCGGTCATGGCGTAGGGCAGCTGGGTGGAGACGTGGTTCACGTGGCTGCAATGCGCGCCGGCAGAGGCCATGATGGTGGTGTCGGAGATGGGCGAGCAGTGGTCGCCGCAGACCGCGCCGGACAGGCAGGCGGCGATGGAGACGACCAGCATCTCACCCTCCGGGAAGGCGTGGCAGACGATGGGGACCAGGATCGAGAAAGTACCCCAGGACGTGCCGGTGGCAAAGGCCAGGAAGACTGCCACCACAAAGATGATGATGGGCAGCAGGTACTGCAGAGCCGCCGCAGAGCCGCTGAGCAGGCTTGCAACGTAGTATTTTGCGCCCAGCAGGCCGGTCATGCCGGAAAGCGTCCATGCCAGCGTCAGGATGAGCATGGGGCTGACCATGGCCTTGAAGCCCTCGGGGATGCAGGCGGCGAAGTCCTGAAAGGTCATGACGCCCCGCACCCGGTAAAACACGAAGGTGAACATCAGGGCAATGGCGCTGCCCAGCACGAGGCCCATGGAGGCGCTGCAGTTGGCAAAAGCGGTGACGAAGTCCACGCCCTCAAAGAAGCCGCCGGTGTACACCATGCCGAAGATGCAGGCCGCGATGAGCACCAGCACCGGCGCGATGAGGTCCACCACATGGCCGCGGGTGTCGCTGCCGTCGTCCGCGTCGTCGCCGTAGGGGCGGTCGTCGGTGGTGAAGAGGTCGCCCAGCAGGGCGTTATCCTCGTGCTTCTTCATAGGGCCGTAGTCGAGGCCGCTGAAGATGAGGAAGAGGCTCATCACCATGGTGAGGATGGCGTAGTAGTTATAAGGAATGGTGCGCAGGAACATGGTAAAGCCGTTGATGCCCGAGCCTTCCGGGACGGAGGATGTGACGGCGGCGGCCCAGCTGGACACCGGCGCGATGATGCAGACGGGTGCTGCGGTGGCGTCGATGAGGTAGGCCAGCTTTGCGCGGGAGACCTTCTGCCGGTCAGTGACCGGGCGCATGACGGAGCCGACGGTCAGGCAGTTGAAGTAGTCGTCCACAAAGATGAGGATGCCCAGCAGCAGGGTGGCGAACTGTGCGCCCGCCCGGGTGTGGATGTGGGTGGAGGCCCAGCGGCCAAAGGCGGCGCTGCCGCCGGCCTTGTTCATCAGGGCCACCAGAATGCCCAGCATCACCAGAAAGACGAGGATGCCGACGTTGCTGGAATCGGACAGCTTGGACACCATGCCGCCGTCTTCGTTGAAGAAGAGGGTGGTCAGCGCCAGCTCAAGATTGCCGTTGGCGTAGAGCAGTGCGCCGGTGGCGATGCCCACCAGCAGCGAGGTGTAGACCTCTTTGGTGTTCAGGGCCAGCACGATGGCCACCACAGGGGGCAGCAGGGACAGCGCCGAGCTGTACACGGCGCAGGTGTAGGTGGAAGGGTCGTCGATTTTGCCGGGCGTTGCGGCGGTACACCACAGCAGCAGGGCAAATACCAACAGAGCACCCACCCACGAGAGATTGGTTTTTTTCATGATAAACTCCTCAGGTGATTTTTTTGCAGCCTGCCGGGCAGACTAACTCCAAAGCCCGTGATGGAACACGGAAGGGGGTGTTGGCTGCGCCGGACTATAAAGCGATGTATTTAGAGCTGTTCCGTGCCAGCGAACAGGCGGCACGGCTTTTGCAGGAAGCTCAGGCCCGGGCCGAGCAGCAGCTGCTGGCTGCCGACCCGCCGCCCATCGAGCTTGCCGAGAAAAAAGAGTCTTAGCCCTTCTTGCTCTCGGCCTTGGCGGCAAACTTTGCGTCGTTGACCACGAAGCGCTCGTGGACGCCGCCGCCCACAGGGCCTTTCTCGTCGTACAGGGAGACTTTGAATACCAGCTTGCGGCCTTCCACAGCGGTCAGCTCGCTCTCACAGGTGACGGTCATGCCCACGGGGGTGGGGGCGGTGTGCTCCAGCTCCAGCTTGGTGCCCACAGAGCCGCAGCCCTCATCCAAAGCGTCAGCGACGCTCATCCAGCAGGTCTTTTCGGCCAGCGCCACCAGTGCGGGGGTGGCGAAGACATTCAGCGTGCCGCTGCCCATGGTCTTGGCGGTGTTCTCGGGGGTCACGGCGACGCTCTGCTTGCCGCGGATTCCGGTTTCTAACATATAAAAATTCCCTCTTTCTTAATTTGTCGTGCTGCCGCGGTTTGCGGCAGATAATTTCACGTTTGTAAGGATACCACAAAATCCATGCCATTGCACCTGTTTTCTGGATTTTCCTTCAAAACTCTTTCCGTCTGAGGCCAAACGCGGTATCATAAGCTGGACAAGGAGGGAAAGAAGATGAACGATTTCTGGAAATCCTACGACATCACCCACGCCGAATACGGGGCCGATTACCGATGCTACCCGCTGTATGGCACGGTTCACCTCATGGAGCTGGCCATTTCGCTTGCCTTTATCGTGGGGACGGCCCTGTGGTATCGCCGCAGTTCTGCCCGCACCCGGCGGCGCATTTTAGTCGGAGTCACCGCTTTGCTCCTGCTGGACGAAGCTGCCCTTCTGCTGGGGATGGCCCTGACCGGCCAGTGGAATTGGAGCTATCTGCCCCTGCACCTGTGCAATATCAACGTCTTCGTCTGTCTGTACAACACGATTACGGACAGAAACTGGTGCAAAGAGGAACTGTATGCCCTCTGTATCCCGGGCGCAATGCTGGCCCTGCTCTGCCCCAGCTGGCTGGATGTCCCCTCTTGGTGGACGCTCATCAATCTGCACTCCGTCAGTATCCATGCCCTGCTGGTACTCTATCCAGTCCTGCTGGTGGCGGGCGGCTACCGTCCCAGTCCCCGGCGGGTGCCGCAGGTGCTGGCGTTCCTGTTCGGCTCTGCCCTGCCCATCTACTTTCTGAATAAGTCCCTTAACACCAACTTCTATTTCCTCAATAATCCCTACGGGAACATCATCACCAGCACCTTCACGGCCCTGCTGGGCGAAAAATATTATATCCTTGGCTTCCTGCCTGCCACCGCGCTGGCGCTGTTCCTCATGTATCTGCCGTGGGCGGCGGACTATAAAAAGAAGAAGCGGGCATGAATGCAGTGCTTTAGAAAAAGGCAGTTCGGTCAGGACTGCCTTTTTCTTTTGCCCTGAATTGCACCCTTCCTGCAAAATAAATCTGCAAATTTCTTGCGTTTTGCGGTCTGTTTTATCAATTTTAAGAGAATGCTGATTTTTTGCGCAAATCCCCTTGACAGGAGCCATACAGCGTGTTATCATGAACACATGAACAGATGTTCATATATTGAAGCGAAAGGATGACAACGATGGCTGAGAATGCTCTTGCCCCAGAACAGAAGCTGCCCACGGCCCCGCCGGTGCTGCCGGACGATGAGGTGCTCTACGAGCTGGCCGATTTGTTCCGGGTGTTCGGCGATTCCACCCGCATCAAGATCCTCTACGCCCTCCACGACGATGAGCTGTGCGTGCAGGACATTGCAAATGCCGTTCAGCTCAGCCAGTCGGCGGTGAGCCATCAGCTGCGGGTGCTCAAGGACTCAAAGCTCGTCCGCTTCCGCCGCGACGGCAAGACCGTTTACTATGCACTGGACGATGACCATGTGCGCAGCATCCTCTCCATGGGCATGGACCACATCGAAGAGTGATGCCCCCAAAACGCTGCAAGCTCTGCCGCACCCTGCGGCGGAGCGGGGATATAGAAAGAAAGGCTGGTACTTATTATGAAAAAGAGCTACAAGATCGAAGTTGACTGCGCAAACTGCGCCCAGAAGATGGAGGATGCCGCCAACACGGTCGCCGGCGTCGCAAAGGCTACCGTCAGCTTCATGACCCAGAAGATGAACGTCGAGTTCGATGAGGGCGCGGACGTCAAGGCTACCATGCAGAACGTCCTCTCCGCCTGCAAGAAGGTCGAGGACGACTGCGAGATCTTCGGCATCTGAGTTTCGACTTATACTGCCGGGATGCGCGTGGAAAATGTGGAAAAATAAATCGGTTTTCAACAATTTCCACGGCGTTTTCAACATTCTGGACGCAAAAAAAGAAAAATGAACGCGCATTTGAGGCTTTTTGCGGGAAAACCTCGTGGAAAAGCCGGGGGAAAGCATGGAAAACAAGCCCCTTGTGGGGAAAACCTGTTGAATCTGAGAAAACTGCCCCAAAAGGAGGCTGGTACCCGTGACGAAAAAACAAAAGAAAATGCTGTACCGCATCATCGCCGCTCTGGCTCTGGTGCTGGTGCTCAAGCTGCTGCCGCCTCTGCCCGCGTCGGTGGAGCTGCTGCTCTACTGCATCCCCTACCTCGTGGTGGGCTGGGATGTGCTCCGCAAGGCCCTTCTGGGCATCAAGAACCGTCAGCCCTTTGATGAATGCTTCCTGATGGCCGTCGCCACCGTGGGTGCCTTTGCGCTGGGCGATTACGTCGAGGGCTGTGCCGTTATTATCTTCTACCAGATCGGCGAGCTGTTCCAGGGCGTTGCCGTCGGCAAGAGCCGCCGGAGCATCTCGGCCCTGATGGACATCCGGCCCGACTACGCCAACATCGAGGGCGAGGACGGCAAGCTGGAGCAGGTGGACCCCGATGAGGTCGAGATCGGCACCCTCATCGTGGTCCAGCCCGGTGAGCGTGTGCCGATCGACGGCGTCATCGTCGAGGGCGCTTCCACCCTCAACACCGCCGCCCTCACCGGCGAGAGCCTGCCCCGGGATGCCCGGTCCGGCGATGAGGTCATCAGCGGCTGTGTCAACATGAGCGGCCTGCTCAAGGTCAGGACCACCAAGGAGTTCGGCGAATCCACCGTCTCTAAAATTCTCGACCTCGTGGAAAATTCCAGCATGAAGAAGGCCCGCGCCGAGAACTTTATCACCCGCTTTGCCCGGGTGTATACCCCGGCGGTCTGCTACGGCGCGCTGGCGCTGGCCTTCATTCCCCCCATCGTTCTGCTGCTGATGGGCCAGCCCGCCCGCTTCGGCGACTGGGTCTACCGCGCCCTCACCTTCCTCGTCATCAGCTGCCCCTGCGCACTGGTCATCTCTATCCCGCTGAGCTTCTTCGGCGGCATCGGCGGCGCCTCTGCCTGCGGCATCCTCGTCAAAGGCTCGACCTATCTGGAAGAGCTGGCCGATACCCGCGTCGTCGTCTTCGATAAGACCGGCACCCTGACCCAGGGTACCTTCAAGGTCGTCAAGGTCTGCCCCGTGGAGGGCGGTACCGAAGACAGCCTCGTGGAAGCCGCTGCGCTGGCCGAGAGCTGGTCGAAGCACCCCATCTCCCTGAGCATCAAGGCTGCTTATGGCAAGGACATCGACGCTGCCCGCGTCACCGACGTGGAGGAGCTGGGCGGCCACGGCGTCACCGCCAAGGTGGACGGCAAGCCGGTCGCTGCCGGTAATGCCCGCCTGATGGCAAAGCTGGGCCTCACCGTCCCCGATGTCCCCCAGACCGGCACCATCGTCCATGTGGCCATCGACGGCAAGTATGCGGGCTATCTGCTCATCTCCGACGTGGTGAAGCCCCACAGCGCACAGGCCATCAAGGGCCTCAAGCAGGCTGGCGTCCGCAAGACCGTCATGCTTACCGGCGACGCAGAGCCGGTGGCAAAGGCTGTCTCGGCAGAGCTGGGCATCGACGAGTACCACGCCGGCCTGCTGCCCGGCGATAAGGTGGACCAGATCGAGAAGCTTCTGGCCGCCAAGAACCCCAAAGAGATGCTGGCCTTCGTGGGTGACGGCATCAACGACGCCCCTGTCCTCTCCCGTGTGGATGTGGGCATCGCCATGGGTGCTCTGGGCTCTGACGCCGCCATTGAGGCCGCCGACGTCGTCCTGATGGATGACGACCCGGCCAAAATCGCCCTCGCCATGCGCATTGCCCGCCGCACCAAGAGCATCGTCTACCAGAACATCGTCTTTGCTCTGGCCATCAAGGCGGCCTGCCTGCTGCTGGGTGCTCTGGGTATCGCCAACATGTGGGCGGCCATCTTTGCCGACGTCGGCGTCATGGTCCTCGCTGTCCTGAACGCCACCCGCGCCCTCTACACGAAGGACCTCGTGAAGAAGGATAAGCTGGACTAAGGGCCGCATCCTATCGCAAAAAGAAAGCATCCGCAGAGGGTGTTTCTCCGAAAAAAGCTCGGAGAGCCGCCTCTGCGGATGCTTTTTGTCTGTCGGCAGGGGGAAACTCCTCTCTTGCAATGTATTATAAACCTGTTATAATACTAGAATGGAGGGTTGAAGCCAATGCAAGAACAAAACGAAATAAAATTGAACCGTGCGCCGGTGTGGCGCGCGTTCCGGGCCGCAGCGCCCCAGACGCTGCCGGTGTTTGCCGGATATTTGGTGCTGGGCCTCGGCTACGGCATCTATGTGCAGTCGCTGGGTCTGCCGGTCTGGCTGCCGCCCCTGATGGGCACGGTGGTGTATGGTGGCTCGCTGGAATTTGTGCTGGCGTCGCTGCTGCTGGGCAGCTTTGGGCCGGTGTCGGCCTTTCTGATGGCCCTGATGATCCAGGCGCGGCACCTCTTCTACGGCCTGACCATGCTGCAGCGCTACCGGGGCTACGGCCTGCGCAGCGCCTACATGATCTTCGCCATGAGCGACGAGACCTTCTCCATCACCTGCTCGGCAGAGCCGCCCGAGAGCGTGGATAAGGGCTGGTTCATGTTCTTCATCACCCTGCTGGACCAGATCTACTGGGTCGCCAGCGCGGCCATGGGCGCGGCCCTCGGCTCTGTCCTGCCCTTCAGCACCGAGGGCGTCGATTTCGTCATGACGGCCATGTTCGTGGTCATCTTCCTCAACCAGTGGGAGAAGGAAAAGCAGCACACCAGCGCCATCGTCGGCATTGCCGCCCCGCTGGTCTGCCTGCGCATCTTCGGCTCAGGCAGCTTCCTCATCCCCTCGATGGTCTGCATCCTTGTGGCACTGCTGCTGTTCCGCCGTCCCATCGAGGCCAAAGAAAGCGAGGCGGCAAAATGAGCAATATCCAGTTCATCCTGACCATCGCCGTCTGCGCGGCGGCGACCATGCTCACCCGCTTTCTGCCCTTTCTGGTGTTCGGCTCCCGGGGCGGCAAGGTGCCGGAGGTGGTGGAGTATCTGGGCCATGTGCTGCCCGCCGCCATCTTCGGAATGCTCATCGTCTACTGCCTCAAGGGCGTCAGTCTCACCTCGGGCAGCCACGGCATCCCGGAGGCCATCGCCATCGGAGTGACCGTCGCCCTCCATAAGTGGAAGCATCAGACGCTGTTTTCCATCGCCGGCGGCACGCTGTGCTATGTGCTGCTGGTGCAAATGGTGTTTTGAGAAATGTAAAACATCCTGTATTGATTTTGCAGCAATACAGGACGTTTTTAATTTGCTATTTTTTCTGGAAGTGTATCGGAAGTGCTAAATAGAGACAACTGTTCATTTTCAAGCCGGAGCTGATTTTGAGTGCCGGTAATGACATAGTTTGTAAGAAGTGCCTCTACGACAGGATTGCGGTTCTTTTCTTTTGCACCCACATGATAAAAATGTTCCCGTGTGATGATTTGGCAGTCATTCCACACCTGCTCGATATATTCGTTTGAACGGTAATCATTATGATGCCATGTTGACAGCATAAAATTGGACTGTGATTTAACGAGTGCGCCGTGCAGAGCAACTTCGAGTTCTTCATCCCAACTGTCATAGTAATCGACATGACGGCCAATATACGGAGGGTCGCAGTATATGAAATCGGAATGGGTCGCTGAACTTATCGTATCCTCAAAGGATTGACATAAAAACTCCCATTCATGGTTTTTCAGAAGCTCTTCGATGTGGGCGATCTGGTTTACGATTTTTGTGATATAAGCCTTTGCAAACCGCTGAGGTTTGTGCCCATATGGAACATTGAAGTTGTAGTCCTTATTGAAGCGCATCATCCCGTTAAAGCAGGCACGGTTCAGAAAGAGAAAGTCCAGAGGTTCGTGATGCTGGTTGAATCGGTCACGAACCTCATAGTAATAATCGGCATCGCCATTCTCGAGTTTCTTCCCTTCCGCTTCGAGAAATGCACGGACTCTTCCACTGGTGATAGAGCCATCTTTTATTCTGTTATAAAAGTTGATGATGTGAGGGTTGACGTCTGCAAAGACCGCACGCTCGGGCTCGATATTAAAACCCACAACGCCAGAACCCATAAATGGCTCATACCACACGGTATCCTTGCTCAGAACCACATTTTCCCGGATCAGAGGAACGAGTTTTGTCTTGATGCCCTGGATTTTCAGGGGCGGAACAAATACCTTTTCGTTCATTTCCCACTCCTTCTGGAAGCCCTGCAGTTGTTTAATTCGAGAGGAAGCCCTCTGTACTGCAGGTATTCGGAAAAAGAAGAGAGCTTTTTGCGTTTGCCTCCAGCAGGTATCTCGATCTTGCCAAAGTTTGCCCAATAGTCATCGAACAATTCCTCACCGGCTTTCGCAAATACGCCATTGCCGTTCAGAATATCCTCGATTTTTTCGATACTTCCAATGTTTGCAGTATCACCACTGCCAACCTTGTCACTTGCTATTTTCCACTTTTCTTCTGCGAAAAAGAGAAAATCGTGGATAACAGAAGGAATCTCGTTTAGCTCGTCGATGGAATATGTATGCGTCTCATTCTTTTTGTCCAGCACTGCACGGGTATAAATGATTCCGAAACAGAAGTGTCCACTGTAATCACCATAAGGGTATTGAATGTTTTTTGTACTCGTTCTATCAATAAAATATTTGCCATGAGAGCCTAGTGTAAAACCATTGCAAAAATCGGGATGCTTTTCTTCCCGGTAAGTTGTTTTCAAATCAACAGCGAATTTGATGGAAGGGTCGGTTTTAGAGATAAAAGTCAAATCCGGGTAGTAATTTTGATAAGTTGCAAGTTCGATGTCATATCCAGTCTGTTCGGCAAAGGCTAGAAACTGAGGGAATAAGTGCAACTCCAATATTTTGGAGACGATTTTAGTGTCGGAAGAAATCGTATAAATGTTTTTGAAAATATCGATAAAGCCCTTGACGGTCCATTCATCGTTTACTGCAATCTTATCGGACAGAGTATTTGCAAAGTCTTTTAGTTGTGCTAAAAATAAAGCTTTTTCACGTTCGTTTTTCATTGCACACTCCTCAGTGATAGAACGTATCAAAATTGACCTGCCGGTAGAACCGCTGCTGCAGCTGGTCGAAGCTGTCGCAGTCCTGCGCCAGCAGCCACATGATCTTCGTCACGACGGCCTCAATGGTCATGTCGTGGGCCTCAAGGAAGCGGAAGCGGTTCTTGACCCGCTTGCCCACCTCATAGATGCCCACGTCGCTGCCCTCGTAAGTGACCTGGGTGGTGAGGATGAGCACTTTGTGGGTCTTGTCGTAGTCGCCGAGGCCCTCGGCGAAGGCGTCCATCAGCCGCTGGGGGATGCCGCCTACGCCGAAGCTCTCCACGATGACGCAGTCGTAGAGGCGGAAAATGTCGGGAATCAAATCGGGGCTGAGGCCGGGCGTCAGCTTGAGCAGGAAGACGCGGGGGCTGAGCGAGCGTCCAAACTCCACAGGGCCGATGGGCCAGGGCGAAGGCACATACCGCACCAGACGGTCGCCCTGTACCAGTGCCAGCGCCGGGAAATTCACCGAGGCAAAGGCGTCGTAGCTGATGGTCTTGTTCTTCTTGGCGCGGGTGCCTGCGATGACATGGCCGCCGAACACCACCATGACGCCCCGGCTGCCGGGGTCGAGAGCGCAGATGACGCTGTCACGAAGGTTTTTCTTGGCGTCGGTGATCTCGTTGGAGATGGGCTGCTGTGCGCCGGTGAGGATGATGGGCTTGTCGGCGTTCTGGATGAGGTAGGACAGTGCCGCCGCCGAGTAGGCCAGTGTGTCGGTGCCGTGGCAGATGATGAAG
>OGPM01003156.1_pt1 | contig 10585 bp, 9 predicted proteins | sample 1552961 | NCBI WGS metagenome assembly OGPM01 (sample SAMEA2580304, study PRJEB22360) | human gut metagenome | biome: human gut; feature: human-associated habitat; material: faeces | place: Denmark | collected 2008/2010
TATGGAAATGCCAGAAGCGTGGCAGATGCCAAGAAGGAGGCAGAATACTTCCTTTCACTGCTTAAGGGAAAGAGATATGAGTATCCTGTCTTTTATGATGTGGAAGGCAGCATGATCACCAAGAATGACAGGAATACACTGACACAGATCGTAAAGGCATTCTGTTCTGCAGTAGAAGCTGCCGGATACTGGGTCGGCATCTATTCGTCCGAGTCATTCTTCAACAGCGAGATGAATGACGGGGAGCTTATCCGCTACAGCCACTGGGTTGCAAGATGGGGTAAGAGCAAGCCGGCCCCGGCAAGCGGTGCAGAGACACAGATCTGGCAGTTCGGAGGGGAGACAAACCTTATCCGGAGCAACAAGATCAATGGGCAGTCCTGTGATCAGGATTACTGCTATGTGGATTTCCCTGCAAAGATCAAGGCAGCCGGGCTGAACGGTTATGCCAAGGGAAGCAGTACACCCGCTCCGGTGAAGAAGTCCAATGAGGAGATCGCATCCGAGGTGATTGCCGGAAAGTGGGGGAATGGTGCGGAAAGACAGAAACTGCTCTCACAGGCGGGGTATGACTATTCTGCAGTCCAGAGTATCGTGAATAAGAAACTTTCCCCATCCAGGAAATCCGTGGATGAGATCGCAAGGGAAGTTATTCATGGTGACTGGGGAAATGGTTCTGACAGAAAGAAAAGGATCACTTCTGCCGGATATGATTATTCCGCAGTACAGAAAAGGGTTAATGAACTCCTGAAATAAGGATATGGCTGATGGTCAGTAATGGCTGTCAGCCGTATTTTTTTCCATTTATGCCAAGGAAAGAAAGGTGAAAGGTATCGCAGATTGTACTTGCTATTATTGGCTTTCAGAGTGATATATAGACTACCCAAAGAGAAAGGAGTGGCAGAATTTGGAGATTCAGATAAGGGAAGGAAACAGCAGACAGAAGCAAAAACTTAAGGTATGCGCCTACTGCCGTGTCTCAACGGATGCGGATGAACAGGAAAATTCATTGGAAAACCAGATCAGGCATTATAAAGAAGTCATTACCAGTAATCCTGATTACGAGTATGCAGGAGTTTACAGTGACTTTGCCATATCAGGATTCAAGGAAAAACGTCCCGGTCTGCAGAAGATGTTAGCAGATGCCCGTAAGGGAAAAATAGACCTTATATTAACAAAATCCGTATCACGGTTCGCAAGAAACACCTCAATCGTTCTGGAAGCTACACGAAAGCTGAAAGAACTGAATGTTGGTGTTTTTTTTGAACTCCAGAATATCAATACCCTGTCAGGGGAAGGCGAGCTTATGCTTACGATCCTTGCTGCATTTGCACAGGCAGAAAGCGAGAGCGGAAGCGTTGGTGCAAAGATGGTGTACCAGAGAAAGTACGAGGCAGGGATCCCCGTGCAGTACCTTGAGCGGTCTTTCGGATTTAAGAAGGATGAACGGGGAGTCTATATTGCAGATGAAGAGGAAGCGGTATGGGTAAGAAAAATCTATGATATGGCAGCACAGGGATATACTCTTGCAGCTATTAAGCGCTACCTGAATGAAAATAATGTAAAAACGGTGGGTGGTGCAAAATGGCTTGATAGCACGGTGCTTCGTATTTTGGAAAATGAAATCTATAAAGGCGATTATATCATGCATAAGTATTTTGTAAATGAAGAAAGAAAACTGGTCAGAAACAGGGGAGAAGTAGATGCCTGGTACATCGAGGATGACCATGAAGCCATTGTTTCCCCAAAACTCTGGCAGAGAGCACAGGACGCACTGGAAGCAAAGCGGGATTATCTTGCGGAAGGCTCAGTGATCGAAGAATTCACGGAAGAAAATTATCCATACATGAACAGGATCTATTGTGCCAGATGCGGACACCCGCTTTACAAAAGGATCTACAGTAACGGCAACAGGCTGAACTGGGGATGCAGCGGTACAAAGCGGTATGGGAAGTCTTTCTGCGAGGGGATAAACATTCCGGACGGAGTCTTGCGAGGGGCATGGCATTTTGATGAAAATATGTATATAGGGGAAAAACAGACAGATAAGGGAAAAAAGGAATTTACCTATCTGAAAGAAGCTTCATGGAAAAGAAGGCATAAGAAGAAAGAGCCGGAGCCGATCCCTGAAAATACTGAAACAGAGTATCCATACAGGGAGAAGATCTTCTGCGGGTTATGCGGAAGCAGACTTGTGAGGCATGTGAACACCAAAAGCCATAAGGTCATATGGGTATGCAATGGGAGAAAGCGGAAGGGGAAAGACTTCTGTGACGGGACAAGGGTTCCGGATACCATCATAAAGGGATGGGGAGAGATCAAAAAAGATATTTATATTCAGAGAAAGGATGATAAGAATGGCAAGAAGCGTTACAGTTATACCAGCAAGAAGCCAAAAGGTGCAGACAGGGCATAAGGCGGTACAGGAAAAGAAGATAAGGGTGGCAGCCTACTGCCGTGTGTCAACGGACCAGGAAGACCAGCTCCACAGCTTTGAAGCACAGGTCGAGTATTATACAAAATATATCAACGAGCATGAGAATTATGAAATGGCCGGCATCTATGCAGATGAAGGCATTTCAGGTACAAACACAAAGAAAAGGGAACAGTTCAAAAAGATGATCGCAGACTGCGAGGGCGGTAAGATAGACCTTGTCATAACAAAATCCATCAGCCGTTTTGCAAGGAACACGCAGGACTGCCTGGCATATTCCAGAAAATTAAAGAACTTGGGAATCGGCATCATATTTGAGAAGGAAAACATCAACACACTGGATTCCACGGGCGAGCTTCTGTTCACTATCTTAAGCTCCCTTGCACAGGATGAATCGAGAAATATTTCAGAAAACTGTAAATGGGGCATCCGCACGAAATTCAAGAACGGTGAGATGCATCTCAACACATTCAAGTTCCTCGGATACGATAAGGATGAGAATGGGAAGCTTGTCATCAATAAGGAACAGGCTAAGACGGTGAGAAGGATATACAGGGATTTCCTTATTGGAATCAATCCGGCACAGATCGCAAAGGAACTGACGGAAGAGAAAGTTCCGGGGTGTCTCGGGCAGACAAAGTGGTATCCAAGCACGGTCATAGGGATCTTAAAACAGGAAAAGCATATGGGTGATGCCCTTCTGCAGAAGACCTATACTGCAGACTTCCTTACTAAGAGACAGGTCAGAAACAACGGTGAGATCGCACAGGTCTATGTAAAGGACAGCCATAAGGGGATCATAGATAAGCAGACATGGAATGCGGTACAGGAAGAATTCGACCGCAGGGAAAAGTTCATGGAATCGCACGGCACGGACAGGTACAGTTACGGTGCGGACTGCATGCCGTTCTGTGAGAAGGTGTTCTGCGGGGAATGCAAAAGCCTGTTCACGAGACATTCATGGAGATCAAGGGGAATCGTACAGTGGCAGTGCAAGAACCACAGGAAAGACGGGAAAGTGGCATGCACGAATGCCTACGTTGATAATGCAGACCTGGAAAAGGGATTTGTAAAAGCATTCAACAGACTGGTCATGGACAGGGATAAGCATATGGAAAGATGGCAGCAGATGAAGTCGGACGGGACACCGCTTGAAAAGATCAGGGCGGGGCAGATGATGGAAGCCGTGGAAAATGAACCGCTTACCAGATTCGTCCCGGAGATCACACAGCTTGTCCTCTGTGAAGTGACGGTGCTTGGTGCGAAAAAATATGAGTTCTTCTTTCTGGAAGGCAGCAGGGTAAAGGTTTCCGTGTAGATCACCCGGAAACCCCGCTGTCATGAAGTCCAAACAGCTCCATCTGGCTGCTTTCACCGTCCGCATCCCCTGGTTCAGGAATGTCGGACGGTTCTTCTTCCGTGTCCTTTTTATGCGGAAGTTTATGGGTATAAAGTTTATCCCAGGTAAGCGGGTTCCGGCTTTTTTTATTGTAGTATATCAGTATGGCTTCCGCAAATCCGAGTGAGCCGGAACGCCTGTCCTTTGCAGTGCGGGCGAGTTCCTTGATGGATATCCTACCGAGCTTTTCCTTAAATACATCATCTTTTATGGCATCACCGTAAGCATTCAGGAAACGTGCCAGTCCGTTCATCATGTTTGCACTGAAGGACTGGGATGCCCCTTCCCATGTGGCCGCAATGAGACGGATAACATGGTCGAGCATATGGTAGCCGTATTTGTCGTGGATGTTTTCCAGGGTTGCGACAGCGCAGATACCGCCCGGTGTCGTGGTGGATGCGATGGTAAGGTCATAGGATTCCACCAGGTCACGGATGATGAGCTGTTTGTCATTGCCGGCCTCTATGTTTGCCATGAATATCTCATAAGGCAGCAGGGGCTTTACATATTTCATCTGGTTTGCAAAGATATCCGCTTCATGTTCATATCCGAGGTCATCGTATACCATGCACCATACGGGTGTCTCCCTGGATCCTGAAACGAGGGCAACGATCTCAATGGTGTGCTGTCCGTTGAATACATAGTTGATGCCGTTCCTCCGGCTGACCTTTACGGGATTTATCTGGTACAGGTCAAAGTTGGCGGCAGCACGCTGGACATGGTGCTGTGAGAGGTTGCGCTGATATTCCTGATTGGATACGAGATTCCTGATAGGGATCTGTTCAAAGTGTACTTTTGGGACGAACTGCATCAGGTCAATGGCCTGTGGCGTTTGTCTGGCTGTCTGTTCTTCTGTCATCTGGATCATCCTCCTCAAGCTGCGAAAGCAGTCTGGTTATTTTTCTTGTTAGGTTTAACAGCTGCATCTTCACTTCACGCCTTGCATTAACTGAGGTGGAAGGAAAATCTGTAAGCTCCATGGTCCTTGATATGGTCTTTGACCATGAAGGTATCGTAAATTTAAGGCTCTCGAGTTCCGCATCCGGGTCAGTGGCGGGCATCTGCTTTATTCCGGCTTCGGCACTTTCCTTTTCCCGTTTTATCCTTCTTGAGTCCGGTTTTCTGGTGGGAAGCCTCTGCCACCGGAGTTCGTGCCGGAGCTGGGAGTATCCGATGCGGTCTATAGATCCGCTGTCCAAGAGCCTTTTCAGTCCGTTGATATCCTCAATGGGGAGACGGGAGAGTTCTATGATATTTTCATGGGATACACGGAGTTTTCCGTTTAATATCTTTTCTGCGATCTCCGGGCTTTTCCGTTTCAGGTCATCGACCGCACGGGCATAAATATCATATTTTGTCACGGTGGAAAAACCAAAATTAAATTCATTGCCTATGATGGTGGCAATATCCGTCTTACGGACATATTTCTGTGACACCTGTCCGTCTGCATTCAGTTCCGTGTCAGGATGTTTTTTCATGAATTCATCACTGGCGGTATTCATGTCCGCACGGAACAGTCTGCCTATCAGGTATTTTTTGTATTCCCCGGTAAGGTCTGTACGTTTGAGCTGTTCATGGCAGATAAAAGAGACTGCCATATCACGGCTTTCAAATATGATGCGCCGGATGTTGAAATGGATATCCCATTTCGTACAGATCTTATACCGCAGACGGCCGTCAAGTATGATACCGTTCCACACGCATACAGGCTCCAGGCATCCGTGGTCAAAGATGTTTTCTTCAAGTTCTTCCAGGTACTTTTCTTCCCTTGGCTGTATCAGCTCATCAAATTCCGGATCTGTCTGAAGTTCCGGGACTGGTCTGTTGTTCATACTGATTCCTCCGTTCGGGTCATATCATCTACAAGCACGCATTCATTCATGGAAAAGCTGGCAAGACATTCTTTTGGATTCAGTGCACCGTAGATACGGTAGGTTGTCCTCCAGATATATGCCCGTATGCCGTAATGCCTGTAAAAGTTCCGTACTGTATAATTCGTAACAGTAACGGCTGTCGGCTTTACTGTAGCGTACACGGTGGGCAAGGTAATCCTTGCGCACACTTTTCCTTATGGCGATCATGCTGTCCTGTGGGTTTACAAGCAGCTGGATATACTCCGGGTCACCGAGCATATGGAGCGTGAGCTTGTGTATGCGTATCCTGTTTTTCTTTAAGTCAATGCATAGGACCGGCTTCAAAGAGGTTTCTCTGTTCATAATGCTGTTCCTCCTTTTCTGGATGTTCTGTTGTTTCTTCTTCCGGTTCAGCGGTGTTGTTTTCGGAGATGCCGAACACCGCATAACCGTCAAACATGTTGACCTGTAAACTGCTCTGGTGTTCCTCGACAGGCACACCGAACTGGTTCTGCCATTCTTCCGGATAGCTTGGCGTGCGGGACGCTTTTATCTTTCCGTCTTCCTTCTCCTCACGCACGAAGATCTCAGGCGTGGTGAGGTCAAAGACAAAGAGCAGTTCATTGTCTGACCGTATCAGCTTCCCAAGCAGTTTATAGCGGTAGGATGAATTCCATCCCATAAGCGACACGACCTTGGCAAAAAAGATACGGCAGGTGATCTGCCTTGGAGAGCGTTTTGCCGTTGCGGAACACCATCGGAAGGAATCCTTCTCATCCTCCTGGCATGGACGAACCGCCAGTTTCTTTTCATCCGGGTTTACAAGTATCTGCACGAAATCCGTATCCGGGAGCTTTTTTATACAGGCGGTGTTTACGGATACCTTGCTGGAATTAAAAGTAAAGGACGGTTCATAGGTATGGGCAAAGAACTCGCCTCGGACGACCTGATACCCGTCATAGCTGAAAGCATCATCCTCGGTCACGGGAATGGTATTCTTTTCATCGTTTGTCTGTATGTTCATCTGTGTTCTCCTTCATATCTGACATGATCTGTTTAATATTCTTTTCGATGTCATTTTTACTGGTGACCTGTATATCAGTGTCGTTGTATGTTACCGGGGCATGGGAGGTATCCGGGTCTTTACGTCCGGTGAATCCGGCAAGTTCCTCTGCCTGTGCGTGGCTGTAATAATTGCTCCCGAATGTGTCTGCCCAGTCAGGCGGATAGGCTCGGACATTTCTCTGCTGGTTGTCCGTAAAGGGTTTTACGGACGGATCCGCATCCGGTGCACCGACCATGTCATTGGGGATGAATATCTCCGGTTCGGAAAGGTTGAAGAGCAGTACGGCATCATTCCCGCTGCCACGCTTTACCCCCGTAATACGGTAACGGCAGTCATCGTTCCAGCCGAGGAGGGAATAGAGCGTGGGAAGAAATGCAGTCCCGCTGATCTCACGTGGAGAGTTTTTGCCGTCTTTCCTTTTAGACCACTGCATGGCATTCCGGCAGTCTTTCCCCGCATTCCTTACGGCAAAGACCAGTTTCTTTGGATGTATGAGCAGTTCCACAAGCGTGCTGTCAAGTTTACGGACGGCAGGAGCGGAAAAGCGGATATCTCCCTGGCTGAAGGTAACGGTTATACGGTCCGTGCTGTCAAAAAACTGTGAGCGTGCGATCTCATATCCGCGCAGGTCAAATTCACCGGATTTTACTTCCACATGGCCGGAAGACGGACCGGACTGTTCCGTGCCGTCATAAACACTGGAAGAAGCATTCATGTAATCCGTTTCCTTAAATCCCGCCCATCTGGGGTTGATGGATACAAACCCTTTCAGGACACCTCCCGGAATGACCTTCAGCTGCGGAAGGATCCCTTTGTTCCCATACTTGGCATTGCTGATCAGCCTCTGGACCGCAATAAAGTCATCCCTTGATATGATGGCTTCGTGATGGTCGCGCTTCCGGTACTGGGGACGGTTCTGCATATTCTTCTTTGATTTGTGGTTGAGGTAATTCGGAGTGTAGGTCTTATGTGCAAGGACATCACCGCAGTGCCTTTCGTTCTGCAGTATCTGAAGGATGGAACCGGGAGACCATACAGTGTTTCCCTTTTTGGTCTCGCAGCCGAGTTCCGTCAGGGTATCGGCAATCTCCTGACAGGTGCATCCGTTTAAGTACATCATAAATATGAGTTTTACGATCTTTGCTTCCCCTTCATTAATGATGAGGTTTCCGTCTTCATCATGGTCATATCCGAGGAGTATCGGTGTAAGGAAGATCCCCCTGCGGAAACGCATCTCAATGGACGCATTCATGATCTCGCTCTTGGTATGGCTTTCTTCCTGTGCAAGTGTGGCCATGAAGGAAAGCACCATCTCACTTTTAGGATCAAAGGTGTTGAGCCTTTCCGTTTCAAAGAAAACACCGACAGGATGGGGGAGTGCGAGAAGCTCCCTGACATAGCCGATGCAGTCCACCACATTCCTGGCAAAACGTGATACGCTCTTGGTCACGATAAGATCTATCTGACCTTTTTTGCAGTCTTCGATCATCAGCTTGAACTGGTCACGGTGCTGGAGTGAAGTGCCGGAGATGCCTTCATCCGCATAGATCTGTACCAGTTTCCAGTTCGGACTCTTACTGATGACATCATGGTAATGGTTTTTCTGCAGTTCATATGAGGATGTCTGTCTTGGATCATCCGTTGACACCCTTGCATATACGGCAACACGCTGTTCATTTTCCACTGCAAATATATCTTCCTGCGGAAGGGCAGGAATCACGTCAAGTTCATCCGGGTCGATACCTTTATAGCGTTCCCTTATCTTACTTTTCTGGTCGGCAACTGAGCCGGCTTTCTGCTCGTTTTCGTTCATGACTTACCACCTTTTATTTCTGTGCTGGATTTTATTATAAAATTTTCATGCTGAAATAAAATAGACTATACGGACAGCCATATCCCTATAGTCTATTTCAAAGAAAAATTATTTGTGTGAAAATAGTGTGCCTTTATCTGTGCCTGTCACTGGAAGCAAGCTCCCAGCCGTTTTTGTGCATGGTTTCAAGGCTTGCCTTTATAAGTTCATAGATGAATCTTTTCTCATTTTCCGAGCAGTCCTCCATGAGCATATCGATGTCTGTCTGGTATGCAGCCGGATTGTTCATCTGCACTCCGGCAAGCAGTTCATCCACGGTAATGCCGAGGACATTCACGATACGGATGACAGATTCCAGGCTTGCTTTCCTTTTTGCATTTTCAATGTGGCTTATGTAGGAGACGGAAAGGTCGGTCATTTCCGCAAGCTGTGCCTGCGAAATATGATTCTGCTCCCTTACTTCCTTGATACGGTATCCTATCTGCCTGTGGTTGACAGATATCTGCGTCTGATTCATAGATTGTACCTCCTGTTTTCTTTTTCTTACGCAAGGTAAATTATCTATCAATGAGTGCAAAAAAGTTGTGTAATTTAATAAAGCGTAATGGAGTAGAAGGAAAACAGGGGGATGGGAAAGTGCGAAATATGTCGAACGATTTTTATTGAAGGATGCTGATGCAGATGGTATGCTTATAACTGGAACAAGACGATATAAGAATGATGGAAACAAGGTAAATCAAGGTTCTGTCATGATACAAAACTGAACTGCATAAATCTGCCGTTCATATTTTTTTACCCAGATACTCCACTCCACTAGAGTAAATTACGAAAGAGATATGGTTCTAATAATTCTTCTGCGTAACGGTTACAATATGTATATCGTACAGATAGAAGAGAGGTGTAATTTACTTGCGTACAGAGGAGTACATACCAAAGAGGGTAAAAGAATTATGCAGCAAGCATAAAGTCTCTAAATACAGACTTGCACAGCTCACGGATATGTCGCAGACAGCGTTGGCAAATATAATGAATAAGAAGAGCATACCTACAGTACCGACCCTGGAAAGGATCTGTGATGCATTCGGAATTTCAATCGCACAGTTCTTTGCCGGAGATGGTATGCGGCCTGACCTGACGGATGAGCAAGGTGAATTATTGGAGATATGGGATGACTTAAATGCGGATGAACGCAGAATACTGATGAACTTCGTAAGGACGCTGAAGAAGTAAGGGGAAGCAGTTTGATTGTATCTGACAAGACTGGCTTCCCTTTTTCTATGCATTCCGGTGACCACGGAAAGTGATGAGGATGTATATGAGAGTACAGGATGAGGAATTCAAAACCATGATCTACGATCTAATGAACGGACATTATGATCTGGATAAGTTTGATTGTGAGGAAAGCAGTGTGGTAGAGAATGAATTTGAAGAAGGCAGATACTGTGAAAAACTCTACAGTGAAATGCTTGCAGCTTATGGAAGGATATGCCAGAGACTGCATGAGCAGTCCTGTGAGGACAGGGACGTGGAAATTATAATAAACAATCTGCTGGATATGGGCAGATACCAGAGCATGAAGATGTTTAATTATGGAGCATTTTTTACTGAAAAACAGAATCAGCAGTAAGATGAAACGCAAAAAATAGTGTGGCTACGATTTGACAGCCACGCTATTTTTTGTTACAAATATAGTAGTGTTATACGATATGTATAACAGAAGATTTTGGTAACCACAATTCTATAGAAAATATCTGCATAATATTGGTACTATTATAGAGCAGAATAACTGGATAAATGCAGCACTTAGAGTGATATATAGTCATACAAAAAAAGAAAAGGAGTGTTGCATTATGACAGAAGAACAGAAGTTACTAATCAAAAAGCTAAGATATGAAGGTATTGGGTATAAAGCTATCGGATTGCAGCTTGGATTGAGCAGAGATGTTGTAAGGAATTTCTGCAAGAAAAATGGAATGGATGGCTACGGCAAACGAATTAAACTCGCAAGGAAAATGGAAGA
>OGPM01003160.1_pt1 | contig 10570 bp, 5 predicted proteins | sample 1552961 | NCBI WGS metagenome assembly OGPM01 (sample SAMEA2580304, study PRJEB22360) | human gut metagenome | biome: human gut; feature: human-associated habitat; material: faeces | place: Denmark | collected 2008/2010
ACCATTAACATGGAAAGCGGTTTGCCCACAACCATGCTGCGTCCTACGATGGTCACGCGTTTTCCGGTCATCGGGATTTCTGCTGCTTTCAGCACTTCAATGACGGCCTCTGCCGTGCACGGAGCAAAACCGCTGTCATCTCCCGCAAATACCTTTGCGATATTAACCGGGGAGATGCCGTCCAGATCCTTTGCCGGATCGATCATGCCCTCAATGTCCTTCTCACAGATCTGCTTCGGCAACGGACGCAGCATCAGGATTCCGGTCACATCCGGGTCCTCATTGATCTTTGTGAACTCTATCTTGAAATCAGCATCGGTAATATCTGCCGGATACACATAAGACTGCACCCGCAGGCCAAAATTCTCCATCTTTTTGGTGGCACCGCGCTCATAGGACATATCATCCGGATTCTCTCCCACACGGATGATGGCCAGCTTCGGAGCTGCACCCTTGCATTTTTCAAGTGCTGCCTGTACCTCTTCTTTGATCTTTGCAGAAACCTCTGCGCCTTTTAATACTCTCATGGATTTCCTCCCTCGTTCCTTCTGATACTCGCCCACCTGTATTTCAACAGGCACCAGGACATCAATTCATCAGGTGAGCTGCTCTAACACCTTTTCGTATATTTCGTCTGCTTTCTTTGTTCCGTTTTTAATCAGTTCTCTGGCCTTTGTATTCAGTTCCTCCGCCTTTTCCCGGTTCTTCATGGATTTGGTATTGATATAGACATTCATGACTGCTCCGGTCAATGCGGTGCGGGCAAACTGTACGGCAACGCCCACATCGGACACAGCCATGCGGCTTCCCTTTTCCCCGAGAACCTCCAGAAACGTCAAGGTCTCAACAGCCTTCTCCATCATGTGAAGAGGAACCAGGCTTGCGGCCAGGAGATTTTCCTCCATAATGCGTGCTTTTTTCTGTTTTTCTTCCTCGGTGGATGCCGGAAGGGCATAGGCTGCTGCCAGAGGCGCAAAAGCCTTCGCGTCCTGGTCTGCCAGATCCAGAAAATCTTCCTGCAGTGCCTGAAGCTTTCCAAGCAGTTCCTGCATTGTTTTTTCTACATCTGCGTATTTTTTCTTTCCAACCGTTAAGTTCGCAACCATCTGTCCCAGCGCTGCCGCCAGAGCTCCGCCGATTGCTGATGCTCCGCCGCCGCCCGGAACCGGAGCCTTGGAGGCCAGGCTATTCAGCCAGAGACCCATCAATTCTTTTTCTATCATCAGAGAATCCTTCCTTTTCAAAATATCATTTCACGATTATACCATTCTATTTGTCGTTCACTCGGTGTCAATCCGCAAGGTTCAGGAGCTTGCTGACCGAAAATTTGCATACTGCATGCTATTAGTCCGGTAGCTAATAAGGTTGCTTTTTTGTTCATTGATATTATATTTAATAGATTATAAAAATAATTATTCTAATTCACGTCCCTTGATATAGATTTCGGCAATACTTGCATGAGGATTTGAATTTGAGTCCGTTACCCAGCATTTTAGATAACGCCCTCTGATGCTGGTGAATGTTACAGTTTTAGAACCGGCCGAATTGGAATCATCTCCAAAGTCCATTTCACCGGCTGTCAGATAAGTTACTCCATCTTCGCTAACTTCGAATTTAAGTGTTCTTGTATTCGTATTGTCAAGGCGACGGACGATTTCTACTCCACCAATTTCATAAACCTTCTTCATATCTATTAAAATCCAGTGAGGTAATGGTGCGTCCGGCCCCCATTGAGAATGCCAATACGTGCTTAGATTACCGTCCAATACTGCTGCTTTTCCTCCACCATCATCGGCACGTTCGTCAGAACAATCTATTGCTTCCCAGCCGGTGCGGTCCAAAGTTTCATAAGGGAAATGCCCAGTTTTAGGTTTGGATGTAAATATATCAATAGCATCTTCTTCGGGTTTGTAAAAAGTACAATAGGTGAATTCTTTTCCAGGAACAGCGTCTGTGATAAGTGTTTCATTTTCTTCCGGAGATACCGTTATTTCTATTTTCTCTCCTCTCATGTTGATATAAGTTAATAAAAGACCCAGGTCTTCACCACCACTTCTCCAAAGAAGTTTCACTCCATTATCTGTTATTTCTACACCATCTAGTACCCGGTTTAACAATGCACTAGCGTAGTCTTCTCCATAAACAGTTCCGACAGCTTCTATTGGCAATGATTTATGTCCATACGCATCGAAAAGAACAAAAGTGAAAATATGCGAGCCTTCTTCTAATTCGGAAATAATTAATTCCTGAGCTTCTCCTTTGTTCTTTTTTTCTATTTCGAATTCTAATGAGTTCTGATCATTATTCCAATATACAATACCTCTTTCTGCGCGTTGTGAAGGAGCATATATATCTAATGCTAAGCGCATATTTCCCGGTCTTATTATTACTGAGTCCACTTTGGAGGCATAAATTGTTTCACCCTCATCCAGATAGGGCTGATGTAAATGATTCATTTCTGTACAGGATAATATTCCAATAGCCAATATGACTATAATCCCAATATATAAGTTTCTATTCATTTCTCTAAACTTAAAAATAACATAATTTTATTCTTCATCACTATAATCCGGGACATATCCATCAGGACATCCGAATAATTGAACTTCCATTAAATGTACAAAATGCGATCCACTCCATGATTCCAAAAACTTTATCCTGTAGTATTGGTAAGCATCGAAATCCGGGGAAACTCTGAAGCTCTCTCCTTGTTCTACATATTCAATATCTTCATTTGTAGTGGATGTACCAGGAAGTCCGGAGGGCTTATAAGATTCAAATATGCCCAGACTTGTCCATCCGTCATCGCTGCCATCTTCGTTGGGAGCATTGGAACCCAGTAATTCGAATTTCTTCACATTTCCATGACGATAGAAATAACCGTCTCGATGCCATATTTTGATGCGGCTTGTTTTTACTTTACCTGTCATTACTCTAAATGTAATCCGATGAGGCCATGGACCACTAAAGACTTCTGTATGATATCCGCTATTCGCCCCATCAAAGAGTCTGTCATCCCATAAGTAGTCAACTAACCATCCATGTTCGCTAGGTGTGTCTCCTGTCATATTGTAGGGTTTTATATCCGTGTAGGGGATTTGCATCTCAAATATAGGAGTTAATGTTGCAGTCAGCGTATCAGATGAATTATTCCAACGGTCTGTGATGTAAATAGCGAAATCTTTGGTTAATGCTGGCAGTCCTAAAAATTGTGCCTCTCCATTTTTTCTTTTTGTATATAGTTCATCCAGAGGTTCATAATCTCCTGCTTTGTTTCTACGTAAGACATGCATACATATATTTGCTGCTGTTTCGTTAGTCCATGTATATCGTATACCTCCAAAATCCTCTGACATTTCTAATGTTTCAAAAATAGTATAAACAGGAGGAGTTAAAGGTGTAATGGTGATATTTACTGGTTCAGACTCATTATTGCTTCTATCCACTGCTATTAATTTTACAGTACGTTCTTCTGTTGTTCCAAATCCTTCTATTTTTAAGGTATCGGTGTATAAAGAAGCACGGGTATTTAGCCATTCTCCTCCTTCTTTGAGCTGATATATGGCTTTTACATATAATAAATCTTCATCATCCGGAAGTTTATAGGTCAGGTATGCACCTCCCGGTATATTTGTTACATTTATATCGGAGACTTTTCCTGGTGCTATATTATCCAGTGGAGTTTGTCCGACAGGTTCTTCATTGCATGCTATGAATAATGCAAGAGAAATCAATATAAAAAATAAGTTCTTTTTCATGGTGTCTTTTCCTATATTTTACCAGCCATAATTTTGGCAAAGGTTTCTGTTTATAATCATGCTATATTCTTTCAGTGGCCATAAATAGTCGCGTGTGGAGAAACTACATTTTTGGATTACAATTGGATTATAGAAATCTTCAGCCGTTTCTCCATGAATATTCCATCCTTTAATGGGTTTATTCCAGCGGGTAAGTCCTTCTTTCCAACGACGAATGTCCCAAAAGGCTTTACCTTCCAAGGCTAATTCTATTAAACGTTCCCGATGTATAATTTCACGCATGCCTTTTTGACTCAGAGGCTTTTCCGGATTGACGGCATATTTTCTCCATGCCTCAACACATCCTTTGAGACCAGCTCTTTTTCTAACTTCATCAATATAATAATATACTTCTTCGTCCGGGGTACTTTTAGTTTCATTCAAGACTTCGGCATACATCAAATACAAGTCGCCTAAACGTATAATTGGGAAATAGCTTTGCTTTACAGTAAAATTGTCTTTATCTACAATCGTTTCCGTATCCATAAGTTTCTTTGAAAAGTAACCTGTTTGAGAAAGATGTTCCCAACTTCTCATTCCTGCTGCTTCATTGGCACGTACCTTTACGCAATACAGTTCTTCGTCCAGTGTGTAACGACCATTTCCCCACCATATACTGCGGTCGAAAGCAATATTAGCATAGAAACGGGGTTCGCGGTTAAAATGCAGGATAGCTGTTTCTTCTCCTTCCTTCACATACCATCTGTCTGCACTTGTTGCATGGCGGAGTTTATAACGATTCGCATAATCATAATTTATATCTTCTTCAATAGGAACTCCGTTTTCAGAGTAAAAGGTTTCTACTAATTCCAAAGTAGGACATACAACACCATTTAATGTGTTACTTAATGCCCACTCTGCTTCCAGTCGGGGCATAACCTGTGATTGGATCCAACGTGTATCGGTACGTGTAGATCCCCATATAAACTCCGGATTCCATTTGTCGTATATAATTGATTTTAAATTTAATTGCAAAGATAAGGTGTCATTTAGTCTATAAGTTGTATTTGCTTCCTTATATAGTTCGCAATCAGCTTCCAGAGCTGTGTTGATAGCTTCCTTGCATGCAATAGAAGCTTTATCCCATTTGGTAGCATCATAGGTGGAATTGAATAAATGTATTCCCTTATTATCTATAATATTAGCATAATCAGTATTTCCGTTGAATAAAGGACTTGCAGCTAATGTTAATAATTGGGCTTTTATTGCTAAAGCACCGGGACGCGTGATACGTCCGAGTTCTGTGGCTGCCTTTTCTACTTTCAGAGGCAACTTTTCGGCTGCAATGGTTAATAATTCGCTGATGTAATTTACACACGAATCAACAGGTATACGATAAGTAGCCATTTCCGAAGCTTCTGCTGACACGGGAAGGTTTTTATCTACAATTGGAATTGCACCGTAGGAGCGTAGTAATAAATAGTGATAGTAAGCTTTTAAAAACTCTACTTCTCCGATCCAACGTTCTCGTTCAATAGATTGTATATCGTGTACATCACCTATTTTTTCAAGAAAAGTATTACAATCACGAATACCTATAAACAAGTTAGTGCCTCTATTTGTACCGTCCCAGTAACCGCAAATAGGATTGTTAATATTTTGATTTCCAGTAATCAATCCCATATTAACGCGGTCAATGCCTCCTCCGTCAAATATATGTATTTCGCCACTTCCCAACATTGCCGGATCATTGTCCGGATGATAGAAGTTCGGTAAATAGCTGTAACAGGTAAATAGGTATTTTTCCGCAGCTGCCCTGTCTGCAAAAGCCATATCGATGGTTGGTATATTATCTGGTATAACATCCAGATAATTACAAGAAGTAGTACTTAGTGTCAAAACTAAAATACTGACTAGTTTACTTATTTGTTTTTTTAATAATTTCTTCATGTTATTCTAATTTATAAGTACCTATTTTAGAAATTAACTTGGATGCCGGCATTCACTACTCTTTGTACTGGGTATCCCAGTCCTCCGCCTCCCATTTCAGGATCCCATAGCTTAAACTTGCTAAATGTAAGCAAATTGGTACCGCTTAAATAGATACGTACCATATCAAGATGGATCTTCTGTGTCTTCTTTTTAGGGACAGTATAGCCTATTTCTGCTGATTTTAAACGTAAAAATGAACCATCACGCATAAACCATGTACTTGTTTGCATATTGTTTTCTACCGTTTTTTCAGATAATCGCGGCCAAAGGGCATAGATGTTTCTATTGTCTTCTGACCAATGATCATCGGCATAAGCTTTCAGTAATGCACGTTGTTTACCTAAAAATGGTGATGTGTCACTTGGATTGATCCAGAATGAGGAGCGGGCAGAGCCTTGAAAAAATACGGAAGCGTCAAAGCCCTTCCAACCGCATGATAATCCGAAACCATATATGATTTCCGGTACTACCGGATATCCGATGGGAACTTTGTCTAATTCAGTAATCTGTCCATCGTGATTGATATCTTTGTATTTAATATCGCCTGCCATGGTCGAGACATCTCCACCGAAATTTTGTACAGGAGAGTTGGCTACATCATATTCGTCTACAAAAAGACGCTCAGCAACATATCCCCAAGTTTGTTGTAAAGAACGTCCTACATGAGATTGCCATGGCATATCTTCATAATTAGCCTCTTCATATACCTTGTACTCGCTTGTTGCATACGTGAAATTGCCACGTCCTGTCATCCAAAAGCCGTTAGAAAAGTACTGGTTATAGTCAACTGCTACTTCAAAGCCTTTGCCTGAAGCCTCACCTACATTTGCTCTTGTGGCAGCTTGTAATCCCATGCTTGACGGAACTGAAGCTCTGTCCATGAGAATATTAGTTCTATGTTCTGAAAAGAAATCAGCCTGTATTTCAAATTTATCCAATATACTTAATTCAATTCCTAAATTTGTTTTATAAGCCGTTTCCCAACCAATTTCTTCATTTTCATATCTGCTGATTGATACACCTGGGCGGGAATAAGCTCCTTCTGTCCCGAAATTCATCCCTTTACCACCATCATTAAGATTTACATTTGATAAATAAAAGAACCTATCTTGTTCACTACCAATCTGGTCATTACCAACTAAACCATAGGTTGCCTTAATTTTCACTTTAGGAAGAATTTTACTTAAGCTACTGTTTTTGTAGAAGTTCTCATTCGAAATAAGATAACCTGCACCGACTGACGGGAAGAATCCCCAGCGATTTTTTTTAGCAAAACGTTCGGAGCCGTTGTATCCAAAATTAGCTTCGAACAAATATCTATTGTCATACGCATAGGTAAGACGTCCTGCTAGTCCCATATTGCGAAATGGGAGTGATGATTGTAAATCTCCTGCATTTCCTTCCAAGTAGTTACGCATTGTATAAACAAATAGTCCGGTTACGTCATGCTTTTTTGCAAAAGTGTGTGAGTAGTCTATAGCTGCTTCCATATACATTGCAGCATTTACGTTTTTTTGCCCTTCGCTATAGCCTAATGCTTCTGAACCTTCATTCAGAGATTCAAGTGTGTATGCATCATTATATTTGTCATAAACACCTATTGCATAATAATAAGGAGAATAGCTTCGTGATATATCGAAATATGTATAGCGGGTAGTATTGACCATAGCACGCATTGTAAGTCCTTCCAGCAGAAAATCCAGTTTCTGCTTCAGTTCTACTTGTGCCATAATATTGGAACTGGAATAATCTTTATATCCTTTTACCATTTCTGCATAAGGATTGAGATAATTTCCGTTTTCTGCATTTCCGAACAATATATTTTTGGTTTTTATATTCTTTTCATCCGGTTGGAATACTGCTGGGAAAAGTACAGGATTGGCCCACATCACCTTTTTATACAATTCGCTGCCACCGTCTATTGGTCCGGTATAGTCGTCAAAATTTCCAAGGAAACGCAGTGCGACTTCTGTGGTAGGAGTTAGATTAATATTGACGTTGGAACGTAAATTATAATTCATCAAATTGATGTTGTTATTGAAATTATTCTTTCCATCGACTTTCAAAACTCCATTATCTTGATTGACTGTTGCCGAGATATAGTAACGTGCTACTTTGCCACCACCACTTACGCTAAAGTTGAAACGTTCATTCAGTGTAAAGTCTTTAAAAAGTAGTTCACGCCAGTCGTTAGCCGGATAAACCATCGGATTTTTGCCTGCTATGGTATTGGCTATTTTAGATTCACTATATGGAACCAGTCCCAATGGATTACGTGTTCTGACCGCTTCATTGTGCAGTTTCATGTAAGTGATAGGATCTGCTAATTCTACATTTCTGGTAGGTGCAGACATAGATGTTTCAAAACGGGCCGAGACATTTACTTTTCCTTCTTTTCCTTCTTTAGTGGTTACCAGAATGACTCCATTGGCACCACGCGAACCATACAATGCGGAGCCTGTTGCATCCTTCATAATAGAAAAACTGGCAATATCATCCGGTTGCAGACGTGCGAGATCTGTGCTGGACATCTCTACATTATCTATTAAAATCAATGGATCTTTTTTGGATTCTGCACCGAAGGAGGTGATACCGCGTACGAAAAACTGTGCGTTATCTTGTCCGGGTTCTCCACTACGTTGATAAGAAATAATTCCTGCCATACGGCCGGCTAAGGCAGTAGTCAAGTTACTTGAAGGGACTTTTAATTCTGCAGGTTTAATAGTACTGATAGAACTGACAACGCTTGATTTTTTCTGTTTGGCAAAAGCTACTACTTGTACTTCATCCAATTCGTCTGCATTCTCTTTTAAGGTAATGACTATTTCTTTGGTAGATTCTGCGATAATAGTCTGTGGTTGCATACCAACGAAAGAGATTTCTAATTTCTCGCCTTTATTAACGTCAATAGAAAATGTTCCGTCCATGTCGGTTGTCACTCCTCTTGGACTTTTGGCGACTTGAATGGATGCACCGGGTAAAGGCTCCCCATTTGCATCTATTACCTTACCTGAAACTTTAATTTTTGTTTGCTCTACACTTGTTATACTCTTGGATTTGTCGGTTTGTCCCTGTACGGCCATACAAGGTTGGCAAATACTGCCGGAGAGACAAAGGAATAATCCCGAAGTTTGAAGAGCTTTCACTACAAATTTTCGCTTTCTCATAATACTTCATTATAAAATTAACATAAGATTAATACATCCTCGGCGTAAGGATGAGAACAAAAGTATGGATGTTGTATTAAGAGATGGATTAAAAAAGGGTTAATGACTTTATTAACCCTTTTTTATCTTATTAATCTGTAGATAATCTGTTGTATAATAGTATTTTGTGTGAATTATGTTTTTAGAGTAGGAGAAGAAATATTTTCATATTTCACAGTGTATTCTTCATTCATTGCTTTCTTATAAGTAGTTATAAATGAATTATATCGTTTCAATGCTTCTGTTGGATGGTTTAATTTCTGATAAGAGCCAACCGCATAATACAGTGCCTGTTCTGATAAAGGATCGACCGAAGTCCATACATTACATAGACGTATCACCAAAGTAAAATGTGCGGCCTTATATGCTTTATCTATTTCGGAAGGAATTATAGTTAGAATATGTTCTTCTATTTTGTGTTTGTAATAATCGAATAATTCATGGTCAATACCATTTAAGAATTTACCTCTTACTAATATTTTCAGTAATTTGTCTATAACTTCTTTATTTAGGGTAATCACTTTTTCGTTTTTCAGTAGATGGGAAAATCGTACATAGTCACAATAGAAATCATCTTGAAATTCCAGATGGAAGCGTCCTTTTTCATAAACAAGTTCTATTCCGTCTATTTCTTGCAATAATTTTCTGATGTGGTTGATGGTCACTCCTTTTAGGTTCTTCACTTTATCATCTGTTTTTTCGGGCCAGAAAAGTTCGTTCATATCTGATGATAATACCCCATCTCCTGATACACTATTCAGTAAGATATACAGAAAAATGATGCGTAATTTGGGACTGAATAAATAGGTGATATCTTTTCCATTACGGTCTAATACGGCAAATGTTCCCCAAAGATAAATAGCATTTCGATTTCTGAAATGAACTTCCATGATCTCCAAAGTTGCCTCATTGGGAGAATCAGCAATCTGTGTATCTTTGGGAACGTTTAATTTATTCTCTGTTGGAAATGATTCTATGATAGTTGTACATGTTGCTGATCTTTTTCTTTTTCGCGAAATAAAATAGAAAGAGAATAATCCAAATATAGTAATGACAATCATGACAATACTATATTTCAGCCAGAATATATCTTTTGTTTTTCTTAAGTCATAGTATCTCACTGCTTCTAGTGAAACTGGCGGTGCTACTAAAGAATAAATTCGAGTGGTTGTTTCTCCGAATTTTTCAAATTCTTGTATAGAGCAATAGAACTTCCCTAGTTCATCATCATAATAAAGATTAGCATTGGTCGCTATTTCTTCCGAGATCATTGGTATACTATCTCCTAATGCTTCATAAGTTCCGTTTGCTATCTCCATTCGGTATAGTTGCAGATATGAATGAGGTATGTATTCCGGATAACCTAGAAAATAAATAGACTTTTCATCTTTAGATAGTATCATATTACGTGCAACGATTCTGTTCATTTTGGGAGGGGGATGATTCCAAAGTTTGCGGATAGTATGTTTTTCCATATCTATCTGATACAAATCATAGAAATATTCGAGTCCGATGTTTTGATCACCCGACTCATTCCCTTTACCTCCATAGACATATATGCGTTTATAATCAGGAGAAACTGCCATGCCTGCAAAAAAACGGGGAAGGATTCTGTCTCCGGAAAAGTGTATTGTA
>OGPM01003163.1_pt1 | contig 10556 bp, 10 predicted proteins | sample 1552961 | NCBI WGS metagenome assembly OGPM01 (sample SAMEA2580304, study PRJEB22360) | human gut metagenome | biome: human gut; feature: human-associated habitat; material: faeces | place: Denmark | collected 2008/2010
CAGCCGCCGGTCTTAACGCTCTTGGTCAGGTCACGAGTAGCAATGGTCTTAATACGTTCCATAATAGAAAACCTCTCTAACTCTCAAAATTTCATCGCGCCGGACAAAGCCCGGTACGCATTTATCTTTGCTTATGATAACACGCAAGGGGCTTTCTGTCAAGATTTTTATGCTGCCAACCTGTTCAAACCTGTCCAGCAGGCTGATACTTCGTCAGGACGGTGTGCAGCCCCAGCTCCCGCGCCCTGGCCAGTAAGTACCGGTAGCGGCACAAAAGCGCCTGCCGCTCGTAAATGCGCTGCTCGATCAGGTCTGTATCCACCTCCAGATCAAACATCATCTCATTGCGCCGCAGGCAGAACAGACATTCCTTCAGCTCTTCTTCCAGTTCTGGGTGATAGCGTTCGTGCTCGGTATCCCGCGGGATGCGGCTCGAAAGCAAAGTTTGGGTGTTCTGGGCATGGGTTCGTTCCAGCATAGGCCGTCCTCCTCTTCTTTGTGTATCTTGAAGGTTTGTACATTTTAGTATATGAAGAGACCGGTGCAGAATATGCCAGTTTATGGTAAAGCAGAAACTTCTCCGCTGGTGCGCGCATTTTAAAAAAGTTTGCAATTTTTTCAAAATCACGCTTGACAAGTATCACTTTTCCGCGTATAATAGCACACGTTGAGCGGCTCACACCGCGAAACGCAATCGAATATTGGGGATTTGCATAGTGGTAGTGCGGTAGACTCTGACTCTACTTGTGGGAGTTCGATTCTCTCATCCCCAACCAAAAAGCCATCCGGTTTATGCCGGATGGCTTTTTTCGTTCTATATTGTTATACAAAAACAGCGTACCGTCTTTGCGACGGTACGCCCATTTTTATGCAGTTATTACAGGATGCTGATGCGGCCTGCGCCGTAGGGATTCTCGTAATCCAGCAGATAGCCCGGGTAATCGGCCAGCGGGCTGTTTGCGGTGGTCAGATGCGGCAGACCCTCTGCATCTACACCGCCAAAGGTCATGGCATAGGTAGACATCACAAGGTAATCCTCAGACACATAGTCCTTAATCAGCTCTGCGCCATCAAACATGGCAAAGCCATCGCCCAGATTGCGCAGAGTGTAATTCATGCCAGCCAGAGCGTAGGTCTTGCTCTCGTCCAGCGGTTCATACGTACCGGAAGCCTTGTTGTAGATCTTCACGTTCTGCACGCGCGGAGTGCCGGTGGCACTGCCAATCCAGACATTCTTCTCGTCGGTCTGCACGGTGTTGGGGATATCGGCGTGGATCTCGTAGGAAGCGCCTGCCACATGCAGGAAGCCGCCGTTCTCCTTTTCCGTTCCGGCAAAGCGGGCTGCAAACTCCAGTGCATCCTGGATCTGCTTGCCGGTGACAGACATCAGACAGGCCACATTGCCAAACGGGCTGACCTGCTTGCAGGTCTTGAAGGTCCAGTAGCCGGCTTTCTCATCGGCGCGGATGCCGCCGCCGTTCATGATAGCGATGTCACAATGCAGCTGTTCCACCTCATTGAAGTAGGAGTAAATGCCGTCGGCCACAAAGTCGCCGAGATTCGTCTCTGCCATGCGGATGCGGCGCTTGCCAGTCTCGGGGTCGGAGATGTAGAAGTTCGTATCGGCAACAGCGATCTTCTCACCCAGCATGTCGTCCACAGAAGCGACCCATGCGTTCTGGATATCGGCAACGGCACTGTCGGAGCCTTCGTAAGAGGCGATCAGACGGGTGGCAATGGAGCCGTCAGCCTTGATGGTCATTTCGCCAACATTTGCAAAATAAGAGCCGGTCTGGGTCAGGGCGACAGCCTTGCCGGACAGATCCTTCACCCACTCACACTCCATCTTGGTGTGAGAATGGCCGTCGATGAATGCATCGAAGCCGGAGGTGTGCTCGATGACTTCCTTGCTGGTCCAGGGCGAAGAGGAAGGATCAACGCCCAGATGGCCCAGACCGATCACGTAGTCAGCCAGAACCTTGGCCTTATCAATGGACTTCTGCACAGCCTTGTACAGCTTCTGGCCGTCGTCACCGCCCAGAATATCATAGATATAGCGGCTCTGGCTCTTGTCCATGAAGTAAGCCGGAGTAGACTTGGTGAAGGTCTCGGGCGTGGTGATGCCCACAAATGCGATCACGCGGCCGCCGATGGTGAAGTATTTGACATCCGGCAGAACGCGGTTGCCCAGCGGCAGATTGACCCAGTTGCTGGAGAGGTACGGGAAATCTGCCTCAGCCATTACCTCTTTTGCACGGGCCATGCCGTAGTCGAATTCATGGTTGCCGGGAGTTGCAACATCGTAGCCAGCGGCGTTCATCAGCTGGATGATAGAGGCACCTTCGTCCATGGAGCCATATGCGGTACCCTGAATATGGTCGCCCGCATCTACCAGCAGGACATTTTTGCCTGCATCCTGATAGCTCTTTTTCAAAGCTGCGATGGCAGCATAGGTCAGTTCCGGCGATTTTTTGTCGATATAAGTATGAACATCGTTGGTGTACAGGATCGTAATGTCCTTAAAGCTGCCGGGGTAACATGCAGACGCAGCGGGTGCGCCCAGACTCACGGCAGCAACGGCCGTAGTGACACCTGCGGCTTTCAGGAAGCTGCGGCGGGAGATAAGCTGTTTCATGGAAAAACGACCTCCTCTTAAAACTCTCTTTTGTTTTTATCGGGCGCACAGAACCAGCCCGATGCTTGTTATATTAAGCATAACACACAAAACACCCAAGAACAACCCGGAATCGCACAATTTGTTCATAATTCACGGTACTAAGTCACACTTTTTGTGCAACATTATTCCTTTTCGGGGCAAAAAACAGCCCGCATCTGCAGCCAGTCGTTGACTGCAAAAGCGGGCTGTTTTCAAAGGGGATTTAAAAATGGATCAGAGCAACGAGCTCAAATCGCATTGTATTCCTTGAGGAATTTCTCAAGGTCGGTACCCTCGATCTTTTTCAAAGCTTCCTTCATGGCAAGGCGCGGGATGAGCGGCAGATCCATGTCGGTGATCTTCTTGCCGTCGCGCAGCTTGACCGTTGCATCGATCAGGGCACGTACATCATAGGTGCTGCCCCAGACCTCGGGCACACCGCGGTCGATGTCCAGCAGGGTGTACACAGCTTCCATACCGGTGCGCATGGAGTATTCGGTGGTGAAGATGGTGTCACGGCCGGTCTCGGCGAACTGACCCAGGAAGGCAAAGTTGACAGCACCCTCCGGCACGATATCAGGACGGTCGCCCATTGCACGCGGCATAAAGAATGCATCGATATACGGCATCATGACCGGGATGGTGTTGGCACTGTGCTCGGCCAGCTCTTCGATCTGATCCTCAGGCACACCGATATGGTACAGCCACTCCATGCACAGTTCCTTGCCGGTGCAGTCACGCATGGCCTTTTTGACGTAGTTGCCGGGCTTATCACTGAACAGGCCGTAGACCCAGACGCACAGCTGGTTCTTGGGCTGGTCTCGGAACTGCTGCTGACGGTTCAGCGTCCAGCTGAGCAGCCAGTTGGAGTCCTTAACGGTGACGATGCCGCCGGTGACGGTGTGGCCACTGAACGGGTCACGCTTGCAGATCTTCTGGATATACTGTGGGATCTTGTCGTCCAGCGTAGTGATGGTGGCGCTTTCCCAGTTGGAATGTTCGGGGTCGGAGCAGAACTTTTCAGGATTGCCGAATGCGGGGTCCTGTGCAGCGATCTTCTTCCACAGGTCCCAGCCGTTGCCCAGCTTGATGGTGGGATCAAAGCCTGCTGCCTTGTCCTGTGCGCCCATCGTGCAGCTTTCCACGCAGCCGCCGTTGGTGATGAACAGCAGATCATTTTCGGTCAGGTCAATGGTGCTGATCTCCCCCGCATGCTCCACGACCACGCTGCTTGCCTGCTTGCGCTTGCCATTGATATCAAATTTCACGTCCACGACCTTGGTCTCATAGTGGAACTGCACGCCGTGGTCCTTCAGGTAAGTGACCATGGGCAGGATGATAGATTCATACTGGTTGTAGCGGGTAAAGCGCAGGGCAGTGAAATCCGGCAGACCGCCGATGTGGTGGATATAACGCTTGAGATAGAGCTTCATTTCCAGAGCACTGTGCCAGTTCTCAAAAGCAAACATGGTGCGCCAGTACAGCCAGAAGTTGGAGTTCAGCACTTCATCATCAAAGAAATCGGTGATCTTCTTATCCTGCAGCTGCTCGTTGGGGGTGAAGAAGAGCTTCATGATCTCCATAGCACCCTTATCAGACAGGCCGAACTTGCCATCGGTGTGGGCATCCTCGCCGCGGTTGACGGTAGCACGGCACAGTGAATAGTTGGGGTCTTCCTTGTTCAGCCAGTAGTACTCATCCAGCACACTGGCGCCCTCGGTCTCCAGAGACGGAATGGAGCGCAGCAGATCCCACATGACCTCGAAGTGGTTATCCATCTCGCGGCCACCGCGCATCACGTAACCGATATCGTATTTGTAGCCGTCGCAGGCACCGCCGGGGATGGGGTCTTTCTCAAACACATGCACATGCTCGCCCTTCATCTGGCCGTCACGCACCAGATAACATGCAGCCGTCAGTGCGGCCAGACCGGAACCAATGATATATGCAGATTTATGATCGACACCCTCCGGCTTTTTAGGAGTTGCAAATGCTTCATAGTTGCCACTGGAATAGTACATAGAAAAGCCTCCCTGCTTTTTATTGCTTTTTTTCGGCATCCTTGCGCCGTCCTTATGGCAACAGTATACCCCGCGCCGCTGCAGCAGACAACAAACAAACTTTAGCGGGTGTATAAATTTTATACAATCATTCTGTTTTGCTGGAAATACGTACAAATTGTGACAAAAGCCGCCCTAATAGCGAATCGTTCTGTGATATAGAGTGCTTTATAAACCAGTTTCAGCAAAAAGAAAAGCACCCGGATTTCAACGAATCCAGGTGCTTTTTGTTGGTGGAGGCGATGGGAGTCGAACCCATGTCCGAAAAGAGTTCAGTGTAGGTATCTCCGGGTGCAGGCGATCTACAACATTCCCGCCGCGCCACGCCGATCGTCAGGCTAGCGCATTGGTAGCTTCATGAGTTCCTGCCGGTCCGCAAAGCTTAAGTCCGTTCAGGTGCTGTGTCTAAAGGACGCCCCGGCCCCACACGACACAAGAGTGGGCGGAACGCGCAGCACTCAGGCTGCGAGCAACTGAGAATTGTTATTGTCAGTTAATTTTTTGGAGGAGTTATAGAGCAGTTCCCCCACTGCTACCCGCTGCCCAGACCTCGCTCTCCCCGTCGAAACCTTTACGCCCCCTTATAAAGCACACCTTGCGGTGTGCAAAAAGCTTTGAAAAAGTTCCGCTTCAGGAAGCGGTCTGAAAAAATCAATAGTATTTGCCGTTGGACTTCATAGCACGGTCAATGGAACGCTTTGCATCGCGCTGGGCGGCATCGGCACGCTTATCGTAGAGCTTTTTGCCTTTGCAAAGGCCCACTTCCATTTTCACGCGGCCATGTTTGAAATAGAGCGAAAGCGGCACAAGGGTATATCCCTGCAGCTTGCACTGCTGATGCAGCCGCCGGATCTCACTTTTGTGTGCCAGCAGGCGCCGGACGCGCATCGGATCCTGATTGAACATGTTTCCGTGGTCGTAGGGACTGATATGCATTCCCTTTACCAGCAGTTCACCATCCTCAATATCGACCCAGCTGTCTTTCAGGTTGACCCCTCCGGCACGCAGGCTCTTGACCTCCGTACCTTTCAGTTCAACGCCGGTTTCCAGCGCTTCCAGAACGAAGTATTCATGGCGCGCTTCACGGTTTGTGGCAATGGTTTTTGTTGCCGGACGCTCCTTAGTGGGTGCCATTCCGCGCGCCTCCTTTCTCCATTGTGGTTTGTTGTATCAGTATACCATTTTTTTATGGTTTTGCAAGGGCTGTTTTTGAAGAAATTGTAAATTTTTCCCAATTCACAGCTCACCACGGCCAGAAAGTGCACGGTACAAAGTGGTTTCGTCAGTGTATTCCAGGCTTGCGCCCACCGGCAGGCCATAGGCCAGACGTGTGGTCTTGATGCCCAGAGGCTTGATAAGCTTTGCCAGATACATGGCGGTGGCTTCACCCTCCACCGTGGGGTTCATGGCCATGATGACCTCTTTCACCTTGCCGTCGCCCAGGCGGGCCAGAAGTTCCTTGACGCACAGCTGTTCGGCAGTAATGCCGTCCATCGGGCTGAGCAGGCCGTGCAGCACATGGTACAAGCCGTGATACTCCCTTGTGCGTTCAAACGCCTGCACATCGCGGGGCGTTTCCACCACGCAGATCACAGAAGGGTCGCGTTTTGCACTGGCACAGATGGGGCAGATATCCGCTTCTGTATAATTCTGGCAGATACGGCAGCGATGGAGCTTGGTGTGGGCACCCTGAATGGCTCCCGCCAGTGCGGCGGCATCTTCGTCCGACATGCTCAGCACCTGATACGCCATGCGGGTAGCGCCCTTGCGCCCGATCCCCGGAAACTTGCTGAATTCTTCGATCAGCTTTTCCAGCGGGGCAGCAGTATAGCCCATGTTCTTCCCTCCTGCCGGATCAGAGACCGGGGATGTTCATGCCGCCGGTCAGCTTGCCCATTTCAGCTTCGGCAGTTTCGTCCACCTGCTTGACGGTTGCGTTGATGGCAGCAGCCACCATATCTTCCAGCATTTCAACATCATCCGGGTCCACAGCCTCGGGCTTGATGGTGATGGACAGCACTTCGTGCTTGCCGTTCATCTTAACAGTGACCATCTCACCGGCAGCGCTGCCGGTGTACTCGGCAGCTTCCAGCTCGGCCTGTTTGGCTTTCATATCTTCCTGTATCTTCTGTGCCTGACGCATGAGGGCGTTCATATCGGGGCGGCCAAAGCCTGCGGGCATTCTTGCTTTCATAATCGTTTCTCCTTATTGATGCAATGTATTTTTATGATCTCGTTTTCCTTGCGGAATCCTCAATGGACACATCCAACCCCAGCTTTTCCAGTGCATGAAGCGACTGCTCTGCGTTGGAAACCGTTTTGCCAGCGCTCTTTGGTTCATAGGGACCAATGGGCACCGCCGTACCGGACACATCCTTGATCAGCTTTTTGATCAGGCGCTGGCTGTCCTTGTTGGCGCGGATAAAATCGCGGAAGGTCTTGCCGCCGTCGATCAGCACGCGGGTGCCATCAAAGTAAGCCTTGGACTTGCGCAGATAGGTGTAGAGCATGGGATCTTTTTCCTGCAGCTGCTGTACCACCTGCGGCCAGTACGGATACAGCGCAGTCCCTTCCTGCCCGGCATCCTGCGGCTTTTCCGGCACAGGCTTTGCAGCGGGCGTGGGTGCAGGTTTGGGCGGTTCTGGCTGCGGAACAGGTTCCAACTCTGCCGGCATGGGTGCAGCTGGCTGTGCGGCCTGCGCGGCAGGCTCGTCCCAAGGCAGCATTCCGGCCTGCTGCACGGGCGGTTCCTCCGGCAGCGGCGGCAGCTCTTCGGTCTGGACGGGTGAAGTCTGCTCTACAGATATTTCCGACGGCACGGAAGGTTCTGCCTTTACAGGTTTCGGTTCCGCTGCAGGCTGCACCACAGGAACGGACGGTATTGGCGGCTGGGGAGTCGGAGCGCTTGCAAAGGGCTGCACAGCAGTTGCCGAGGCAAACGGCTGCGGCGCTGCGGGTTGAGCCGCAGCACGGACAGGCGCGGCCTGCACAGGAACTGCCTGCGGCTGCTGGGGCGGTTCGGATAAGCCAAACAGTGCAAGTTCCAGCTCGATCCGCTGGTCGCTGCCGCGGGTCATATGTTCCAGCGCACTGCCCAGCGCACGGATGGCACGAATGGCCTCCCGCTGGCCAAGCTGCGGGCCTTTTTCCAGATACAAAGCCTCCTCCTCCGGCGAAACGCCGGACAGAAGGCTCTGCCCGCCCGGCAATGCTGCCAGCATCAAAGCACGATAATGCGCGATCAATTCCTCTGTCAGACGCTTGACATCCACAGACTGCTGGCGAAGCTGTGCCAGCTGGGCCAGTGCTGTGGCACCGTCCTGCGCTTCCAGTGCGTCCGAAATGCGGAACAGATAACTGCGGTCGGTCACACCTGCCATGCGGCGCACCACATCGGCATCGATTTTCGCCGTAACGCCTGCGCAGGTATCCAGAATGGACAACGCATCGCGCAGTGCACCGTCGGCCAGACGGGCGATCAGTTCCGCACCGTCCGGCGAAAGCTCCAGCTTTTCCTCACCTGCAATATATTCCACCCGGCGGGCGATATCCTCCGGCCCGATGCGGGTAAAATCGTACCGCTGGCAGCGGGAAAGAATGGTGGCGGGCACCTTCTGGATCTCAGTGGTTGCCAGAATAAAGATGACGTGGGCAGGCGGTTCTTCCAGCGTTTTGAGCAGCGCATTGAATGCCGCTGTGGACAGCATGTGCACCTCATCGATGATGTATACCTTATATTTACAGGCGCTGGGAGTGTAAGCTGTTTCGTCGCGCAGGTCGCGGATATCGTCCACACCGTTGTTGGAAGCCGCATCCATCTCCACCACGTCCAGAATGCTGCCGTTATCGATGCCCTTGCAGATCTCACACTCGCCGCAGGGGTCTCCATTGACCGGATGCAGGCAGTTGACTGCCTTTGCAAAGATCTTGGCGCAGGTGGTTTTGCCGGTGCCGCGCACGCCGGTAAACAGGTAGGCATGGCCCACACGGTTTGCCGTGATCTGGTTTTTCAGCGCAGTAACAATGGCCCGTTGGCCTACCACATCCTCAAAACGCTGCGGTCTCCATTTGCGGTACAAGGCACGGTACATGGTTTTCTCCCCTTTCCTGCAAAATAAAAAGGACAGCGCTGACGGGGTTTTGTCCCCGCCTTGCGTAACTCGGCATACGGATGCAGGCTTACTGAAACGCACGAACGCACTGCTTAAGGCTGCTTGGTTCCCCACCTGACCTGGTTCACAGCGAATCCATCGTACAGGACCCGCATCCGTATGCCGAACCACGCAGCAGGCGCTGTCCGACAAGGCACACGATTCGTGTGCCTTAGTATTGTACCACAGTTCGGTGAGGATTGCAAGAGGAAGCTAAGACTGCTCCCATCCGGCCCGCAAAAGCTCCAGTGCGTGTGTTTCAAGCCGGGAAACGTAACTCCGGCTTATTTGGAGCAGCTTTGCCGTTTCCAGCTGGGTCAGCGGCGGCTGGCCCGCCAGACCGTACCTTAATAATATGAGTTTCCGCTCCCGGGCGGGCAGCCCCTCGATGAGGCGGCGCAGGCGCTGGGCATCGTCCTGTTTTTCGCAGCTGTCCTCCATGCAGAAGCCGTCCTGCAGCACATCGGCAAGGGTGAGGGCAGAGTCTTCCTTTCCGGCATCAAGACTCTCCTGAAGCGAGAGGGTGGGGGCGTTCTTCCGCTCCCGCCGGAAGTGCATCCGAAGCTCATTCTCAATGCATCGGCTGGCGTAAGTCGAAAATCTGGCCCGGCGGGTGGAGTCGAAGGTGTCCACGGCCTTCATCAGGCCGATGGTGCCGATGGAAATCAAATCGTCCTGCTCACCGGGGAGAGCGTAGTATTTTTTGGCGATGTGGGCCACGAGGCGCAGGTTATGACGGATGAGCTTTTCCCGGGCAGACGGGTCGCCCTCCCGCAAAGCAGAAAAGGTCTTGATCTCCTCCTGCGGGCTGAGCGGGCGGGGAAAACTGCCGCTTTCCAGATGAAGCGCAAGAAACAGAAACTTTGTGGCAAAAAACTGCAAAAGAGATAAAAACATGGCGAGCCCCTCCCCAAAGCATCATAAATTGTTACTATAATTTATGAAGGAGGGCTTGCCCTTTTTCCTGACGTCGGGCAGGCACACCGTCAAAAATGGTCTCCCGCTCCAGTTCTTCAATCAGGCTGGAAAAGTCGCTGATGTTGCGGCTGATGCGGTCCAGACGGTAGACCACAATGGCCTTGAATTTCCGGTCCTTGGCCGCAGTCATCATCTTTTTGAAATCCGGGCGGTTCAGGTTGCCGCCGGAAAAGCCCTCGTCCTCAAAGACAACGGCATGTTCCGCGGCGGCATCGCCGTAGTGAGTGTGGATATATTCGCGGCAGAGGTCAATCTGATTTCCGATACTTTCGCCCTTGCCGGTGTAGCGGGATTTGCGGGAATAGATGGCAATGGTGTCGGCAGTTTTGGCCATAAGATACTCCTTTCCTGTTGTCCGGTGGCCGTAGATGCGGCTATTGTAACGCCAACCGCATAGGGCCTTTGGTTCGGCCTACTTTTTGGAGCTGGGCCTCTCGTGCCAGCAGCTCGAACAGAATATCCCGGCCCTCTTCACCGACCCCGCGTGCGGCCATGTGCTGCGGGCGAAAGGCTTCGTACAGGACGAGAACGGCTGGGTGGAGCTGAACGCCACCGCCGACGGCCTGACGGCAAACGCTATCCCCAAGGGGCAGGAAGTGCTCATCGTGATCGGGGAGGGGCTGGAGAAAGAACGGATTGAGGTGAGATTAAAGGGATAAGGCGGATCCCCCGTATATCGTTGTATCTTTCCATAAATAGTTTGTCTCCCGC
>OGPM01003179.1_pt1 | contig 10520 bp, 5 predicted proteins | sample 1552961 | NCBI WGS metagenome assembly OGPM01 (sample SAMEA2580304, study PRJEB22360) | human gut metagenome | biome: human gut; feature: human-associated habitat; material: faeces | place: Denmark | collected 2008/2010
CGGAAGCGGTATAACCGATGAAATCCTTGTGGCCAGCTGGCCCGATAAATTGAGATTTGAACAGCTCAGAGCGGCAAATTTTGATTTATCGCTCTGACGGACAAATGTTGCGAACTGCTCTTGTTCCTGTAGTGGGACAACCAACATGGGTAAGTTTTGTACCTGTTCAGAATTTATGTGTGGTTGGGCTGCTCTTACTGTTAGAGGCTTAATAATCGCTTGCATATAATGCGTATTCATCAACTCATTAAAGAACACTGGGTTAGCGATCTCTAGGTTCAGAGTAACGATGATATCATATCCTGCATACTGATCGCGGTATTCGTCTGTAACGACACAGGTATCGCCAGTATTTGCGCCACTTCTGACAATTATTATCTCATTGCCGTTAAGCCTACATTTTTCGATTTTGGCAGCTTCATCAGCAGAAATCCTCAACATACCATTTTCTGTTATCCGGCCTGCTTTGATGTTTGTTGCTCGTATAAACTTGAATTCTCCTAACTCATTGAAGGTAGGCGGTTGGCTTGTTCCATATCGAATATCCAACATAAAGTCCTTAAATGGCCGAACTTCACGCCCTTGAGTATTGGTCACGGGATCCCCGAACAGCTCCATAAATTGAGACTTAACGAGTTCGTCAGTAGCGGCGATCAGCTTTTTATAGGTCTCCATCGTATCATTGATTGACCAAAGAGTTTCAGCCAACTTGCGCTGAGTCGCTAAATCAGGCAATTCAAATTCAAGCGTTTTAAGGTCGCGCCAGTTAATAGTTGGTGATAACGATCCAACGGAGATCTTGATGGCAGCATCCAAGAAATAGTCCGAGCTGATAAACAGCGGAAAGAAACTCTTGTCAATTACGTCTTCTCTAGGTCGCAGCACCATTCCATGTGCAGAGAAAATACCATCAAATGGAGCGATGGCAACTTTCTTCTGGTAGGCTCTACGTTTTCCGAAGAGCACATCTCCTTTGTGCATCACCAGTTTTTCACCGATTGGAGCTACCTCCGAACCGAATCGAGTAACTTTGAGGCTTCCTGAATCAAGATGTTCAAGACCAAGATAGGTGAAGCGATCTTCTTCAACAGGCTTTTTCTTTTCAGTGCTGTTGATTGCAATCTGTTCAAACCGATATTTCGCCATTATGCACACCTCCTTGCGGAAGCGGTATAACCGATGAAATCCTTGTGGCCAGCTGGCCCGATAAATTGAGAATTGCAAACAGCTGACAGCATTATCCGATGTATTTTCTATGCGATTCCTTCACGTTATTCTGGTTCACCATAACATATTGCAATGTCGTATCAATGCTTTGATGACCCAGAAGTTGCTGCACCTGCTCGATAGGCATACCCTTGTCGATGGCCATTGTAGCCAACGTCCTACGAAACTTGTGAGGATGTACCTTATTAAAGTTCAATTCACGACCAATTTTCCGGAGACGAATTTCAACACCGCTGATTTGCAAACGCTCGTAAGGCTTCAGAAGGGATACAAACAGAGATTCGTTACCATCTCTACGTTCTGACAGGTAACGTTGCAAATGGATTTTCGTTCTTGCGTCAAAGTAGACCTTCCGCTGTTTATTACCCTTGCCAAATACAATGCACTCGCGATTCTCAAAATCCAAATCAGAACGATTGAGCTTAACCAATTCACCGACACGAATGCCAGTAGAAGTCAATAGATCAATCATTGCAAGGTCTCGCGTATTGTCGCAGTGGTCTCGCATAAGCTCCAACGCTTCATCGGAATAGGTCTCTTTCACCGTTTTCCCGGTCTTAACCTTGTGAATCCTTCTCACTGGGCTTTTAACAATATAGTCCTCATCCTCCAACCATGCAAAAAAAGAAGAAAGGATGCGTCTTACGTTATCCAAAGTGACCTTGCTGACAGTGCCTCGACGCTGGTATGTATCGAGATAGCCTCGTAAATCTTCAGTGCTGATCTGGCATTCAGGCTTATTGATGGTCTCCAGCATATTGCGAATCGTTGATTCATAATAGCGCAGAGACTTTTCAGAGCAGCCTTCCACACGCTTTGCAGCTATAAACAACGGAAGCATATCATTCTTTATACTTTCTACCGCGGCTTTTTCCACAGTCAACATCGGCAGATGCTTATTTAGAGTCCTCGATAGCGCTTCCATTTGATCTGGTGTTAGGATTTGTGACAAATCTTGTTTTATGTTTGTGATTATCTGATTGATCATGGTGCTTCCTCCTTTTCGTACCCTCCGTTATCCGGTTGTCCACGAGCCGGAGGAAACTACATGACCATATCAATTAGCCAAGATTCTCTGCAATGATGCGTTTATATGTTGCGGTCAGCTCAGAAAGAGCCTTTTCGAGTTCAAATTTTGATTTATCGCTCTGACGGACAAAGGCTGCAAACTCTCGCTGTAGCTCCAATGAGGGCAGGATCATTGGCAGCGTTTTCATCTTTGCTTGTGTGAGTTTGAGTCGTGTTGTCCCGGTCACATACTCCGTCATATCCAGAATCCGGAAATAGATGTTTGCAAACTCAATGTCACAGCATTCTTTCGGGATCAAGACATGAGCATGATTATTCACCCAGCATTTCCCCGAAACAATGTAAGATGTATGCTCTCCAGCACCGTAAGCACCGCAATCTTCCGCAAGGCATATCGCATCGCAGTCCATAAGGTAATCATTGATACTGTCTACCTGACCATTTGCACCGTAATAGGGATAAAGCTGTCCCGTATGCATTTCAGACCGAACAGCATCATTGATTGGCTTTCGAAGGTCATCTCTGATCGTAAAGGCAGTCTCAAAACTCACTGCGTCTGGGCTGTTCTTGGGTTCTCCGAACATAACGATAAATTGAGATTTCACCAGTTCATCCGTGGCCGCAATCAGCTTCTGGTAGGATTTCTTCGTGTTATCCATAGCCCAGAGTAGTTCAGCCAATTCCTTTTGTTTCTCCATATCAGGGAGCTTGAACTCGTAATTCTTCAAGTGTTCCCATTTTACACGAGGTGAAAGGGAGCCTGCGGATTTGCCGACAGCAAAGTCAAACAAATCATCATTCTGGATGATGAACGGGAGCAACTCCGGCAGAATACGGTCAGGTTTTGCTTCGATAACAGTGATATCACCAGAGCAGATGCCATCAAATGGAGCAACAGCAGCCTTTTTGAGGTAGGCTCTGCGGCGGCCAAACAAGACATTCCCCTTGCGGAACATCTTACTGAACGTATTTTCGCTGCCTTCATCCCAAGCAGTCAATGTAATCTCTTCTGGGATCAGGTGTTCCAGCCCAACGATAGGATAGCCATCCTTGCTGCCTTTGCATGTCTCCTTATGTTCTACAGCGACATCGCCAAGAAGGACTTTATTCATTAACATCTGCCTCCTTTACTAATAGTGCGTTCAATTTTTCATAGCTCAGTTTCATCATTTCGGAAGCAGCTAGCCAACTATCATAATGCTCCTGAACATTACGATTATCTATATCTTCTTCGTTAACCTCTGGTTTCACATACAGAGGAATGCTCAAGGAGAAGTTATTATTTGCAATATCCTGAATAGTAGCTACCTTTGCAAAATCAGCATCATCAACATAGCTGTCATACGCGGCAGCAATTCGAGCGATGTGCCGTTCTTCCAGATAGCTCTGCGCATTTTTGCGCTCAACCTCATTTACCGCATTGATGAACAACACCTGTCCACGACGTTCAGGGCGCTTATTCATCCGACAAATCATGATACAAGCTTCCATCGGAGAGTTGTAGAAAAGATTCGGTCCGAGACCGATAACACATTCTACTTTATCGCTGCGCACCAGTCTTTCACGCATTGCACTTTCCTCATTACGGAAAAGAACTCCGTGCGGGAACAGGATAGCGCATCGGCCAGTATTGTCCTTCAGACTTGCGATAATGTGCTGAAGGAATGCATAATCAGCACGACCTTGCGGAGGCACACCCAAGAAGTTACGACCATATTTATCACTTTCAAATGCTGCGCGATCCCACTGACTAATTGAGTACGGCGGATTTGCCAGGATAAGGTCAAATTGCTTCAGTCTACCATTCTCAACGAAGGCCGGTGCTTTCAAAGTATCTCCATTTACGATATTAAAGTCCTTAACTCCGTGCAGAAACAGATTCATCTTGCCAATAGCAGAGGTAAGCGCATTGATTTCCTGACCGTAAACAGCCACATTTCGCCATTCCTTACCTTGCTCTTTTAAGTACGCAATAGCAGAAATAAGCATACCTGCACTACCACAGGTCGGATCATAGATAGATTCCCCCGACTCCGGCTTCAACATCTCAGTCATCAAATGCACAACAGTACGATTGGTGTAAAACTCCTGTGCTGTGTGACCGCTGTCATCAGCGAACTTTTTGATCAGGTATTCGTATCCTTGACCAAGTTCGTCTTCCGGGCAGTTAGCAATAGAGAGTGTCTTGGTACTGAAGTGCTCCAACAGATCCTTCAACAACCTATCAGGGAGCCTGTTCTTATTTGTCCAGGCACCATCACCAAAAATACCTTGTAACTTGTCAATGTTGGCATTTTCCACTTTGCGGAATGCCTCAACAATGGCCACACCAACATTTTCGGATACGGCACGCACATCGTTCCAGTGATACCCCTTGGGAACCACAAAGGTATGGATTTCGGCAGCGTCATCACCATATTCTTCGATAGCAAGAGCAGTTTCTTCATCGTATACATCACAGATGCGCTTGAAGAACAGCAGCGGAAAAATATATTGTTTATAAGCACCAGCATCAATATTAGTTCTTAGGAGGACAGCGGAGTTCCAAAGATAGGATTGCAGTTCCTCAATGGTTATTCTTTTACTCACTGATATAACCTCCTTCCAGCAAGAGTTTACGCATCTTTTCTTCGGCTGCAATCATTTCTTTGTAAGCCTCAAAATACTGTCTACGGATTTCTGCCGGAGGAACAGTTTCCTGCTCCTTCTTTTCGATATAGTTGTTAATCGCAAGAGAAAAGTCTTTCTCCCGAATTTCTGGAATCGTAACGATTTTGACCTTTTCGATAACATCTTCGTATTCCGTATAGTAGTTGAATACGGTTTGGATATCTTCTTCGGTCATAATGTTCTGTGCTCTCTGGGGAGTATAAATTCCGGAGCCATCAATCATACAAATACGGCCACGATGCTCAGGAGCTTTATCATTATTTAAGAAAAGAATGCAGGCAGAAACACCAGTAGAGTAGAATACACCACTGGCCATCGTAATGATAGCTTCCAGTTTATCGGATTCCACAAGGTGCTTGCGAATCTCACCTTCTTTGCCGCTTCTAAAGAGCACTCCCTGCGGCAGCACCACAGCACAACGACCAGTTTTCGGATTCATAGACTTAATCATGTGCTGAAGCCATGCAAAATCACCATTGGAATCGGTCGGGCATCCCCAAATATTTCTACCGTAAATATCGCTGCTGAATTGTTCAGCTCCCCAGTTTTTGAGCGAAAACGGTGGATTTGCGACTACGCAATCAAAGGTCTGCAATGATCCACGTTCCAGATAGTTCGGGGAGCGTAAGGTATCGCCCTGTGTCACTTTGAAATCTCGTGCACCATGCAAGAACAGATTCATTCGAGCGATAGCAGAGGTTGCCAGATTTTTTTCCTGACCGTAGATTTTTCCATAGGTCAACTTGTCATCATGCATATACCGGATAGCCTCAATGAGCATACCACCCGTACCGCAGGCTGGATCGTAAACGGTCTCTCCGGCCTTAGGAGCCATCAGCATAATAAGTAATTTGACAATCGAACGCGGCGTGTAGAATTCACCGGCATTCTTTTTGGAGAGGTCAGCAAATTTCTTAATCAGAAATTCGTAACTGTCACCCATTACATCTGCGGAATAATTGTTATTACCGACCTTGATTTTGGACATATGTTCAATCAGGTCTTTCAGACGCTCGTCAGATAGTTTTGTTTTATCAGTCCAGTTTGCATCATCAAAGCTACTGAACACACCACTCAGCGTATCGGGATTAGCACGTTCGATTCCATTCATGGCTGTAACAATAGCTACACCGACATTTTCACTTGCTTCACGAACATCTTTCCAGTGGCAGCCCTCCGGAATGACAAAGCGGTGATTTTCCGGGAAGCTGGCGTATTCCTCGTCACCACCAGATTCTTCGAGAGCAACTTGAGTTTCTTCATCATAAACATCGGAGAGACGCTTGAAGAAAAGAATAGGCGTTACATAACTCTTATATTCGTCCTGATTGATGGGGCCACGCAGAATATTGCAGGCTTCAAACAGGTGAGAAAACAGCTTCTGACTGGTTGTTTCTTCCGGATGTGCGGCACTGGCTTCCAATTCCATATCAGCTATATCCATAGCGGATTGCATCATCTCAGCACGACCTCCTGTCTTTACTTTTTTACCGGTGGAAGGTTTTACACCTACGCTACCACTTTCTTGAATTTTCTCAAATTTAGCAGGATACTTGTTTTCAAATTCCAGGAGAATTTTCAGGAGACGCTCGTCCAAAAATGTAAGAGCGTGTTTTCTGATATTAGTAGGTACACCATAGTACGCCTCGGCAACAGCACCGGTGATAGCCGCCAAGGTGTCACTGTCACCTCCAATAGAAATGGCGTTGCGAATAGCATCCTCAAAACTGGTAGACTCAAAGAATGCTTCGAGTGCCTGAGGGACGGTATCTTGGCAGGTTTCGTTAAACTGGTAGGTATCACGAATGGAATCTAAGGTGAAGTTAATCGGATAGTAGTTCTTCACGATATAATCCTGAATTTCCATCAGACTGCTTCCAGTACGAGCCAGATAGACTGCAATGGCAGTAGCTTCCGCCCCCTTAATTCCTTCTGGGTGATTGTGGGTTGTCTCGGTAACTGCTCTTGAAAGTGCTGCGGCTTCCGCAACAGAATTAGCTACATAGCCACATCCTCCGACACGCATTGCTGCTCCGTTTCCGTAGCTGTTGTATGGTTGAGGATTGTCCGAATACATCCAACGATAAAAGGAACCACCATAACCACAATGTGGATAGAGACGTCCAATTCGCTGCATAGATTCAATCGTTATATTACTTAAATCACTGTAGTCCGGCTTGCAATGCATCAAAGCATCACATACAGCCAGAGACATGACGGAATCATCGGTGAAGAAACATTTATGCGTAAGGAAATCAAAATCTTTCGACCTATGATTATCCCATTCAAATCTGGAACCGACGATGTCGCCAATGATTGCTCCAATCATCTAGTTTTCTCGCTTTCTTTTTTGTTATTAGTAATACTGCTCAATATAGCTATAAGCCTTATCAAAGACATCTTTATCCTTGATTTTGTATTTGATCCAAACAACACTGCGAAGGGCTTTCTTGACTTCCTGCTTACCAGCAGTAGTGCTCTGCCAGCCATCGAAACGCACAATTTTTACAATGCTGTCAATATCAGCAACGATGCGCTCAACAATAACAGGAGTGCTTCGGTTTTTCAAACCGTTAAAAAGTTCCGTCAGTGCAGCGATTCCCTTATCAACTTCCTGCTCTGGCACTACTTCTTTTTCTGCCTGTGCTGCTTCCTTCGCCAATTCCAATAGAAGTTTCAAGAACTCGATGCTGGTCACCAGACCCTGTTCGTGCTTTTCTCGCAATGTTTCCAGCTTTTCACCAAGCTTGATGAATTTCGGATCCTTGGTGTGATTCATGATTTTGGCTACGAGATTGATTTCGATCTTTTTGGTGGTCTTCTTCAAATCTTTCTGCTTTTCTAAGAACTCATCAATCAGGTCGGCATCCATTGCCAGGATTTCCACGTCCTCATCCGCTTCGCCAACGGTCAGGTTCTGATGAACAAGCTCAATCGTTTTTGCGCCCAAGGATGCCCAGATCAATCCACCACGGCCATCCGTCGGCTTCACAGATTCATATACACGAGACAGCCACTGGTAATCCGCTTTATAAGCATTCAGAAAAACGTCTGGTGATAACGCATCCCACGCACGATTCAGCACACGGTAGTCAGCAGCAAACGCGTCTTTTTCTTTATTTGTTGGTAAGCACTCCTGCGCTGCCATGAGACCTTCCCAACCTTCAATTGTTCTATCAACACCCAAGAAGTATCCCAGGCACTTTTTTAGGAGTGTCGGAAGCTGCTTCTTGATTTCTTCAATGTTGGTGATGATCTTACGCATACTGTTTTCGTCAAAATCCAGTGCACGCGCGACATCATCAAAAATACCGATATAATCAACGATCAGACCATGTGTTTTGCCCTGGTCATAGGTACGATTGGTACGACAAATCGCCTGTAGCAGGGTATGATCCTTCATGGGTTTATCCAGATACATTACCTGAAGAATCGGTGCGTCAAAACCGGTCAACAGTTTAGCTGTTACAATAACAAGTTTTAACGGGCTTGCAGGATCTCGGAAGGTGTCTAAAACCTTGCCCTCGGCATCACGATCTCTGCGATATTTCTTATAACGGTCTTCTTTATCGTTGTTGGTATCCATAACAATGGTGCTGGCTTCTTCGCCGAGCAGCTCATCGAGGACAGCCTTATACATCAAGCAGCATTCACGGTCATAAACAACGACCTGACCCTTGTAGCCATTAGGCTCGATTTTTTCCTTAAAATGTTTAGCGATATGCTCACATACCTTACGAATTCTAGCCGGGTTGTACATGATTGCTTTCATGTTCACCCTGCGAGAAAGTTCGTTTTTTTCATCTTTGCTAAGTCCAGCTTCATCGGTCATAGCCTCAAATTCACGATCCAGCTTTTCCTTATCCACATGAAGCTCTACAGGAACCGGCTCAAAGTGAAGAGGAAGCGTAGCACCGTCACGAATGGAGTCAGAAAAAGAATAGCGGCTCATATAGCCAGTGCGATCTTCCTCGGCACCAAAGGTTGCAAAAGTGTTTTTATCAACACGATTGATAGGCGTACCGGTCAATCCAAAGAAGAAAGCATTCGGCAGAGCCATTCTCATTTTTTCACCCAGATCACCTTCCTGGGTTCTGTGAGCTTCATCGACCATGACGATGATGTTATCACGAGGATTCAGCTCACCGCTAACCTCACCAAACTTAAAAATCGTAGTAATAAGGATTTTTCGCATATCACCACGGAAGAAGGAAAGAAGTTCTTCTTTTGTGGCTGCACTGGTTAGATTCGGAATATCTGATGCATTAAAGGTTGCAGTAATCTGCGTTTCCAGATCAATGCGATCATCCACAATAACGACAGTTGGATTTTTAAGTTCCGGAATCATTCGCAACTTCTGTGCTGCAAAGACCATCAGAAGAGATTTACCGGAACCTTGGAAATGCCAAATGAGACCTTTCTTAGGGTAGCCAGCGATAACACGATTCACAATCATATTAGCGCCTTCAAACTGCTGGTAACGACAGATGATTTTATATTTGCGATATTTTTTATCAGTAGCGAACATCGTGAAGAACTGAAAAATATCCATGACATTCTTCGGTGAAATCATATCCTCAACACTGATTTTCACATCAGCAAGACTGCCTTCTGCCTTATGAGTTGCTGTGTGCCACGGTCCCCACATGTTAATGGGCATGTTGATAGAGCCATAGCGATAGCATTTGCCTTCGGTAGCAAAATTAAAGACGTTGGTTACAAACATGGCGGGTATGCTTTTTTCATAAGCTGAAATATCGCCAGCTGCATCCAACCAAGTAATAGCACTACGAACCGGAGTTTTCAATTCGCCGATTGCAATCGGGAAACCGTTAATCAAAAGAACAATATCTAAGCGCTTGCCGCCTTCGGCCTGAGGATATATCCACTGATTGGTCACAACATATTCGTTGAGAGCAAGATCTTCTTTACGCATAGTACCAAAGAAACGAATCGGAACCATGCGTCCGTCCTTACCAAAAGGATAGGAGTTTTCCTCAAAAATCATTTTCTTGAAAATCTCATTCTGAGTGACAAGGTTATGTGGTTGAACAGACAAAATAAGTGTCCTAAGTTTATAAATAACTTCATCTGCCCGGGATGGATCTTCCGCAATTTCCGGGTTAAGGCGAATGAGGGCCTCTTTTACCATTGGTTCAACAAGTACATCCGAATACATACGAGGAAGTTCCTCGGCAGGAATATATTTCCACCCATTCATCTGAAGAGTAGAAAGCATCATTTGCTCAATGGTATTATCTTCATTAAAAATAGTAGCCATCTGTATTCCTCCAGTCCAATCAATCTTATTTTATCTTTTCGTCCGTCCCATAATCTGGACTATCCGGTAAAATTTCTAATATGTCATCTACTGTGCAATTCAGTTTGAGACAAATCCGTGCAATGACTTCCATAGAAACTATTTCGCCTCTGCCCATTTTGCTTATCGTGCTTGGGCTCACATCTGCCAACTCGCATAATTCCTTTTTCATCATTTTTCGATCAATAAGCATTTTGAATAATCTGTTATAGGAAACTGCCATATCATACCGCCTTTTTTCATCTATACATACATCCATACGAAACAAAAATCT
>OGPM01003185.1_pt1 | contig 10498 bp, 9 predicted proteins | sample 1552961 | NCBI WGS metagenome assembly OGPM01 (sample SAMEA2580304, study PRJEB22360) | human gut metagenome | biome: human gut; feature: human-associated habitat; material: faeces | place: Denmark | collected 2008/2010
ATTTTGTGTTTGTGTTGTGACGGTGCTGCGATGTGAATCGAGGTGCCGTTTTTTTGTTATAACCGCTTTGGGGTTATAACCAGGGATTATCCGACATAATAAAATTCTGTGATTCAGTCTGCCGGAAAATGTCTTCCTTTGCAAAAAAGAAATAATTAAGTATCACTTAAATCAAATCATTTATGTTCAATGAAAAAAGAAGCAGCATGCTGCACGGTGTCCTGTTGATAGCATTATTTTCTTGTGCTGCATTTTATATTGGCGAGATGTCTTTTGTAAGAAGTATTTCTTTCAGTCCGATGATTGTCGGTATCATTTTGGGTATGCTTTATGCCAATAGTCTGCGAAACCACCTTCCGGAAACGTGGGTGCCGGGAATCCAGTTTTGCTCAAAGAAGATTCTGCGCATCGGTATCATTTTATATGGTTTCAGATTGACTTTTCAGGATGTGATGGCTATCGGATTGCCGGCTATGCTGATCGATGTGATTATTGTGGCTGTGACTATTTGTGGCGGCATCTATCTTGGTAAGCTGCTGAAGATGGACCGTGGAATCGCATTGCTTACTTCCATCGGAAGTGGAATTTGTGGAGCCGCCGCTATTCTGGGGGCTGAATCGACCATCAAGGCAAAGCCATATAAAACGGCTGTATCCGTGTCTACTGTCGTGATTTTCGGTACTATTTCCATGTTTCTGTATCCTTTCTTGTACCGGAACGGACTTTGTGCACTGACTCCCGATCAGATGGGGATTTATACGGGGGCTACCCTGCATGAGGTTGCCCATGTAGTAGGTGCCGGAGACGCGATGGGAAACGGTATTTCGGATTCTGCCATCATAGTGAAAATGATTCGTGTGATGATGTTGGTTCCTGTGCTTCTGATTACTACCTATCTGGTGGCGAGAGCGCGGAAAAGACAAGTGCAGAAAGGACAGAAGTTTCAGAAGATTGCGGTGCCCTGGTTTGCAATAGGCTTTATGGGTGTCATCGCTTTCAATTCTTTTGATTTGCTTCCTGCGCAGTTGGTGGCAGGTATTAACACACTGGATACCTTTTTGCTGACAATGGCTATGACGGCACTCGGGACAGAAACAAGCATCGATAAATTCAGAAAGGCCGGAGCCAAACCTTTCGTACTGGCTCTTTTACTTTATGTGTGGCTGGTAGTCGGCGGATATTTCCTTGTGAAGTATCTCACTCCTTATCTGATGTAGGAGAAATCATCAGATGTAAGGGAAAAACGTCTCCTTGCAAAATACTTATTATCACTTTCACCGCAAATTGTACAATCTTAGACGGATAAATTAAGTGTCAGTCACTGAGAACTTCCCATTTTATCTGTATGATAGATACAATTTGTGGCGAAAGTGATGCGTTTCATCCGGGCAGGCTATATTTATCGCTTTTCTTTCGGATAGTTAGGACCGTAAAGCACCGTTTTTTTGCGGACAACCAATTGACCGTCTTTCACAAATTCCTCTCCCCGTTCACTGAGGTGGCGGATCATTTCTGCACGCATGCCTGCCAGCAGCTTTTTATATTTCTTGTCGTTCACAGCATTATGCAGTTCTTTAGGATCTTTGGCAAGGTCAAACAATTGCTCTTCACCTGTATAGAAGTACCAGATATATTTAATCTTTCCGTCGGTCAAGGCACACCAATAGTTGTCATCACTGTAGCAAGTGGCATGTTCCAGATCAATGTATTTGCGCCATTCCGTTTCTGTGCCTTTAGCCAAAGATAGCAGAGAGCGTCCGTCTATGTCGGTGGGAACGGAGGTTCCCGCTATTTCGAGGAAAGTTGGCAGCAGGTCACGAAGTTCTACGGGATTATCCACCTTACCGGGAACGACTTGCGCTTTGGCTGGCCATTTAATAATATAAGGTATGTGCGTAGATCCTTCATACGGGTAAGTCTTCCGCCAGTGGTAGTGATCTCCCATCATATCTCCATGATCGGAAACGAAAATGATAAGGGAATTATCATACATCCCCTTGTCTTTTAAGGTCTGGAGGACACGCCCTATCTGTTCGTCTATGAAAGTGATGTTGGCATAATAATAGCGTTTGGAGTGACGTGCATATTCATTTCCGAAGTTGCCGTAGGGAGCATCTTTGGCTGCTTTTTCGGGGTCCAGTTCTTTAGCGTATTTCCCACACCAGTCACCAATGACGGGATCGGGAACCTGCGTATCCTTATACATGTCGAGAAAGCGTTGAGGCGGGTCGTACGGGCTGTGGGGGCGGGCAAAGGAAACTTTCAGAAATAAAGGCTGATTGCCGTTATCATAATTCTGTATCATCTGACAAGCCATTTCACCGGTCCAATAAGTAGGGTGTAGACTTTCTTTCAGTTTATAGGTAGCTGCTCCGTGATCGTTCCATCCGATTCCGGTTTCATCCGGGTTCTTTCCCGGTGCCTGTATTTGAAACCATAAGCGATAGTCACTGATGAAATTCGGATCTTCCCGGCGTCCGCTTTCATCCAGCAGCGTTCCTTCGAAACCGTGTTTGATTCGTTGCGGATGCCAGTGCATTTTTCCGATACCGAAGGTATAATATCCGGCATCTTTCAGCATCTGAGGCATTTCGTGGTTGTACTTGGGGGCAACTTTGCCATATCCTAACAAGCCATGATGCCAGGGAGACTGTCCGGTCAACAGTCCGGCACGGGCAGGGGTACTGCTGGGACACGAAGAATATCCGTTCATAAACAACGTTCCTTCGCTTGCCAAAGCGTCCAGATGGGGGGAGATTACAGATTCATTACCCATGCATCCCATGGCGTCGCCACGTTGCTGATCGGTCATAATTAAGATAATGTGCGGTTGGTTTTGTGCATAGGCCAAAGATGAGCACAATCCGGCCGTGACGGCAAATGTACATTTCAGGTTAATCATATTTTCAGGTTTTTCATAATGTAATACTGCAAAGGTATAAAGTTTTATCTATTTTGCGTGAAAGCATTTCTGCTTTTTATATGAAAAAAGAAACTGTTTCAGAAACAGGTGGGGGCACCTGTACTGAAACAGTCTCTTTTATTATAGGTAATCGCCTATAACTTATAAAGGCATATTTCCATGTTTTTTAGGCGGATTCGTCTGCATCTTGTTCTCTGTCATTTCCAGTGCCTGGATCAGACGTTTGCGGGTTTGTCTCGGATAGATGATTTCATCGATGAATCCTAGTTCGGCAGCTTGGTAGGGAGTGGCAAACTTTTCCTTGTAGGCTTCCAGTTCTTTATCTTTTGTCTCTGCATCCGCTTTGCGGAACAGGATGTTTACCGCACCTTCCGCACCCATGACTGCGATTTCCGCACTCGGATAAGCGAAGTTCACATCTGCACCTGTCTGTTTGGAGTTCATCACAATATACGCGCCACCGTATGCCTTGCGGGTAATGACTGTCAGTTTGGGAACGGTAGCTTCGGCAAACGCATAAACGATTTTAGCACCGTGGCGGATGATACCGTTGTTCTCCTGCGTATATCCGGGAAGAAATCCCGGCACATCTTCGAAAGTAATCAACGGAATGTTGAAACAGTCGCAGAAACGGATGAAGCGGCTTGCCTTGTCGCTGGCGTCAATGTCGAGAACACCGGCAAGGTAGGCCGGCTGATTGGCGACAATACCAACCGAACGGCCTGCCAGACGTGCAAAACCGATGATGATATTCTTTGCGAAGTTAGTCATTACTTCGAAGAAATAGCCGTTATCTACTACCCGTTCGATGATATCCTTCATGTCGTATGGTACATTCGGGTCTGCGGGGATGATGGTGTCGAGTACGGCATCTTCACGGTTGGTCTCGTCAGTACAGTTCTGCTTTTTCGTTTCGTCCATATTATTCTGAGGCAAGAAGGAAAGCAGTTCGCGAATGCTCATCAACAGTTCTTCTTCGGTATTGCACATAAAGTGAGTGACACCGCTTTTACTGCTGTGTGTCATGGCACCGCCCAGTTCTTCTTTGCTTACCTCTTCGTGAATCACAGTCTTTACCACATCCGGACCTGTCACAAACATGTGACTCTTTTCTTTCACCATAAAGATGAAGTCGGTGAGGGCAGGAGAGTAGCAGGCGCCTCCGGCACACGGACCAAGAATAGCCGAAATCTGAGGAATCACCCCGCTTGCCATTGTGTTCTGATAGAAAATATCCGCATAGCCGGAAAGGCTTTCAATTCCTTCCTGAATACGTGCACCTCCGGAATCATTCAGCGCAATTATCGGAGCACCGTTCTTCAATGCCAGTTGCTGCACTTTCACAATCTTTTTCGCGTTCGAAGCAGACAGTGAACCTCCGTAGACTGTAAAGTCGTAGGCATAAACAAATACCTGGCGCCCGTCAATCTTTCCGTAACCGGATACGATGCCGTCTCCCGGAATCTTGTTTTTGTCCATGCCATAGTTGGTGCAGCGGTGAACCATCAACTTGTCCAGTTCAACAAAAGTACCTTTGTCGAGCAGCATTTCGATGCGTTCGCGGGCAGTCATCTTTCCGCTTTCGTGTTGCTTTTCAATCTTTTCCACGCCCCCACCGAGGGAAGCGATGCGGTCACGTTCCTGGAACGTGGCGTATGCTTTATTTATTTCTTCCATGATGCAATCCGTTTTTAGTATTATACAATCGGCTCTAATGTTATTAATGTCTGGTCACCGGTGATGTTGTCGCCTTCCTGAACCAGAATTTCCTTGATGCGGCAATCTGAAGTCACTTTGTAGTTGCTCTGCATTTTCATGGCTTCGATGACGATGACGGTATCTCCCGTCCTCATTTCCTGTCCTGCCGTAACAGGGATTTTCACCACCTTTCCCGGCATTGGGGAAGTGATGCGGTCGTTCTGTTCGTCTTCGCCTTTCTTGCGCATACGCAGATACTTTGCCTGGCTGTCCACGATTTCAACATTGAAACTGCTATAATGCGTATTTACCTTATAGCTTTTACCGTTTTCGCGGCGAATCAGTTGTGCGTTTGCGCTGCGACCGTCCATCAGAATATTGCAGGTGCCATTTTCGGCCATCACAACATCTGCTTCAAACGGTTTTCCGTCAATGGTAAGTACCACTTTATTGTCTTCCTTGCTGACGAGCTCTATTTCCGCTACGCGGTCTCCTATATGAATTTCCATAATTGAATGCTGTTTTTAGTTTAGATACGAAGTACACCTTTGTGCAAACCGAATTCTTTCCATTTGCTGATGGGACGGTTGTCCGTTGCGTCACCTCTGTTTTCTTCAAGATTCATCAGATAATCCATGTAGGCAGCAATCATGGCAATGTTTTCAGCACGTTCGCTGGTGCGCATGATGCATTGTTGCAGATGCTCGCCGTTCTTGGTGATAAAGCCTGTGTCGTAATGGCCTTCCACAAAGTCCGGAGTGTCCATGATGGCACGCAGGTAGCTGATGTTGTTCTTTACCCCTGTCAGTTTATACTCATGGAGTACGCGGCGCATCCGTTCGATGGCATATTCGCGGTTAGTAGCCCATACGATCAGTTTGCCGATCATCGGGTCATAATAGATCGGGATTTCATATCCTTCGTAAACGTAACTGTCGATACGAACACCGATTCCGTTCGGTTCTGTAATCTGCTTGATGATTCCCGGGCTCGGCATGAAGTTCATTTCCGTGTCTTCGGCACAAATACGGCATTCGATGGCATGGCCGCGTTGTTGGATATCTTTCTGTTTCAGCTGGAGCACTTGTCCGTCGGCAACTTTGATCTGCTCTTTCACCAAGTCCACTCCGACCACTTCTTCCGTTATCGGATGTTCTACTTGCAGACGGGTGTTCATTTCGAGGAAGTAATAATTGCGATGCTTGTCGACCAAGAACTCAATCGTGCCTGCACCGATATAGTTGACCGCTTTGGCCGCGGCTACCGCCTTTTCACCCATATCTTTACGCAGTTCGGGAGTCACGAAAACCGATGGCGTCTCTTCCACAATCTTCTGGTTGCGGCGCTGTACGGAACATTCGCGTTCGCACAGGTGAATCACGTTTCCGTGTTTGTCACCCAGAATCTGAAATTCAATGTGATGAGGTTCCTCCACGAACTTCTCCAGGTAAACGGTATCGTCGCCAAAAGAAGAAAGTGACTCGCTCTTGGCAGTTGTATAAGCCTCTTCCACCTCTTCCGCACTGTGGATAAGGCGCATACCTTTTCCGCCGCCGCCCATAGATGCTTTCAGCATCACCGGATAACCGATCTTGTTGCAGAGTTCTACGGCTTCTTCCACACTTTTCAGATTCTCCTGTGTGCCGGGAACGACAGGGACCCCTGCCTCGATCATTTTAATACGGGCGGATATCTTGTCGCCCATTGCCTCCATCGTTTCGGGGTCCGGTCCGATAAAAATAATATTTTCTTCCTGACAGCGTCGGGCGAAAGTCGCGTTTTCGGACAGGAAACCATATCCCGGATGAATAGCGTCAGCATGGCATTCCTTTGCCACTTCGATGATTTTTTCTATATTCAGATAACTCTCTTTGGATGCTGCCGGTCCTACGCAATAAGCTTCGTCTGCATAGAGCACGTGCTTCGCGGTCCGGTCTGCTTCGGAGAAAATTGCGATACTCGTTATCTCCATCTCCCGGCAGGAGCGCATCACCCTTATGGCAATTTCACCGCGATTGGCTACTAAGATTTTTTTTATCATACTTTACTCAATTAAGTACATACTTATTTAATGCCTTCCCATCTTCACAGACATAGTCCATCCGACAGAAACACAGTATTTTCTTGATTTGGGGCTTAACAAATGATGTTCTTTCTCCTAACCCACGAGGCAGAAGAACGCTTTACGCGAAGTGGCAGGTCTTCTGACTGACTCTTGTCTTATAGTGCCTTCCCAAAATAACATCAGTGGCGATAAATTAGTTCATTAATAAGACATTGTATAGAGCTTCACAGCAGCGGGACTGTCCGGGATTTACACCCGATTCCCTTTTAATCGTCATCCGTTGGACACGGACTCCGAACCATTTCGGGGGGCAAAGATAAATAAATATTGAATACTGTGTTCTGTTTTTGCACGAAAGTTTCAGTTTTGTGCAATGAATACTCCGGCAGATATTTCCTCTCCTTTACTTTTCCAATAGAACTAAATCTCTGTGTATTAATGTTTATGCGTTAAACCTTCCTCTTTTTGTATTGTTAAGACTCCCACTAATTAATTAAAAGGAGAATCGATATGAAAGAAAAGAAAATAGCTCGTGATACGAGAAACAGAGAGAAACTGGCGGGTGATGACTGGGTAATGGCAGAATTTTATGCAACGTGGTGTCCTCACTGCCAGCGTATGCAGCCTTTGATAAAAGAGTTCAAGAAAGAGATGGAAGGGATAGTCGAGGTAGTACAGGTGGACGTAGACGAGGAAAGTGATCTCGCTAATTTCTATACCATTGAATCCACTCCCACATTCATTCTTTTCAGAAAAGGTGAACAGCTCTGGAGACAATCCGGTGAACTGACGCTGGAAAGATTGGGAAGAGCGGTCAAAGAGTTTAAATCTTGAAAAAGTATTAATAAAAAGGGATGTTTTTCTATGAAAGTTTTAAATCGTGTTATAAAACATACTTTTTTATTTGGATAATTTGCTAATAACACAGAAGTACGTATCTTTGCACTGTGTTTTTCATAGTATTAGATTTAAGGTTAACAAAGGTTGGAGCAAGGCGTTGCTCCTTTTTTTATGCCCGTACCCCGGCTTTCTGTTCAGAGCGGTCTTTATTTCGCCAGCCTTAGTTCGTACAGACAAGCCTGTACTTCCTCCGGACTGCCTGTATGTTTTCCCTCGTCATCCGATAGTTTGATGCATTCTCTCCATTCCTGATTGACATTCATTTTGCATTGCGTGAGTTTCATGACAATGTTGGAAGGGGCAAATCCTGTGTCATTCGTTAGATTGGTACCGATTCCGAAGGAACAGCGAATCTTCTCCTTGCAGTATTCCTGAATTTCCAGTGCTTTCGTGAAGTCGAGAGCGTTGCTAAAGACGATTGTTTTGGTAGTGGCATCAATGCCCAGTTCTTTATAGCGGGCTACCAGTTTATCAATAAAATCAAATTCATTGCCAGAATCGCAGCGTACTCCGTCGAATAGCTTGGCCTGCTTGCGGCTGAGATTGCTCAGGAATATTCCTGAAGTATAAGTGTCGGACAGCGCAATGCCCAAATCTCCGTCGTATACATTCACCCAGTTTTCGAGCGCCATATAGTTGGCGTGCTTATATCCGAACTGTGCCCCATGAAACATGAACCACTCATGCGGATGAGTTCCCATCATTTTCATGCCGTACTTCATGGCAAAGTAGCAGTTGGAAGTTCCGGTACAGTATTTGGCCGTATCATTCAGCCGTTTGATCACCGTCTCCTGTACGTCGATTGAGAATCTTCTCCGCGTGCCGAACTCCGAGAAGCGGAGCTGGTGCTGATTGGACAATTCCACTTTCTCCGACAATTTGCAGAGTATCTCGCTCATATCGGGTATGTTGCCGAAAAACTTGTTTTTGATTTCGGATACGATGGCGAGCAGCGGTACTTCATACAGTGTGACTTTATAAAGAAAATCGCTGACTTCAATATGCAGCCGGCCCGTTGTGTCCAGATGAATATCGATCTTGTCCGGATCAAAACGGAAAGAAGACAGCCATTCCCAATAGACTCTCGGAAGAAACCGGCAATTGCGTGTCATGTATTCCAGTTCCTCTTCCGTAAGCCTCAACCGGCTGAGGTTGCTGAATTCGCTTTTGAGCGCTTCCAGAAATTCTTCGGTATATTCAGTTTCGTTTCTGTCATTGAAGCTGAAAGTACCCATTGCGTAAGGGAATAATTTGATATAAGCGTACGAGGTGGTAAACTTATAGAGGTCTGTATCCAGCAGTGTTCTTACAATCATACCGTTTATTATTTAATATGTAAAACGTTGTAAAGTTAGTATTTGTTGGACAATCCTACTGATTAATTGACAATAATTCTTTCTTTAGTAAGTTAATCCCACTTTTAGGGTGATGGAGTGGTGAGACAGTTCTTCCTTGAATTCGGTATGGAAATATTCATCGGTCCGCTGTTTCAGCGTTTACAGTTGCTGTATTTCATAGCCTAAGGCAATATTCATTTTTAATTTTTGAGTGAGCTTTACCTGTGCTCCTACAGACGGGGAAAGATAAAATCCGCCATTGGTTTCTTTGGCAGCCGCCAATGGGCCACCGATGTTGCATTCCAGATAGGGAGTAAGTTTCTTTGGTCGCGTCATGAAGAATTGTTTTGGAGTATGTTGAGAGAGAGGGGATGAAAAAGAGAATAAATGGACAGTACATCTGGCTTTATTGGCAAAGAGTAAGATACTTTTTGATAGCCAATCGTTCTTATGATAAAAAGCAGGATGTACTGTCCGGGGTATATTTATGATAATTCAACGGTAGGATTGTGAATGGTTAAGCCGCCGTCTACCACAATCGTCTGTCCAGTGATGTATCGTGCATCGTTGGAGGCCAGGAATGCAATGGTGGCGGCAACGTCTTCGGGTTCTCCCAAATAAGGCGTGGCGCACTGTCCCAGAAATATATTGCGTACTTCTTCGTTCAGATTGTCCAGTGCGGCAGGGGTAAGAACCAGTCCCGGTGCTACGGCATTGCAGCGGATATTTTTCTTTCCCATTTGGGTGGCGATATATTTAGTCAGATTGATGACACCTGCTTTGCTGGCTCCGTAGAGGGTGCCGTTGGCGTCGGCTGTCAGCCCGCTTATGGATGCTACGTTTACGATATTTCCGCCTCCGTGGGTGGTCATGATGGGAATGACCTGCTGAGAAAGATACATCGTGCAGCAAAGGTTCAGATGGAATACTTCGTCGAAGTAATCGATATCCAGCTTTTCAATATTCAGATCACGTTTGGGGTCGGTTCCGCCTACGTTGTTTATAAGTATATCTATCTGACCATATTCCTTCATGGCGAAATCAACCAGTTCTTTACAGCTTTGGAGTTCGGTAGCGGAGAAATAGATGGGACGCACGTCGGCCCCTGCTTGAGTGAGTTCGGCGGCAAGCTTGTCGGCCCTTTCCTGCGAATGATCGGCGATGACTACTTTGCCTCCTTCGGAGACGATGCGGCGCGTGGTTGCTTCGCCAATGCCACCGGCCGCACCGGTGATGACGACTACTTTGTTTTCAAATCTTTTCATATATGTTGAGAATTTGATGATTACCTTCCTCTAAATAACAGCTAATGAATGGATTTGTTGTTGCCTGTAAACTCTTATTAATAGGAATCGGCAACAGATTCGAAAACTTTTGCATCTCGTTCAGTTTTATGGGTTAAATATTTAAGAAGACTGCTAAATGTTAACATGAAGTTGCTTATTTGTTAATGCGGTTCTGATTCTATTAAACCATGTTATAAGATGTCCCGTTTTAGCCGGAAAATTTGGAGATGAGGCAAAAGTCCGTATCTTTGTACTGTGTTTTTCATAGTATTAGATTTAAGGTTAACAA
>OGPM01003186.1_pt1 | contig 10497 bp, 11 predicted proteins | sample 1552961 | NCBI WGS metagenome assembly OGPM01 (sample SAMEA2580304, study PRJEB22360) | human gut metagenome | biome: human gut; feature: human-associated habitat; material: faeces | place: Denmark | collected 2008/2010
AGTGTTTGAGTTATTTAAAAATTATCATGAATTTCCCATTTTTTACAAAACGCTCTGGAGAATACGATAGGATCCAGGGCGTTTTTTGATGCCATGCATATTGCGGGATGCATTAGAGATGTGTCAACGGATTAGGCGTTCCTGAAAGAAAACGAGGAGGCGAAAGTTTGAAAAAAACAGAGAATTACAGTGAAGACGAAAAATATATGTCCGTAGCCATTGAGCTGGCGAAGAAGGGGTACGGCTATACAGCGCCAAATCCGGTAGTTGGGGCAGTGATCGTAAAAGATGGCTGTATTATTGGTCAGGGATACCATGAAAAATATGGAGAACCTCACGCGGAGCGGAATGCGTTGGCTTCCTGCAGCCAGTCTCCAGAAGGCGCCACGATCTATGTAACGTTGGAACCCTGCTGTCATCACGGAAAGCAGCCACCATGCACAGATGCCATCATAGAAGCAGGTATCAGCCGGGTAGTGACCGGTTCCGGGGATCCCAATCCATTGGTGGGTGGAAAAGGAATCCGGATTTTAAAGGATCATGGAATACAGGTAACAGAACATGTGTTGAAGGAAGAATGCGACGGATTAAATCCGGTATTTTTCCATTACATCCAGACTGGCCGCCCTTATGTGACCATGAAATACGCCATGACTATGGATGGAAAGATCGCCGCTTATACCGGTGCTTCCAGATGGGTGACCGGGGAAGAAGCCAGGCATCATGTACATGAACAGCGAAAGAAAAATACTGGGATCATGGTGGGGATCGGTACGGTACTGGCAGATGATCCTATGCTTAACTGCCGCATAGAAGGAGGCAGAGATCCCATCCGTATTATCTGCGATACTCATTTAAAGACGCCTGTGACCTCGAAGATCGTAAAAACCGCAAAGGATATTCCTACTATCATTGCCTGCTGTGTATCAGATGAAGAACTGCAAAGGCCTTATAAAGAGGCGGGCTGCAAAATACTTTTAACAGAGAAGAAAATGGGCCATATTGATCTGCAGCATCTTATGGAGCTGTTGGGGAAAGAGAAGATAGACAGCGTTCTGTTAGAGGGCGGCGGTACTCTTAACTGGGCGGCATTAGAAGCGGGGATCGTTCAGAAAGTACAGGCATATATAGCGCCAAAGCTTTTTGGGGGAACAACGGCCAAGACTCCCGTAGAAGGAAGAGGCGTAGAAGAACCGGATCAGGCATTTCTGATCAAACATAAAAAGGTCAGAGTTCTGGGAGAGGACCTGCTGATAGAAGGAGAGGTGGAGAGAAATGTTTACGGGGATCATTGAAGAAAAGGGCACGATCAGTAAAATTATGAAAAACGCCAGTCAGGCAGTCCTTACTATAAAAGCGCAGAAGATCATGGAAGATATCCATAAAGGAGACAGCATTGCAGTAAACGGGATCTGTCTTACGGTTACAGCATTTTCTAAAAATGAATTTCAGGCAGATGTAATGCATGAAACATTAAACCGCACTGCACTTAAAATGCTAAAGCCGGGAAGCAGTGTAAATCTGGAGCGGGCTATGGCAGCAGGAGGCAGGTTTGGAGGTCACATGGTATCCGGTCACATTGACGGTACCGGAAAAATCGCAGAGATAAAAGAAGACAGTCTGGCGATCTGGTACACCATAGAAGCACCGCCACAGATCCTTCGATATATTGTAGAAAAAGGTTCGATTGCCATTGACGGAATCAGCCTTACAGTAGCAAAGGTAACGCAGACAACTTTCTCTGTTTCTACCATACCCCATACAAGGAGTGCTACTACATTAGGAGAGCGGAGACCAGGAGATCTGGTCAATCTGGAAAATGATATTGTAGGGAAATATGTGGAAAAGTTCATATGTGAGAAAAATACTCACGGAGCAATAGTGGATAAAAATGAGAAAAAAACTCACGGAATAACGAGAGAGAAACTGATGCAATACGGGTATTAATGGATATGAATTAAAAAATCCCGAAGTACGTAGAGAAAAAGAGAGGAGAAATATCATGGATCAGAGGAAGAATACAGAAAATGGATTTAATGAAAATGGATTTAATACAGTAGAGGAGGCACTGGAAGATTTAAGACAGGGAAAACTGATCCTTGTTACAGATGATCCGGACAGAGAAAACGAAGGGGACTTTATCTGTGCGGCAGAATTTGCAACCACAGAAAACATTAATTTCATGGCAGTCCACGGAAAAGGCCTGATCTGTATGCCAATGTCAGAAGCTTATGTGGAAAAATTGCAGCTTCCTCAGATGGTCACAAAGAATACAGATAACCATGAAACTGCGTTTACCGTATCCATTGACTGTGTTGATACTACAACCGGTATCTCTGCAGCAGAGCGTTCTATCACTGCCATGCGCTGCGTAGCAGAAGATGCAAAACCGGAAGATTTTAGACGTCCGGGCCATATGTTCCCTCTTCTTGCAAAGAAAAATGGTGTTTTAGAGCGTAATGGACATACAGAAGCAACGGTTGATCTGTGCCGCCTGGCTGGTTTAAAGGAATGTGGCCTCTGCTGCGAGATCATGAAAGAAGACGGAACCATGATGCGCACCCCGCAGTTAAAGGAACTGGCGAAAGAATGGAATATCAAATTTATCACTATCAAAGATCTTCAGGAGTACAGAAAAGTCCACGAACAGCTGGTGGAGCGGGTGACTATAACGAAAATGCCTACAAAATATGGCGTGTTTAAAGCTTATGGATATATAAACCGACTGAACGGAGAACATCACGTGGCATTGGTAAAAGGTGATATAGGAAACGGGGAAGATGTGCTTTGCAGAGTCCATTCAGAATGCCTTACTGGAGATGTGTTCGGTTCCCTGCGCTGCGATTGCGGCCAGCAGTTTGCTGCAGCTATGACACAGATTGAAAAAGAGGGCAGAGGCATCCTGTTGTATATGCGCCAGGAAGGCAGAGGAATCGGCCTGATCAATAAATTAAGAGCCTATGAACTGCAGGAACAGGGAATGGATACCTTAGAAGCCAATCTTGCTCTTGGTTTTAAGGGAGATGAAAGAGAATATTATATCGGCGCCCAGATATTAAGAGACCTGGGAGTAAGAAGCATGCGTTTACTTACCAATAACCCGGATAAAGTGTATCAGCTGTCTGCCTTTGGCATTAAGATCACAGAGCGGGTACCGATCCAGATGCAGGAAACAGAATATGATCATTTTTATCTGCAGACCAAGAAGATCCGTATGGGTCATATGCTGCAGTAATATTAAAATAACATACATATACGAAAGGAAACAAAAATCATGCGTACATTAGAAGGAAAAGTAGTAGCAAGAGAGATCAAAGTAGGAATCGTAGCAGCCAGATTTAATGAATTTATTGTATCAAAATTAGTGGCAGGTGCCAGAGACGGCCTGCTGCGCCATGATGTAAAAGATGAGGACATTGATCTTGCATGGGTTCCAGGAGCTTTTGAGATCCCGTTGATCGCATCTAAAATGGCAAAAAGCGGAAAATATGATGCCGTGATCTGCCTGGGAGCTGTTATAAGAGGAGCAACCAGCCATTATGATTACGTGTGCAGTGAGGTTTCTAAAGGCATTGCCAGTGTGTCTTTAACAAGCGATATTCCGGTCATGATTGGAGTTCTGACCACGGATAATATTGAACAGGCCATTGAGCGTGCAGGAACAAAAGCAGGAAATAAAGGCTATGACTGTGCCCTTGGTGCTATTGAAATGGTAAACCTGGTGCGTCAGCTGGAAAATTGAAAAGCAGAAAATGCAAAATATGGATCATGAGATTGGCAATAACAATCGTGAACGCAAAAAAAGCCGCCCATCCAGGCGGCTTTTGGCGTATATTATTTCTTTTCACTTTTCTTTTCCCGTACTTTCTCATGCACCTTAAGAGGCATCATCAGATGCTCGATCATGATATTGTAAGCTTTCTGGCCATCCCCTTCTTTCAATGCGTTATAATAAGCCAGATGTTCATCCACAGTTCCCTGGATACGGCCTTCTGTGGAAAGGGCATCCTGAGAGGTTAAGTGGATCAGGTACAGCAGGCGCTGGAAGATCTGGTTGAATTCATCATTGTGGAGATAGTTGACGATAAGCAGATGGAACTGATGGTCATAATAAATGAAATCTTCCAAAGCGTCAGAATTTAATGCTTCTTCCATGTTATCCAGGATCATTTTTAAACTGCGCAGCAACTCTTTTCCTTCTTTGGTATCTGTCTGTGATGCGATCACGGTGGTACAGAAGCCTTCAATAGCGCAGCGGATCTGGATACTGTCTTTCATATCCTTTTCATTTAACTGACGGATCATAAAGCCTTTGCTTGGTATAATGGTGATATAGCCGTCCTGGCTTAAACACTGGAGGGCTTCACGCATAGGGGTTCGGGAAATTCCTATTTTTGCGGACAGTTTTGTTTCGGAGTAGAGCTGTCCCGGCTCTAGTTCGCCGTTTAAAATGCCGTTTTTAATGGAATCGTAGGCCTGCATCTGCAGGAAGCTTTTTTCTTTCATTTCTTGTATCCATATCCTTTATATTTAAATCAAATTCTGTATACAATCTTAAGGCTAAAGTGTTATGTCTGTCAAGAAAAACCATTGATTTTCCTATTATTTTCCCCATTTTTTTGCCGGATAGGGGATATTTTCAAATCAAGTCTTGTATAGAAAAGTAACTTATTGTAAACTGAAAGTAACTATTTTGTATATATATGACAAGGGTATAAGAAAGTGCATTATCAGAAATGCACAAAAACATCGTTAAAAATTTGTTGACTTTTATTTCGTTGAAAATCTTGACAGTATACCGACATACCGGTATACTGGTATACAGATAGGCGAGAAAAAAGCCAACAAAGAAAATAAAAACCAATTTTAAGGAGGAACCTAAAATGTGTGTTTATGAAATGGGTAACTTAAGAATTGTTGATCTTTCCAAGATCCTGGATCCAAAGACAGAGAGCAGAAGATGCCATCTGTTCCGCTTCAATACCGGCGGTGCTATCCCGGATTTCCACACCAACATGGATCTGATGAGCCATCTGGGAACCCACTGTGAGTGCCCTTATCATCATGATGATAACTGGCCATCTGTAGCTGAGCTGCCTTTAACCACTTTCTTAGGCCGTGCAGTATACGTAGACTTCAAGGAGACTGTTGCTAAGCGTGGACATATCACCGCTGCTGACTTAGACCGTGAAGCTGGAAAGGTAAGAGAAGGAGATATCGTTATCATCGACTCTTCCTACAAGCTGTATCCATTTACACCTGATACCAACACTGACAAGGATCAGCGTCTGTTAGTTGGTGCTGAGAGCGCTGAGTGGTTCAAGGCTCACAAGGTAAAAGCTGTTGGCTTTGGTGATGGTGTTTCCATCGAAAACTGCAACGAAGATGTTAAGCCTTTCCATGACATCTTAATGGCAGAGAACATTGTATTCCTGGAAGTTTTAAGAAACTTAGAGCAGCTTAAGAAGGATGTATTCTTCATGAGCTATTCCCCACTTCCAATCCTTGGACTGGATTCCAGCCCTGTTCGTGCATATGCAATTGAAGGACTTGCTGAGTTCTCCGAATAAACCCCGGACTTTTAAAAGACTGCGCCCACGCATAAGAAGAGTTTATGCAGGGCGCAATCTGCTTTAAGGCACAGTGTAAACGTTAAACGTAAGAATGGGAAAAGGAGAAAGTAAAATGCGTATTGCAGTGATCGGTGCAGGAGCAATGGGTTCTATCTATGGTGGACATCTTTCCCAGCATAATGATGTTCTTTTAGTAGATACCAATGAAAAAGTAGTAGAGCAGGTTGCAAACAACGGTCTTCTGATCGATGAAGACGGAACCACTCATACTTATCATCCAGGTGCAGTCAGCAACACGAAAGGACAGGAACCGGCAGATTTAGTGATCCTCTTTGTAAAGGCTCTGTTCTCCAGGGCAGCATTAGAGGGTAACCGTGGTCTGATCGGACCAAACACCCGCCTGATGACTTTACAGAACGGTGCGGGACACGAAGATCTGTTAAAGGAATTCGTTGATGAAGACCATATCGTTATCGGTACAACCGAAGATAATGGTGCTGTTCTTGGAATGGGACATGTTCGCCGCGGCGGAACCGGTGTTACCAATGTTGGTATGCTGGTAGAAGACAAGGAAGGTTTCCTTCCTCAGTTAAAAGAAGCATTTGACCAGTGTGGTTTTAATGTAAAGATCCATGAAAACATCCAGACTCTGATCTGGGACAAGCTGTTTACCAATGTTTCCTTAAGTGCCCTTACAGGTGTTCTCCAGGTAGACATGGGCTACATTGCAGCTAACGAGTATGCGTGGGATCTGTGTTGCCAGCTGATCCATGAGACAGTAAAGACAGCAGCAGCAGCCGGACTGGACTTTGATGAAGAAAAAGTTCGTGAAAAAGTTAAAAATACTTCCATCAACAATCCAAACGGCTGTACTTCTATCCGTGCAGACCTGCGTGATGGCAGAAGAACAGAAGTTGATACCATCAGCGGCGCTGTAGTACGTGCAGCACACAAGTATGGTGTGGAAGTTCCGGGCCATGAGTGCATTGTACGTCTTGTACATGCAATGGAAGGCAGAAACAAATAAAAGCTTTTATTTATAAAGGCTTTAAATAAAATAAAGGGAGAGAAAAAATGATCTTTTCATCTATCAAGAATGGTGATTCTTTTGAAAAGTACCCTGCAGCGATCCAGACTGCATTAGAGTACTTAAAGAGCCACGATTTCGCATCTATGGAACCTGGTGTATATGAGATCCAGGGAAAAGACATCTATGCTCAGGTATTTGATGCCATGACAGAAGATGTTGCTGACAGACGTCCGGAGTCTCATGAGAAATATCTGGATGTACAGTTCTTAGTATCCGGAAGAGAGCGTCTTGGATTTACCAAGAACACCGGAAACTACAAAGTAGCAGAGCACATTAAGGAAAGAGACCTGATCTTCTATGAGTCTGTAGAAGATGAAGGATACATTGAGTCCCGTCCGGGATGTTTCTGTGTATTCTTCCCATCTGATATCCATCGCCCACAGGTTATCTCCGGCGAAGCTATGAACCTGCGCAAGGTTGTAGTTAAGGTAAGCGTAGCACTGCTGTAATTATATTACGGGGGCAGTGTCGCTGCGTACAGGATAATTGTGTATATAAAAATTTTATAGATCAGTAAACTTAGCAGCTCAGCATGTAATACTGGCCTGAAAGACGATTTTCGGGCCAATATGCTGAACTGCTATAATATTGGAAAAATCCGTAAAAAAAGTGTTAAAAAATGCGTTAACGCAAGTTAACAGCAAGAAAATATTTGAAAAATCAATTTGTAAAACCAGTAGGAGGATTTACCGGTATGTTTAAAAAATTGGCAATGGCTGTGGGGGTTATTTGCCTTATGGGTATGCTTACAGCCTGTGGACGTACTTCCGAACAGAAGGTGACAGAGATTCGCGTAGCTTTCAACCAGAACGAGAACCATCCGCAGTATCGTGCCATGAAAGCATTTGGGGAAAAATTTGAGAAGGAAACAAACGGACGTTATCATGTAACCATTTATCCTAACGGGGTATTAGGAGAGCAGGGAGCAATGGCTGAATTTATCCGTACAGGAGCGCTGCAGATGGCAATTGTGCCATGTTCCGTTCCGGAAGGATATGACGCTGACTTTGCGATCGTAGGTGCACCTTATCTGTATGATAATATCGATCATCTTGAAAAAGCAACATTAAACGGGGTATTTGATGATCTGTTTGCATCTACTGAAAAATACAAATTCCGTGTACTGACTGTTTATACAGCAGGCGAGAGAAATGTATATGCAAAGAAACCGATCAATTCTGCAGACGATCTTAAAGGTATGATCATTCGTGTAAATGACAGCCCGACCTATGTAGAAATGGCAAAACTGATGGGCGGTAACGGAAGCGTTATGGCACAGTCTGAGGTTTACACAGCACTGCAGCAGGGCGTTATTGATGCAGCTGAGAACAGTGAGCTGGTTTACCGTGACTTCAAGCATTATGAGGTAGCTCCTTACTATGCTTACACCCGTCACATTGTACATCCTGACGTAGTACTTGCAAGTACCGCATTCTTAAATTCCTTAAGTGATGAAGACAGAGAGATCTTCGACAGACTGATCAAGGAATCCACTGAAGAAGAATTTGAAACATTTAAACAGGATATTGAAGTAGCAAAGAAAGATGCCGAAGAAGCCGGAACCCAGTTCTGCTATCCGGATACCAACGAACTGCGTGAGCGCTGCATGCCTCTGTTAAATAAGATCGCAAACCAGTCTGACATGACAAAGCAGATCTATGACGCAGTAGTAGCTTTAAGAGAGGAGGACAATAAATAATGAAAACATTAAAACATGGATTAGACCGCTTTTTAGCTTTCGTCTGTATCGTTGATTTTATCGTTATGGTCCTTCTTACCGTATACCAGGTAGTAGTCCGCTATGTGTTCAAAAGCCCAAGCAGTGTCAGCGAAGTTCTGACCCGTTACTGCTTTGTATGGCTGATCCTTCTGTCCGCAACCTATGTGTTTGGACAGCGTGATCATATCTGCATTACTTATTTAAAGGATAAACTGAATGGCAGCACCAAGAGACTGTTAGATGCTGCGATCGAAGTAGTTATTATTCTCTTCTCTGCGCTGATCCTGGTTTATGGTGGTTCCGTTATCACAACCATGAACATGCTGCAGTATGACTCTATCCTTAAGATCCCTACAGGAACCATTTACAGTATCATTCCTGTATGTGGCGTACTGATCATTTTCTACAGCATCTATAATCTCACTGTAGAACTGAACAAGAAAGAAGGAGGAGAGTAAGTTATGTCTATCGCAGTTCAGGTTGCCCTGGTAATGGTCGTTCTTCTGGTTTTATTACTGGCAGCAGGTGTGCCCATCGGTGTGGGAATCGGACTTTCTTCCGCAGTTTCCATGATCTGCATGCTGCCATCCAATGTAGCGTTTGCAACATCCGCACAGAGAATTTTCGCAGGTTCCAACTCATTCTCACTGATCGCGATCCCGTTTTTCATTCTTGCAGGAAACATTATGAATAACGGTGGTATCGCATTAAGACTTGTAAACTGTGCAAAGGTCATCGGCGGCCGTATGCCTGGTGCATTAGCACAGTCCAATGTAATCGCAAACATGCTTTTCGGTGCGATCAGTGGTTCCGGTGCAGCAGCTGCTGCAGCCATCGGAAGCACCATGGGACCGCTGGAAGAGGCCGAAGGCTATGATAAGAACTATTCCGCAGCAGTAAACGTTGCATCAGCACCTGTTGGTATGCTGATTCCCCCAAGCAACACTATGATCGTTTATTCTACGGTTGCAGGAAGTGTATCTATTTCCGCACTGTTTATGGCTGGTTATGTTCCTGGTCTCATCTGGGGCTTAGGCGTTATCATCCTGGCAACCATCACAGCAAAGAAATTAGGCTACAGAGGCGAAGCAAAGCTGACAGCCAGCATTGTATTAAAGACTTTCTGGCAGGCGATCCCAAGCCTTTTAATGATCGTTATTGTAATCGGCGGTATTCTTTGCGGTGTATTTACCGCAACCGAAGGTTCCGCAGTAGCAGTTGTTTATGCAACCGTTCTTTCCTTAATTTATGGTTCTATTAAAATTAAGGATATTCCAAGGATCGTACTGGAGTCCGCAAAGATCACAGGTACCATTACTTTCATGATCGGACTTTCTTCTATCATGTCCTGGGCAATGGCATTTACCGGAATTCCGGATATGGTAGGTGCAGCCGGTTTTTGTGTTTTCAAGCAAAAAGTGGCTGATGCTGTTCTTGGTATTACAAGCAATAAGATCATCATCTTCCTGTTAATTAATATCATCCTGCTGTTTGTAGGTACTTTCATGGACCCGACACCAGCAATCCTGATCTTCACTCCAATCTTCCTGCCGATCTGCACAAGCCTTGGAATGAATGCAGTTCAGTTTGGTATCGTACTTTGCTACAACCTGTCCGTAGGTACCATTACACCTCCTGTAGGAACCATCCTGTTTACAGGCTGTAAGGTAGGCGGCGTTACTATTGAAAGTGTCATCAGCCACCTGCTGCCATACTTTGTAATGATCATCATCGGTCTGCTGCTTGTGACCTATGTTCCTGTACTTTCACTGGGACTGCCGTCACTGTTAGGCTTACTGTAGGAAATTGTGCGTAAGCAAAATAGCATAAAGAATAATGAAACAGGCGTCATCGGAATTTTACCGGTGGCGTCTGTTTTTTAAATGTGCTATACTATAAAAATAGTACGATAAATTAATTAGTTGTCATAAAATTATAATGACCAGCATACACATATACATAGCGAAAATGAAAAAGGACTGCAAAGTGCCTTTTCGCCACAAAAGCGGGGTGACTTATTGAACATCAGACAATCTCAGGAAGAACTGGAACTTGTAACTTTAAGCCCGTATGCCTCTTTTTCTGCAAAAACAAAGGGCAGAGACAGGCAGGGA
>OGPM01003192.1_pt1 | contig 10487 bp, 4 predicted proteins | sample 1552961 | NCBI WGS metagenome assembly OGPM01 (sample SAMEA2580304, study PRJEB22360) | human gut metagenome | biome: human gut; feature: human-associated habitat; material: faeces | place: Denmark | collected 2008/2010
TGAACATTATCATAAAGTGAGTTGTGCATAATAAAAAACAGCCGATCCCATCCGGGAGCCGGCTGTTTTTTTACGCCCCATATTATGCATCTTTACGGAATCTTGCGAAAAATCCCTTTTTCTTTGGCGGAGTTGGAATGGAACCTCCGCGGACACTCTTGATCTGGGTGATGTAGATACCGCTTAAAACTACCTTAGCTTCTGTTTTAACAGGAAGGCATTCAAACACTCTTGCATCAGCGATCAGTGTAACGATCTTTGGTCCGATCTTTGCTTTCACAACCGGAACCTTGGTCCAGCGCATGTACTTTGGAGTCTGGTCAACTACCATTTTTGGAAGACCTGCCTGAGTCAGCTTCAGTTTCTTCTTATCAATAACAAGAAGAGATACGGTCTGTGCTGCGGCATCTAACATCTGCTGCTGTTCTAACTGGCGCTTCTGAAGCTTATTTCCAAGGAAATACAGGATAGCCAGGATGACAGCTGCAATGATGAGGATCACCAGCAGTATGTTTAAAACGGTATTTAACATAAGGTATACCTCCGAACTGTAGTATAGTTCCCGTGGGCTTGATTAGACATGCCCCAAGACATTCTAATATAGTATATCATTTGTGGTAAAAAAAAGCAAGAAAAAATTCTTGACACCTTGACAAATATATGTTATTATGGAGAGTGCATTATTGTGGCGTCCTGGGCTTATTGCGCCCATTTGCTGACGCCCGATTACCGAGAACGACAGCAGTGGAAAAAGGGGCAGAAAAAGAAAGAAAAATCCCCGAAAAAGCCGCTGCAACCAAATAAGAAAACAGGGGTGAAACGTCAATGGAGAAAAGCAGAATACGTCCGGTACCGGCCGGGAAAAGCGTAAGAATGAGCTATTCAAGGCAGAAGGAAGTCCTTCAGATGCCTAACCTGATCGAGATTCAGAAAGACTCCTACCAGTGGTTCTTAGATGAAGGACTGAAGGAAGCGTTTGCTGATATCTCTCCTATCGCGGATTTTGCAGGACATTTAAGTCTGGAATTCGTTGACTTTACATTGTGCAGAGATGATATCAAGTATACCATCGAAGAGTGTAAAGAACGGGATGCTACTTACGCCGCACCGCTTAAGGTAAAGGTCAGACTGTACAATAAAGATAAAGATGAAATGAATGAACATGAGATATTTATGGGTGATCTGCCTCTGATGACAGATACCGGTTCATTTGTAATTAACGGTGCAGAACGTGTTATCGTCAGCCAGCTTGTACGTTCCCCTGGTATTTACTACGGGATCGGACATGACAAGGTAGGTAAGGAACTGTTTACATGTACGGTTATCCCGAACCGTGGTGCATGGCTGGAATATGAAACCGATTCCAACGATGTATTTTATGTTCGTGTAGACAGAACCCGTAAAGTACCGGTTACTGTACTGATCCGTGCCTTAGGCTACGGAACCAACGCAGAGATCTTAGATCTGTTCGGCGAAGAGCCAAAGCTCCTTGCAAGCTTTGGAAAGGATACATCTGATAACTATCAGGATGGTCTGTTAGAGCTGTACAAGAAGATCCGTCCAGGCGAGCCGCTGTCTGTAGATAGTGCAGAGAGCCTGCTTAACAGCATGTTCTTCGATCCCAGAAGATATGACCTGGCAAAAGTTGGACGTTATAAATTCAACAAGAAGCTGTCCTTTAAGTTCCGTCTGAATGGACAGGTACTGGCAGAAGATGTAGTTGATACCACTACAGGTGAGATCATTGCAGAAGCTGGTACAAAGTTAGACAAAGAGTCTGCTATGAAGGTTCAGAACTCCGCTGTTCCTTTCGTATGGGTAGAAGGCATCAACAGAAAACAGAAAGTTCTTTCCAATATGATGGTTGAGCTTGGCGCTTATGTTTCCTTTGATCCGGAAGAAGTTGGTGTTTCCGAATTAGTATATTATCCAGCACTTGCTCCGATCCTGGAAAAAGCAGGTGATGATGAAGAGATGTTAAAGGAAGAGATCAGAAGAAATATCCATGATCTGATCCCGAAGCATATCACAAAGGAAGATATCTTAGCTTCCATCAACTACAACATGCATCTGGAAGAGCAGGTTGGTACTTCTGATGATATCGACCACTTAGGCAACCGTCGTATCCGTGCCGTAGGTGAGTTATTACAGAACCAGTACCGTATCGGTTTATCCCGTATGGAGCGTGTTGTAAGAGAGCGTATGACAACCCAGGACGTAGATGGTATCACACCACAGTCCCTGATCAACATCAAGCCTGTTACAGCTGCTGTAAAGGAATTCTTCGGAAGTTCCCAGCTGTCCCAGTTCATGGATCAGAACAACCCTCTGTCAGAGCTTACACATAAGAGACGTTTATCTGCCTTAGGTCCTGGCGGTCTGTCAAGAGACCGTGCCGGATTCGAGGTACGAGATGTACACTATACACACTATGGCCGTATGTGCCCGATCGAGACTCCTGAAGGTCCTAACATCGGTCTGATCAACTCCCTTGCAAGCTACGCAAGAGTAAATCAGTACGGCTTTATTGAAGCACCTTACCGTGTGGTAGATAAGACTGACGCAGCGAATCCAAAGGTTACTGACGAAGTCGTATATCTGACTGCAGACGAAGAGGACAACTTCATTGTAGCACAGGCGAATGAGCCGTTAGATGAAGAAGGACACTTCATCCACAACAACGTATCCGGACGTTTCCGTACAGAAACTTCCGAGTTCAGAAAGAGCACCATCGACTTAATGGACGTTTCTCCTAAGATGGTATTCTCTGTTGCTACAGCCATGATCCCATTCCTTCAGAACGACGATGCGAACCGTGCGCTGATGGGATCCAACATGCAGCGTCAGGCTGTGCCGCTGTTAAGTACAGAAGCTCCTGCAGTTGGTACCGGTATTGAAGGCAAAGCTGCCGTTGACTCCGGTGTCTGCGTTGTTGCAAAGAATGCAGGTGTGGTTGAGCGTTCCGCTTCCAACGAGATCATCATCAAGAGAGACTCCGATGGAAACCGTGATGTATATCACTTAACCAAGTTTAAGAGAAGCAACCAGAGCAACTGCTACAACCAGAAACCAATCGTTTATAAGAATGATCACGTAGAAGCCGGTGAAGTAATCGCAGATGGTCCTTCTACCTGCAACGGTGAGATCGCTCTTGGTAAGAACCCTCTGATCGGCTTTATGACCTGGGAAGGTTACAACTACGAGGATGCGGTTCTTCTTTCTGAGCGTCTGGTACGTGATGATGTTTATACATCTGTTCATATTGAAGAATACGAGGCAGAAGCACGTGATACCAAGTTAGGACCGGAAGAGATCACCCGTGACGTACCTGGTGTTGGTGAGGATGCATTAAAGGATCTGGACGAGCGCGGTATCATCCGTATCGGTGCTGAAGTCCGTGCCGGAGATATTCTGGTAGGTAAGGTTACTCCTAAGGGAGAGACAGAACTTACTGCAGAAGAAAGACTTCTTCGTGCTATTTTCGGTGAAAAAGCAAGAGAAGTTCGTGACACTTCCCTTCGTGTTCCACATGGCGCTTATGGTGTTGTTATGGACACAAAGGTATTTACAAGAGAGAATGGCGATGAGCTTCCTCCGACAGTTAACAAGTCTGTGCGTGTTTACATTGCACAGAAGCGTAAGATTTCTGTTGGTGATAAGATGGCCGGTCGTCATGGTAACAAGGGTGTAGTTTCCCGTGTACTTCCAGTAGAGGATATGCCATTCCTTCCGAATGGTCGTCCACTTGATATCGTACTGAACCCATTAGGTGTACCTTCCCGAATGAACATCGGACAGGTCTTAGAGCTTCATTTAAGTCTTGCATCTAAGGTGCTTGGATTTAATGTAGCAACACCGGTATTTAATGGTGCAGACGAGAACGATATTATGGATACTCTTGAGATGGCTAATGATTATGCCAATAAGACATGGGAAGAATTTGAAGAACGCTGGGGTGACAAGGTTAACGATGATATTATGAAATATCTCTGGGATAACCGTGACCACAGAGAAGAATGGAAGGGTGTTCCAATCGACCGTACCGGTAAGGTTCAGCTTCGTGACGGACGTACCGGACAGGAATTTGATTCACCAGTTTCCATCGGATTCATGCATTATCTGAAGTTGCATCACTTAGTAGATGATAAGATTCATGCACGTTCTACTGGTCCTTACTCACTGGTAACACAGCAGCCACTGGGTGGTAAAGCGCAGTTTGGTGGACAGCGTTTCGGAGAGATGGAGGTTTGGGCTCTTGAGGCTTATGGTGCTTCCTATACTCTTCAGGAAATCTTAACTGTGAAGTCTGATGATGTAGTAGGTCGTGTTAAGACATATGAAGCGATTATCAAAGGTGAGAATATTCCTGAACCTGGTATTCCGGAATCCTTTAAGGTACTTCTTAAAGAGTTCCAGTCCCTCGCTCTTGACGTTCGTGTCTTAAAAGAAGATATGACAGAGATCGAGCTTCAGGAAGGCAGTGAAACAATTAATGAATCCCTTACTTCAGTGATTGAGAGCAGTCCGGATGATAATAATTATAAGGATGAGAGCAATCTTGGAGAGTATGGCTACAAAGAAAGTACTCTGGAAGAAGAAACCGGACAGGTGGATGCACAGCCAGAGTTTGCAGGAATGCCTTTCGGTGATTCCGATTTGTAAGATAGTTTGGAAGGAGTAACCTATGTCTGATATGAATAACCAAACAGTTGAACAGCCGGTTAATTTTGACGCCATTAAGATCGGACTTGCGTCTCCGGAACTGATTCGTCAGTGGTCTCATGGTGAGGTAAAAAAGCCGGAAACCATTAACTACCGTACTTTAAAGCCGGAAAAAGATGGTCTGTTCTGCGAAAGAATTTTCGGACCAAGCAAGGACTGGGAATGTCACTGTGGTAAATATAAAAAGATCCGCTATAAAGGCGTTGTCTGTGATAAATGTGGAGTAGAAGTTACAAAGGCCAGTGTAAGAAGAGAGAGAATGGGACATATCGAGCTTGCAGCTCCGGTATCCCATATCTGGTACTTCAAGGGAATCCCTAGCCGTATGGGATTAATCCTTGATATGTCTCCAAAGGCACTTGAAAAAGTATTATACTTTGCTTCCTTTGTCGTTCTTGATCCAGGAACAACAAACTTAAGCAAGAAGGATGTTATCTCTGATGCAGAGTACCGTCGTGTTACAGAGGAGTACAGAGATTCTGAAGAAGGTCTTGGAAGCTTCCGCGTAGGAATGGGTGCTGAGGCAATCAAAGAACTTCTTGGAGAGATTGATCTTGAAGCAGAAGCAGAAGAACTTAAGAAGAGTCTTAAGAACGCCAGTGGACAGAAAAAAGCTAGAAATATTAAGAGATTAGAAGTTGTAGAAGCGTTCCGTCTGTCCGGAAACTCTCCGGAATGGATGGTACTTGACGCTGTTCCGGTTATCCCTCCGGATATCCGTCCAATGGTTCAGTTAGATGGTGGACGTTTTGCAACATCTGATTTAAATGATTTATATAGAAGAATCATCAACCGTAATAATCGTCTTAAGAGACTGTTAGAACTTGGCGCTCCGGATATCATTATCCGTAATGAAAAGCGTATGCTCCAGGAAGCGGTAGATGCGTTAATTGATAACGGTCGTCGTGGCCGTCCTGTAACAGGTCCAGGAAACAGAGCATTAAAATCTCTTTCCGATATGTTAAAGGGTAAACAGGGCCGTTTCCGTCAGAACCTTCTTGGTAAGCGTGTTGACTACTCAGGCCGTTCTGTAATCGTAGTAGGACCGGAACTGAAGATTTATCAGTGTGGTCTTCCAAAAGAGATGGCGATCGAACTGTTTAAGCCATTTGTTATGAAAGAACTTGTAGCAAACGGTCTTGCTCACAATATTAAGTCTGCTAAGAAGATGGTAGAGAAGTTACAGCCTGAAGTTTGGGATGTACTTGAAGATGTTATTAAAGAACATCCGGTTATGTTAAACCGTGCCCCTACCTTACATCGTCTTGGTATTCAGGCATTCGAACCAACATTAGTAGAAGGTAAAGCGATTAAGTTACATCCGTTAGTATGTACAGCCTTCAATGCCGACTTTGATGGTGACCAGATGGCTGTCCATCTGCCACTTTCTCAGGAAGCGCAGGCAGAGTGTCGTTTCCTTTTACTTTCTCCTAATAACCTGCTGAAACCATCAGATGGTGCGCCAGTAGCTGTTCCTTCACAGGATATGGTCCTTGGTATTTACTACCTGACTATGGAAAAAGAAGGAGCAAAAGGCGAAGGCAAGTGCTTTAAGTCTGAAAATGAAGCATATCTTGCTTATGAGAACAAGGTGATCACTCTTCACTCCAGAATTAAAGTAAAGAGAAGAGGAATGAGACCAGACGGAACAATGGGAAGCCGTATTGTAGATTGTACAATGGGACGTCTTCTTTTCAACGAAATCATCCTTCAGGATTTAGGTTTTGTTGATCGTTCTGATCCAGATAACTTCTTAAAGTTAGAAGTTGATTTCCAGTGTGGTAAGAAACAGTTAAAACAGATCCTTGACCGTTGTATCAGTGTACATGGTACAACGAAGACAGCAGAGGTTCTTGATAATATTAAAGCTCTTGGATATAAATATTCTACAATTGGTGCGTTGAGTGTATCTATTTCAGATATGACAGTACCAAAAGAAAAAGCAGATATCCTTGCAGCAGCTCAGAAACAGGTTGAGTACATTACAAAACAGTACAGACGTGGTTTCATGACAGAAGAAGAACGTTACAAAGCAGTAGTACAGACATGGTTCGCTGCCGATAACGAACTTACAGATAAACTGATCAGTGGTCTTGATAAGTACAATAACATCTTCATGATGGCTGACTCCGGTGCCCGTGGTTCTAACCAGCAGATCAAGCAGCTTGCAGGTATGCGTGGATTGATGGCCGATACATCCGGACGTACGATCGAGCTCCCTATCAAGTCAAACTTCCGTGAAGGTCTTGACGTACTGGAGTACTTCATTTCTGCACATGGTGCCAGAAAGGGACTTTCTGATACAGCGCTTCGTACAGCCGATTCCGGTTACCTGACAAGACGTCTTGTAGACGTATCACAGGAACTGATCATCCGCGAGCAGGATTGCTGTGAAGGAACAAATAAGATTCCAAGCATGTATGTAGAAGCAATCATGGATGGAAAAGAAACAATCGAAACATTAGAAGACCGTATCAGCGGACGTTATGCAGCAGAAGATTATAAAGATGCAGAAGGTAACCTTATTGTTGAAGCTAACTGCATGATCACTCCAAAGCGTGCAAAAGCGATCGTTAATGCCGGATATGAAAAGGTTAAGATCAGAACAATGTTAACCTGTAAGTCCCATAACGGTGCATGTTCTAAATGTTATGGTGCCAACCTTGCAACTGGTCAGGCAGTACAGGTTGGAGAGGCAGTAGGAATCATTGCTGCCCAGTCCATCGGTGAACCTGGTACACAGCTTACCATGCGTACATTCCATGCCGGTGGTGTAGCCGGTGATGATATCACACAGGGTCTTCCTCGTGTCGAGGAGCTTTTTGAAGCACGTAAGCCAAAGGGTCTTGCAATTATCAGTGAGATCGCTGGTCGTGCAGATGTAAAAGAAACAAAAGAAAAACGTGAGATTACTATTGTGAATGAAGATAGTGGAGAAACAAGAAGCTATATCATTCCATATGGTTCCCGTATTAAAGTTCTCGACGGCACTTACTTAGAGGCCGGTGCTGAACTGACAGAAGGTTCTGTAAATCCTCATGATATCTTAAGAATCAAAGGCGCAGAAGCAGTACAGGATTACATGATGAGAGAAGTACAGCGTGTATACCGTCTGCAGGGTGTAGATATCAACGATAAACATATCGAGATCATTGTTCGCCAGATGCTTAAGAAAGTTCGTATTGAAGATGCAGGAGACAGCCAGTATCTTCCAGGAGCACTCATCGACATTCTTGAATTAGAAGATGAGAATGAGAGACTTCTTGCAGAAGGAAAAGAAATTGCAACAGCAGAGCAGACACTTCTTGGTATCACAAAAGCGTCTCTGGCAACAAGCTCCTTCTTATCAGCCGCATCCTTCCAGGAAACAACAAAGGTTCTTACCGATGCAGCTATCAAAGGAAAGATCGATCCACTGATCGGTCTGAAGGAGAACGTACTTTTAGGAAAGCTTATCCCAGCAGGAACAGGCTTAAAGAAGTATCGTAACCTTCACCTCAATACAGGAAAAGTAGTGAATGAAATCGAAGAAGTAGATGAATTTGACTACGATGCGGATTACCCTTCCATGGATGAAGAAGTGCAAGATCAGAAGTCAGATGATGTAGCAATGAGTTTAGATTCCAGAGGAGAGGAACTGTAATTCAGTTCTTTTAGAAGATAAAAATAAAGAATGTGCCACATAATTACTGTGTGGCACATTTTTTTTGCTATTATGCTATTATATATCAGATGTGAGATGCCTCCCATTTCTACTGTACATCTCGTAGCAAGAATACATCGGCATTCTTAAATTTTTAAGAAAATGTTGTTGGTAAAGTTAATAAAATCCTTACTTCAAAAGTTTGATTTTCATAATTTACATTCATAATGCCATTGTATTTTTCTGCGATTAACTGAGCAGAGTAAAGACCCTGACCAGTTCCTTCATGTTTTGTCGAATAAAAGACATTATTTTTTATTTTGATGTTACCATAGTAAGGATTGCGAATCTGCAAAGCAAGAGTGGCAGGATTCGTTCGGGCAAATTTTAAAGAAATAAGTCGTTTATCTTTTGGAAGTACCCTGCAGGCAGCAATAGAATTATCAAGAAGATTACCAAGTAACACACAAAAATCAGTCTCCTTAAAAGTATTTTCTGGAATATCAAGCCGGATAGAAAAATGCGTTTTGATGAATAAATCCTTACATTGTGTTTCATAATGATTTAATATCGAATTTACTCCAGCAAAAGAACAATATCGTTTTGGTGTAGCAGGTATCTCTGAAGAGAATTCCTTCAAATATTCTTTTGCCTCTGCATATTTATTTTCCTCAAGCATTTGATTTAAAGTGGCAAGATGATGGCGGTAATCGTGACGTAATCTGCTGGTATCATTAATAAAAGTCTGTAATTTTCGTGTTTGTTCAGCCTCTATCTGAAGGTAGAGATTTTTTTCCGTCACCTTTTGTTTTTCAATTACAATGTGAGCAATTTGAAAAAAGAGCAGATATACAATAATAATAAGAGAAACACTCATAGCAATAGCTAATAAATATATTTCTAAAGTTTTATCAACGTATATTTTATCGCTGTTTTCCGGAACAAGATATTGAGAAAAAAACACAAAAAGGGCAGGTGGAATCCATATGATCTTCCATATTTTTTCTTCATGAAAAGAAGTAACCAGCCAGCCAAGATATCTTTTTGCAGGATAAGCTAAAAGAACAACCAGGATCCATTCGAAAAGCTGCTCGATCATAAGTACTGTTAAAGGACTGTAAGGAAGAACAGTACTGTGGGGATATAAAAGGATATCTGTTATATAGTAGAAAAGGTAAGCGAAGGAACCTAAAAGACAGGCACTCATAAATATAAACCATAAATGTGAACGTGGTAAGGCAACGGTTCTTTCGTAAAAATAAAAAAAGATAAAAATGCATAGAAATGCATTCACAGTGTTGGAAATCCAGAAAGGAAGAAGCAGAAAAAAAATAAACATAACAATCTCTACTAAAAATGTAACTAGAACAACCTTTTTTATGAGTGAAAGAAGAGAAACTGTAATTTGAGAATATACAGGGATAAAGCAGAAAACAATAAGTGGAAAAATCATGATAGTTTCCCGGGTAAGAAACAGTGCGGTATGTATACTGTTCAATTAGATTACCTCCTCGTTTAACTTTTTAAATTGGTAATCCTGATATTTTTTCAGGAGTTCATTGCAATCCTTTCTACGGAGTGGAAGATGTTTTCCATCCTGCATGATAAAAACTTCATTATTAGCCTGACAAACATAATTCATATTTAAAATAATACCTCTGTTACAGGAAAGAAAAGGCTCCTTTTCATGAAGCTGTTCTGCAATAGAAGAAAAAGTAATGCGGCATTGGAGCTGTTTGTTATCAGAAAAGGTAAAAACCGTATATTTATCTTTGGAAAAAAGATACTGCAGCTGCGAAAAGTTCAGGGAAAAATTCTTTTTTCCTGCAATGAAATCCAGAGTTCCATCATATTTATGCAGTCTTTTTAAAGCAGAATCAAGAACATCATTAATGTTTTGTTCGGTAACAGAAGTCTTTAATAAATAATCAAAACAGGCATGCGTCTTAATTGCCCGCCACATATCATCCTGGCTGGAAGTAAAAAAGATTATAAGACAGTCTTTATTTGAAGAATGGATTGTATGTGCAATTTCAACACCATCAATTCCTTCCATATATATATCAACAAAAATAATAGAATACTCGTTGTACATAGAATTTTTTAAAAAAAGTTCTCCTGA
>OGPM01003195.1_pt1 | contig 10480 bp, 7 predicted proteins | sample 1552961 | NCBI WGS metagenome assembly OGPM01 (sample SAMEA2580304, study PRJEB22360) | human gut metagenome | biome: human gut; feature: human-associated habitat; material: faeces | place: Denmark | collected 2008/2010
TTGGCTCGCCCCAGTAGCGCTGACGGCTGAACACCCAGTCGCGCAGCTTGTAGTTCACCTTATCGCAGCCCTTGCCGTTGGCTTCCAGCCACTCGATCATCTTTTTCTTGGCATCGGTCACAGACAGGCCGTCCAGGAAACCGGAGTTGACCAGCGTACCGGTGGCAACATCGGTAAAGGCAGCCTCGTCCAGATTGGACTCGGTATTGCCCTTGACCACCTCGATGATGGGCAGGCCGAACTTCTTGGCGAACTCCCAGTCGCGGGTATCGTGGGCGGGCACAGCCATGATGGCGCCGGTGCCGTAGGTGGACAGGACATAATCAGAGATAAAGATGGGGATCTGCTTGTCATTGACGGGGTTGATGCCCATCACGCCCTCCAGCTTCACGCCGGTCTTTTCCTTGTTCAGCTCACTGCGCTCGAAATCGCTCTTGCGGGCAGCCTCTGCCTGATAGGCCGTAACGGCATCCGCATTCTTGAGCAGGCCCTTTTCCAGCCACTCCTTGACCATGGCGTGCTCCGGGGAGACGACCATGTAGGTAGCGCCAAACAGGGTATCACAGCGGGTGGTGTAAACCGTCAGGGTATCGCCTGCGGTGGTACCAAAGTTCACCTCTGCACCATGGCTGCGGCCGATCCAGTTCTTCTGCTGGGTGGAAACGCGCTCGATGTAATCCAGACCATCCAGGCCGTCGATCAGCTTATCGGCGTAAGCGGTGATTTTGAGCATCCACTGGCTCTTGACCTTGTGCACGACCTCGCTGCCGCAGCGCTCGCACACGCCGTTGACAACTTCCTCGTTTGCCAGCACGCACTTGCAGCCGGTGCACCAGTTGACGTTCATTTCCTTCTTGTAGGCCAGGCCATGCTTGTACAGCTGCAGGAAGATCCACTGGGTCCACTTGTAGTACTCGGGGTCGGTGGTGTTGATCTCGCGATCCCAGTCAAAGGAGAAGCCCAGCGCCTTGAGCTGCTCACGGAAGTGATCCACATTCTTTTTGGTGACGATGGCCGGGTGGATGTGGTTCTTCATGGCAAAGTTCTCGGTGGGCAGACCGAAGGCATCCCAGCCCATGGGGTACAGCACGTTGTAGCCGTTCTGGCGGCGCTTGCGGCTGACCACATCCAGGGCAGTATAGCTGCGGGGGTGGCCCACATGCAGGCCCGCACCCGAGGGATACGGGAACTCCACCAGCGCATAGAACTTGGGCTTTTTGTGGTCGATCTCGGCATGGAAGGTCTTTTCGTCCTCCCACACCTTCTGCCACTTGGCCTCAACGGCCTTGTAATCATACTTCATAGCTTTCAATCACTCCTCATATTCGGCAGCCGCCCTTGCAGGCAGGGAAGCTTACAGACTGTTTTCCGGGGTCAGATATTCCGAGATATCCATGGGCTCACCATCGGCCCACAGATGTTCCAGATCATAGTAGGTGCGGGTGTTGGGCACAAAGACGTGCACGATGACGCTGGAATAATCCAGCAGCACCCAGTTCTTGGAGTCGAAGCCCTCGGTGGTGTAGGGCTCGATGCCCTTCTGAGAAAGCTCGTACTCCACCTCGTCGGCCAGAGCACCCACCTGGGTGGTGGAGGTGCCGGAAGCAATGACGAAGTAATCGGTCAGAACGGTCAGGCTCTCCACTTTGAGCACGCGGACATCCTGGGCCTTTTTCTTGTCCAGGATCTTTGCGATCTCAATGGCAAGGGTCTTGCTGTCGATCTTGTTTTCCATAAAAGTCTCCTCTCTGGTTTGTTACTGTCCCGCGGCCTGACCGTCGGTGGTGGTCGCACCTGCCACGTCGGTATCGCCGCTCAGGATGGCATCATCGGACTCCTTGTCCAGCTGTCCTACGAACTGGACATTGGCGCTGGTGGAAGCGGTGCCGTGGGGCCAGTTGTTGGTCACAAGGTTCATTTCCTCGGCGCTCACAGGGCCGGTGTAATTGCGGAAATAGGTGTTCAGCAGCTCTGCAATGGAACCGGCATCCGGCACCACGCAGGAGTAGCCGTCAAAGCTGCTGGTCTTGCCCACGTTGGGCACGCCCATAAACACAGGGGTCTGGGCCAGCATGATGTTCGCACTGTCGATGCGGGTAAAGGACACCAGCATCTTGGCAATGGTGGTCAGATCCATATCCGTGTGGATATAGTTGTTAAAGATCAGGGGCAGCTGCGCAATGACATCGGTCACGCCCATGCTGCGCACCCGCTTGAACAGGCCGGCATAGAAGTAGCGCTGCATGTTCAGGCGGTCGATATCCGAGTTGGCGTAGCCCTCGCCGTGGCGGCAGCGGACAAAGAACTCTGCCGATGCGCCGTCCAGGTTGCGGTAGCCCTGCTTCAGGACACTGCCCGCAAAGGACATATCGTGGGGGATATACACCTCGATGCCGCCGAAGTTGTCCACCATTTCCACCAGTGCCTGCATATCAATGGTCACATAGTAGTCGATGGGCAGCTTGTACTGGTCATAGATGACCTCCGCCAGCGCGGCGATGTCGCCGCCGTTGGAGAGGGCCACCGAGTTGATCTGGTAGTTGGTAGCCGCGTAGGTCTTGCCGTTGGAAAGGGTGATCTTGCGGTTCTGGGTCGCAACAAGGCTGTTGCGGGGGATCTGCAGCATCCGCAGGGCACCGCCCTTGATATCGAACTGGCAGTACAGGATCATATCCGTCATGCCGTCGTTGCTGCCGTCCGAGGAATAGGCGCGGCCCTCCTCATAGTCGATGCCGCAGACAAGGATGTTCACCACATCGCCCTTATACTCCTCCAGCGTCTGGATCTCCTCCACCAGCGAGGTCGCGTTCTCCTCGGGCTTCAGATTATCCTCCACCTTGTTCACCATGTTCACGGCGTAGACCACCACGCCCGAGATCACGGCCAGCACCGCCAGCGTCACAGCCATCGGCAGCCACATGGGGGTCTTTTTCTTCTTTTTGCGGCGGCGGGGGGCATCAGCGGGGGCCGCGTGCCGGGGCGGCTGACTGCCGCCGTTGCCGCCGCGTCCGCCGCCCGTGCTCTGGCGGGGCGGTTCCGGCCGCTGGGGTGCGGGCTGTTCGTTCTGGAAGAAATCCGGCTGCCCGGACAGCGACACCTGATGCAGGGCTGAGGCCTCCGTGGGGCGCTGCTCCGTGGGACGGTTCAGCGAGCGGTCTGTATTGATATGACGCGGACCTTGACTCATTCGTTCGGTTCCTCCAGCTTTTTTATTCCGACAGAGACTGTCGTCATGTTCCATAGTATAACATTCTTACCCACAATCTGCAATCGGTATTCTTTTCCGGAGCAGGGTGTGTGCAGAAAAACAGGCTCACCCGGCCTTTGCAGCCCGGGCATCCACCTCTGCCTTGATTTCATCGTAGGCCGCCTTGGACATGGGGTCCAGGGGCTTGTCCTGCGAGAGCACAAAGTCGTTCGTCTGCCTGAGGGCTGCCAGCATGGCCAGATCCAGATCCTTCAGCTCCAGCTTGCGCAGCTTGTTCACCCCGGGCCAGTCCCGCTCCTTGCTGGACATATCCGCCAGATAGACGATCTTATCCAGCCTGCTCATGCCGGGCTTGCCCGCGGTGTGGCAGGCAATGGCCGAAAGCACAGCCTCATCCTCCACGCCCCACTCGGTGCGGGCCAGGATGGCGGCGCAGATGCCGTGCCACACCGGGGTGGGGCGCTCTTCCCCGCCCTCGGCCAGTTCCGGGTGGGCCCGCATGATGGCGCGCATCTCGTCCTTGCTGATCTCCTTGGCCGAGTCGTGCAGCAGGGCGGCCAGCGCGGCCTTGTCCTCATCCACGCCATACCGCTTTGCCAGCTTGACGGCCATTTTTCTCACGTTCAGGGTATGCTCGTAACGCTTGTCACTCAACCGGCCGCGCACAAGCTCCTTTGCCTGTTTCAGATTCATGGTTTCCGCTTTCCCCTCTGTCTGCCCGGTAAAGCCCCTCCCGCCGGATGACCCGGCGCACGAGGGCGGGCAGTTCATTTTCACACGCTTCCCCTGCTGCAAGGCGGGCACGCAGGTTGCTGCTGGCCATGGGCAGAGCCTCGACCTGTGCAAACAGGATGCGGGCCCCGGTGGGGTCCATCTGCTTTGCCTTGGCGTGAAGCTCCGGCGCGTCGCCGACATTCCGGCTCGTGACCACCAGACGGGACAGCCGCAGGATCTCCTGCCAGCGGTGCCAGCTGTCAAAGCTCAGCAGCATATCGCTGCCCATGGCCATGTACAGCTCGGCCTCCGGGTAAGTCCGGGCCAGCATTTCCAGTGTGAGCACCGTATAGTTGCGCCTGCCCAGCGCGGCCTGCTCCACCTCCCAGCCGCTGACACACAGCGCCGGGACAGCCCCCTCCGTTTCCAGTGCACGGAAGCATGCGCACATCTCCACCCGGGCGCTGCCGGGGGCGGCGGTGGACTGCTTGAAGGGGGAAAGCCCCGCAGGCATCACCACCACCCTGTCCGGGCGCACCCGGGCAGCGGCGGCGCGCAGATTGTTCAGGTGGCCGTTGTGGGGCGGGTCAAAGGTGCCGCCGTACAGCAGGAGCCTCATTTCAGCAGGTCAGCGTAGGCGCTGTCCTTCTTCTTCTGCAGATAGAGCACGAATTTGGAGCCGATGACCTGCACGCAGTCGGCACCGGTGGCCTCTGCCAGCTTGACAGAAGCCTCACGGGCGTTGTACATGCTGCTCTCCAGCACCTTGAGCTTGATCAGCTCCCGGGCATCCAGGCAGTCCTTCACGCCCTGGATCATGGTCTCGTCGATCTCACCCTTGCCCACGATGAAAACGGGGTCCATGGTGTTTGCCTTGCCGCGCAGAATGGCGCGCTGTTTGCTCGTCAACATAATTATTTCTCCTTTTATTTCAGAAATTCAGGTAATTCTTTTTCCAGCTTTGCCAGCGCCACACCGCGGTGGCTGATGGCATCCTTTTCGTCCGGGGTGAGTTGGGCATAGCTGCGTCCCTCGGTATTGGGGCGCTTTTCCGCCTTGCCCACGCCGCATTCATCTGGGATGAACAGCGGATCGTAGCCAAAACCGTAATCGCCCGCCAGGCGCGCAAAGGCCACCTTGCCCGGGCACTCGCCCCGGCAGGTCAGGTGCCGGCCGGTGGGCAGGATAAAGCAGACAGCGGCCACAAATTTTGCACCGCGCTGTTCCGCCGGGACATCCTGCATATTCTCCAGCAGCTTGTCGTTGTTGGCCTCATCGTCGCCGTGGCGGCCGCAGTAGCGGGCGCTGTACACGCCGGGGGCACCCTCCAGCGCATCCACACAGAGGCCCGAGTCATCGGCGATGGTGGGCAGGCCGCTGGCTTTGCAGATGGTCTCGGCCTTGATGAGGGCGTTTTCCTCAAAGGTGGTGCCGGTCTCATCGGGTTCAATGGTGATGCCCAGCTCCTTCTGGCTGACCACCTCGTGGCCCTGCGCTTCCAGAATGCGCCGCAGCTCACGGAGCTTACCGGCGTTGCCGGTCGCTGCACAAATTTTCATGTTTTTCTCCTCTCTGCCCCTGTCGAACTCCTACACTTTGCTCCCCTGCCAGGGGAGCCGGACGCGCCAAAGCGCGGCCTGAGAGATCTGATTGCAGATCCGTTCGACACTTAATGCTTCCACTGCCGGGGCAGCAGCTCTTCCACATAGCCCTCCGGGGTGAAGGGGATCAGGTCATCGATGCCCTCACCCACGCCGATGAACCGCACGGGCAGGCCCAGCCGCTGCTTGACCGCCACGACACAGCCGCCCTTGGCGGTGCCGTCCAGCTTGGTCAGGATGATGCCGGTGGCGTTTGCCGCCTTGCAGAACTCCCGGGCCTGGCTGATAGCGTTCTGGCCCGTGATGGCATCCAGCACCAGCAGGGTCTCCAGACTGGCCTCGGGGCTGGCCTTTTTGACGCTGCGGCTGATCTTGGAAAGCTCTGCCATCAGGTTTGCCTTGTTGTGCAGGCGGCCCGCGGTATCCGCAATGACCAGATCATAGCCGCGCGCGGTGGCCGACTTGACCGTGTCAAAAATGACAGCGGCAGGGTCTGCGCCCTCACCCGCCTTGACAAGGGGCACACCCGCCCGGTCGGCCCAGATCTCCAGCTGCTCGCTGGCGGCGGCACGGAAGGTATCGCCTGCGGCCAGCATGACCTTTTTGCCCTGACGGGTATAGAAATCGGCCAGCTTGGCAATGCTGGTGGTCTTGCCCACGCCGTTCACGCCGATGACCAGAATGACGGCGGGCGTGCCGCTCAGGTCCATCTCAGCTTCGGGGCGCATCTCATCGGCAATGAGGTCGCGCAGTTCATCGCTGGCCTGCTCACCGGTTTTCAGACCCTTCTCGTTCACCCGGTCCCGCAGCTTGTCCACCAGTTTGATGGCCACTTCACCGCCCACATCGGCCAGAATGAGCTGCTCTTCCAGCTCATCGTAAAGATCATCATCGATCTTGCTGCCGGTGAGGGTATTCATAATATTGCCCCAGAAGCCCGTGCGGGTCTTTTCGAGGCCGTCTTTCATCTTATCTTTTTCTTTTTTGCCAAATCCAAAGAGGCCCATTGGTTCTCTCCTTTGTTTTGCTGTTTCTATCCGTGATGGCAAAACCCGCCATTTCACGATTTGCGCTCAGTGCTGCCCGGTATGCCAAGGGCTCCCCCTACTAGGGGAGCTGGCGAGCGAAGCGAGACTGAGAGGTTTAATCTATTATACCTACGAAACCAGCGTCGCGTCAACCTGTTCCAGATCCAGCTTGAGCAATTTCGACACGCCGTCCTCCTGCATGGTCACACCGTACAGGACATTGGCGGCCTCCATGGTGCCGCGGCGGTGGGTGATGACGATGAACTGGGTCTTGTCGCTCACCCGGCGCAGGTACTGCGCGAAGCGGACGACGTTGGCGTCATCCAGCGCGGCCTCGATCTCGTCGAGGATGCAGAAGGGCGCGGGGTTGACGGCGAGGATGGCGAAATAGATGCTGATGGCCACCAGCGCCTGCTCGCCGCCGGACAGGGCTTCCAGGTTCTTGATGACCTTGCCCGGCGGGGCCACCCGGATGCCGATGCCGCAGGAGAGCACGTCGCTCTCATCTTCCAGCACAAGGCTGGCCTCTCCGCCGCCGAACAGTTCGGTGAAGACACGGCCAAAGTTCTCGTTGATGGCCCGGAAGCTGTCGGTGAAGATGTCTTTCATCTGGCCCGACAGGCTGGTGATCATTCTGGTCAGCTCGTTCCTGCTGCCCTCGACGTCCTCCACCTGAGCGCGGAGGGTGTCGTAGCGGGCCTTGACCTCCTGATACTCCTCGATGGCGCTGACGTTGACGCTGCCCAGAGCGCGTATCCTGCCCCGCAGGTCGGCCACCTGCGCCCGGAGGACGTTCACGTTCTCGAACTCCACGCAGAGCTCTTCGGCCTGAGAGAGGGTCAGCTGATACTCGTCCCAGAGCTTCGCGGCCATCTGGTCGTATTCGCCCTCGGCGGCGGCTTTCCGCTCTGCCAGACGGGCCATCTCGCGGCCCGTCTCTTCCCGCTCATCGGCGGCGGCGCGGCCTTTTGCAAGAGCCTCCGTCTCGTCCTTCTGGCAGAGCAGGCGCTTCTCGGTGGCCTCGCGTATCTCGGCCTCTTTTGCCGCGATGAGCGCGGTGCTGTCGGTCTTGGCCCGGCGGATGGCCTCGATCTCTTCCTGACAGGCCCCGCTGCGGGCGGCGAGGGCTGTCAGGCTCTCTTCCAGCGCGGCGCGGCGGCTCTCGGCGTCTCTGGCCTGTTTTTCCAGCGCTTCGATCTGGCTGCGGGCCAGCTCGGCGTCCTTCTGACGGGCCAGCTGCTCCATCCGCTTGGCGCTCAGGCGCTCGGCGAGGCTCCGCTGCTGTGCAAGGAAGGCGTCGTCGCCCTCGGCAATGCGTTCCAGCTCGGCCGTCCGCGTCTCGATGTCGGCGGCAAGGGCTTCTTCCTGCTTTGCGGCGTCTTCGGCACGGGCGCGGGCAGCGTCCAACTGGGCTTTCCGCCGCTCCATCTCATCCTGACGCCCGGCGAGCGCCGCTTCCGACTGCTCCACAGCCGCCTCGAGGCGTTTCTGTTCGGCCTCGGCGCGGATGCGGTCATTGGCCGCCGTAATGATCTCGCTCTCGGTGGCGGTCAGCTCTGCGGCCAGCGCATCCACCTGCGTTTTCAGCTCGTCGGTGCGGTCCTGCGCCGCGAGGCAGTCCTTCTGGAGTTTGGCGGCCCTGACGCGCAGCTCTTCCATCTCCTGCTTGCGGGTGAACAGGCCTGCGCTACGCTGGACGCTGCCGCCGGTAAAGCTGCCGCCTGCATTGATCACCTGACCATCCATGGTGACCACCTTGCTGCGGAAGCCGTTGTCCCGCGCCACGCGAGAAGCTTCGTTGATGTCGTCCACCACGATGATGCGGCCCAGCAGGTTGGAGACGATATTGGCGTATCGTTTCTCTGCTTTGACAAGAGCCGACGCCAGCTTTGCCGAGCCGGACAGCCGCCCCCGGAACACGCCGGGCTGGACGGTATCCAGCGGCAGGAAGGTGGCGCGGCCTGCATTGTCATTGCGCAGCAGGGCAATGGCCGCTTTGGCAGCGGCTTCGTTCTCTACCACGATGTTCTGCAGCGCACCGCCCAGAGCCGTTTCCACAGCCACTTCACAGCCCGGCTCCACCTTTAAGATGGCGGACACCGGCCCGATGATGCCCCGCAGGCGGCGTGCACCGGCAGCACGCATGACGGCCTTGACCGAGTTTTGGTAGCCGTCCATGTTCTTTTCCAGTTCCCGCAGCACGGAAAGGCGCTGGCGGGGCGCATCCAGGTCCCGGCCCAGCCGCTGCTCGTCCCGGTCGGCATCGTCCAGCGCAGCCTTGCGGCCTTTCAGCTTGAGTTCCACGCCGGAACGGACATTTGCCAGCTGCTTCTCGTTTTCTTCCAGCATCCGGCGATACTTGATGGTGTCGTCCAGATCCTGCTTTGCTTCGTCCCGCTGGGCGGTGCTTTCCTGCACGCTCTGCTCAAGGGCAGGCAGGCGCTGGCGGGCTGTTTCCCCGGCAGCTTCGTGCGCCACCTGCGCTTCGGTGCGCCGGGCTGTCAGGCCGGCAAGTTCTGCTTTCAGGGTATCCTTGCGGGCACCGCTGGCACTGCTGGCATCGGTCAGACGGACGATCTCCGCGTTCAGTGCTTCGATCTCTGCCGCCAGCTTTTCGCCCTCCGCTTCCATGGTCTTTGCCACGGCCCGGTGGCGTTGCAAGGCGGCCTGTGCCTCGGTGCTGTCCTGTTCCCCGGCGCTGATCTCTTCCTGCAGGGATGCGGCGCTCTCCTCGTTGCGGAGGATGTCGTTTTCCAGCACAGCGATACGGCTCTCCGACCCGCTGATCTGCTCGGTGATGCTGCGGATATCCCCATTCAGGCGCTCAACAGCAACCGTAAGCTGCTGTGCCTGCATCCGGATCTCCTCAGCCTCCTGCTCGGCGGCTTTCGTCTCCCGGTCAAAGCGCTCGTAGTCGGCCTGTGCTGTCTCGTAGTCCCGCACCTGCTGGCGCACGGCTTCGCGCGCGCGGTGCACACCGTCGGTCCACAGGGTCACTTCCAGCGTTTTGCGCTGTGCGGCCAGCTCGAGGAACTTTTCTGCCTTGGCGCTCTCTTTTTCCAGCGGGCCTACCCGGCTTTCCAGCTCGCCAAGGATGTCCCGCAGGCGTTCAAGGTTTTCGCCCGCCGCAGCAAGGCGGCGTTCTGCCTCGGTCTTGCGGTAGCGGTACTTGGCAATGCCGCAGGCTTCCTCAAAGATCTCGCGGCGCTCACTGCTTTTTGCGGCCACGATCTCCGCAATGCGGCCCTGCCCGATCACCGAGTAGCCGTCGCGGCCAATGCCGGTATCCAGCAAAAGTTCGTACACATCCTTCAACCGGCACACCTGCCCGTTGATGGTATACTCGCTGTCGCCGGAGCGGTAATATTTGCGGCCAATGGTCACTTCGTCCGCATCCACATCAAAGGTGTGGTCTGCGTTATCCAGCGTCAGCCGCACCTGCGCAAAGCCCATGGCCCCGCGCCGCCGGGTGCCGCCGAAGATCACGTCCTCCATCTTGCCTGCCGCGCGCAGCTGGCGGGAGCTGGTCTCGCCCAGCACCCAGCGCACTGCGTCCGAAAGGTTCGACTTGCCGGAGCCGTTGGGACCTACCACGCCGGTAACGCCTGCGTCGAACCGAATTTTGACTTTATCGGGAAAGCTCTTGAAGCCCTGGATCTCCAGTTCTTTGAATACCATTTACTTTTCCTTTATCACGCCCAGCAGCTTGAGCGCTTCTTTTGCGGCGCACTGCTCAGCGGCCTTTTTGCTGCGGCCTTCGCCACGGGCCACGCGGTCAGAGTTGAACCGCACCGCCACCACGAAATGCTTGTCGTGATCCGGGCCGGACTCGCTTTCTACTACGTAGCTCAACCGCTCTTCCGGGTTCTGCTGCACGATCTCCTGCAGGCGGGTCTTGTAGTCGGCCTCGGCGTGCTTGCCCTCGGTGA
>OGPM01003200.1_pt1 | contig 10468 bp, 9 predicted proteins | sample 1552961 | NCBI WGS metagenome assembly OGPM01 (sample SAMEA2580304, study PRJEB22360) | human gut metagenome | biome: human gut; feature: human-associated habitat; material: faeces | place: Denmark | collected 2008/2010
TGGCGCTCAGGTGTGAAGCCGTAGCCGTGGCGCAGGCCGCCGACACCGTCCTGCTTGAACGTGGATGTCATATAAATAGGAGTGACCACGGCTCCGGTGGTCGGGTCGGGCTCCTGACCTGCGTGAATGGCGCGGGTGGCGAGTGCGGTGGCGTTCAGGGCTTCGGTGTTGGTCGAGATGGTCATGATGGGAACTCCTTGAAAATATCGAATGGTTTGGGTTGAACGAATGATGGACATGATCGTGAAACAGCTGATCGGTGGTCTACAGATACCGCTCCGCAAGACTTGGCTTGGACGTGCGTTCCACAACGTCGGCGAATCCGTTGGCACGCATCCAATCGTCGTTGAAGATCTTTTCCATATAGCTGCGACCGGAATCCGGCAGCAACACCACGACCAGCTGGTCTTCGTCCAAATCGTGCTCGCGTGCGTATTTAAGCGCTGCCGTAACGGCCATGCCGGACGAGCCTCCGACCAGCAGACCTTCTTCCGCAGCCAAACGGCGGGTCATTTCGAATGCTTCGGCATCGTTGACCTGCACGATTTCGTCGGGAAGTTCACGGTCGAACGCTTTCGGATAGAAATCCTCGCCCACGCCTTCGATGCTGTACTGATGCACGTCGTTCGGATTGGAATAGATGGATCCTTCCGGGTCGGCGCCGATCACTTGTACTGCGCCGTCGGAAGCTTCCTTCAGGTAGCGTCCGGTGCCGGAAATGGTGCCGCCAGTGCCGATGCCAGCCACGAAATGCGTGACCTGATGGTCGCTGGCTTCCCAGATTTCCGGACCGGTGGTGCGGTAGTGGCTTTCCGGTCCGTTCGGGTTGTCGTATTGGTTCGGGCGGTATCCGCCGGGAATCGCTTTGGCGAGGCGTTCCGCCACCTGGTAGTAGGAGCGCGGATCATCCGGACCAGCATCGGTAGGGGTTACCACCACTTCTGCACCGTATGCGCGGAGTACCGCACGCTTGGCTTCGGAAACCTTGTCTGGCAGGGTGAAGATGGTGCGGTATCCGCGCTGCTGGGCCACGAGGGCAAGTCCTACGCCGGTGTTGCCGGAGGTCGGTTCCACAATCACACCGCCCGGCTTGAGTTCGCCGCTGCGTTCGGCCGCGTCGATGATGCGTTCCGCAATGCGGTCTTTGGAGGAGCCGCCAGGATTGAAATATTCGACTTTGACTGCGATGGTGGCTTTGATGCCGTCGGTCACATGGTTGAGTTTGACGAGCGGAGTGTTGCCGATGAGCTCGGAAAGGGAGTTGTGGATGGTCATGTCGTTTCCTTGCGAAGAGTGATTTCCGTTGGCTTCCGATGAATGATTTCGTTGTTTTGATTTCGAGAAGCTCGCGTTTATCACTTGCAATGATTTGAAACGGGACATGTGATGGTGTTTTCGCTGCGGTTCATCCACATATGCCGCGTAATACCAACCGCGTAAGGCACTGGTTATGGGATGATTTCTGCGATACTCTGGCATGCAACGCAAGTTGCGTATGCCGAAAAAGAATGCCCTGTCTCAAGTTATGCTTCGATGAACCACGCGCCCCTCGGGCGGTTGGTCAGCGACAGCAACAACAAGAGAAATTGAACATGGCTCACACAATAGCACACGTAACGACATCGGCGTGTCTTACCTGTTCATATAGCGGCAAAAAAGCCTGCAATCATGCGGATTTCAACATGATCGCAGGCTTTTTGCGCAGTGTCACAAATCAGAGCGAAGCCGCGTCCAGCAATCGTTTGGTGTAATCGCTGGTCGGATGGTGCAACACGGTTTCCATAAGTCCGCATTCCTCAACGCAACCGTCGTGCAACACCATAATGCGATCTGCGATATGCTGCACCACTCCCAAATCGTGTGACACCATGATCAGCGCCATATCAGGTTCGCCGCTACGAATCGCAGCGAACGATGCGAGAATCTGCGTTCGTGCGGCCACGTCGACGGCGCTCATCGGCTCGTCGGCAAGCAATACTTTCGGATGATCCGCAATGGCACGTGCGATGGCCACGCGTTGCGCCTGACCGCCAGAGAGGTCCACGGGGAACCGATTTTCATATGCGGCAGGGTCGAGACTCACCATGCGGAAGGCTTCCGACACGCGTTCCGCAATCCGTTCCTGCGACCAATCAGGGTGATGCAACCGCAATGGTTCGGCAACGGATCTGCCGACCCTCCAACGCGGATCCAACGAGCCGAATGGGCTTTGGAACACCAATCCGCAGCTACGCCGCAGTTCGCCGGCGACTTCGCCTTGCACAGGCTTGCCGAAATACGTAATCTCACCCGTTTCAGCGTGTTCGAGCCCCAGCAATACTCGTGTAAGGGTGGTTTTGCCGGATCCGGATCCGCCGATCACCGCAAGGCACTCCCCCGAACGTACGTCGATATCAACATCGTGCAGCACCTGACGACGCTGTTGTTTCGCACCGTAGTATTTGTTGATGCCGCGACCTTGCAGCATTGTGGTTTTTTCGTTTTCGTCCGTCACAACCGTTCTCCTTATTTGGTTTCGGCATCGATCCGCAACGACAGCGCACGTGCCGAAGTCACCAATTGCGAAGCGACTTTAGTGTGCGGCGACTGCAGGATATCGGCGGTTTGTCCTGATTCGGCAACACGTCCATCAGCAAGTACATAACAGCGTGTGGTTGCATGATTGAGTACCGCGAAATCGTGGGTGATGAAGAGCATGGATGCGCCGGAATCGTCCACCAACGATGCCAGCAGATCGACGATCTGCCGTTGCGTGATCGAATCCAGCGCGGTGGTTGGCTCGTCGGCGATAATCAGGCGCGGCGACGTGACCAATGCGGCCGCGATGCCGACGCGCTGCTGTTGTCCGCCGGAAAGTTCATGCGGATATTTGTTCAGCACATCTTCCGGCAGCCTGACTTTGGCGAACATTGCTTTGACACGGTCCAACCGTTCGTCACGGGTCAGATCGTAATGCAAACGCAGTGGCAGCGCGACCTGCTGCGCCACGGTCATCACCGGATTCAATGCGGCGGAAGGATTCTGGAACACCATGCCCACATAACGGCCACGCAGATCGGCGATCGCTTGATCCGACGCTCCGACGATTTCAGTACCACCCATGTCAATACTGCCGGAAACCTGTGCGGAAAGCGGCAGCAAGCCCATGATGGATTTGGCGATCATGGATTTGCCGGACCCGGACGAACCGATCAAACCGACACGTTCACCGTCGGCGATGTCCATATCGACATCATGCACAATCGGCATTCCATCGATGACGATATTGAGATTACGGATGCTGACGCTCATGCGCGTTCCTCCGATTCAACATGGGTGGCTTCACCTTGCCGCAATGCCGGATTCGTCAGCGGATCGATGGCGTCACGCAACGCATCGCCAAACAGATTCAGCGCTATCACCATCAAGGTGACCACCAATCCCGGCCACACCACAGCCATCGGATAAATGCTGATGAATTTCACGGACGTGGCAAGCGAATGCCCCCAACTGGGCACTCCCGCACCGACGCCAACACCCAGATACGTCAATCCAGCCTCCGCCAAGAGCGACGTGCCCGCACTCATCGACAGCTGAACGCATAACACCGGAACCGTATTCGGCACAATATGCGTGAAAAACACGCGTAACGAACTCGCACCCGACCACAAAGCCGATTCCACATAGTCAGAACGTGCGGCGAGCATGGCCGCGGGGCGTAGAATACGCGCCAAATTCAGCCCGTATGCAAGTCCGCATGCGGCGATGATCACCGCTGCCGACGCGCCGAACGGCACGGAAAGCATCAAGGCGATCAGCACTGTTGGAATGGAAATCAACGCATCCACCACAACCACCGACGTGGAAGCCAATGCGCCATGGCGAGACACCATGGCCGCCACCAGCAGCAGGCCGATGGCCGCGGCAACCACCACGGTAAGCAGCGCGATCGCAAGATTCGTACGGGAACCGGCCATCAACCAGCTCAACACATCAGCGCCAACACCATCAGTACCCAACATGTGAGCGCCGGACGGCGAAGCCCACGTGTTGAATCCGTCAGTATCAAGCAGCGAATATGGCGTCCACACCAGCGAAATAGCCGACACAACCAGCCATATCGCAAGCATGATCAGCGAATACTTGCCACCAGCGGTACGCCATATGGAGGGAATCACGGTTTTCACAGCGTTTTTCGAAGTAGTTTTCTCAGCAGACTGTTTCATCATGCAAGCACCTCCCCCGACACCAATCCGGCATCTTTCAGACGCGGATCAAGCGCACGATGCACCACATCAACCACTAATCCAAGCAAGAGGAAGAACGTAGCCAACAGGAACAATTCGCTCTGCACTGCAATCAGATCTCGATTGCCAACATCGGTGACCAGCATGGTGCCAAGCCCCGGAAGCGCGAACAGATTCTCAACCACCATTACACCGGTGACCATCTGGGCGAACGTCAAACCGATCACCGACACCAATTGCGGTGTGGCAAGACGCAAAGCGACGCGCAATACCGCCTGTTTGCGGGTCATGCCGCATGCCATGGCCATGTCGACCGCCTGAGACGAGGCCTTGTCCCCCACGGCGGCACGCGTGTAACGCATAATGGACGCGCCTGCGGTAACGCCGGTGGCGAGCGCCGGAAGTATCAAAGAAGCCAACGCCTGCAAGGGCGCGCCCCAGCCATTATCGGGAAAACCTTGAGCAGGCAGCAATCCCAACAGTCCTGAACCGCGTGAGAACAGCAGAATCAACAGCAATCCGCCCCATAATGCGGGAATGGCGCCGGCAACAATCGCAATACCATGACAAAGCCCACGCAAGCGGGCATTACGGGTCAGCACAGCAGCGCAACCAAGCGGCAGGCCAATCGCCAATGCGATCAGCAAACTCACGATGATCAGTGGAAACGTTACCGAAGCACGAGACGCAACCTGTGCCGACACCGCTTTGCCTCCGATGGTGGACACACCAAGATCGCCATGCAGCAATCCCAGCATCCAATCGCCGTATTGCGCCACGTACGATTTGTCCAAGCCAAGTTCGGTACGAAGCGACGCGATACGTTCAGGGGCTGCGTTCGTTCCTGCGATCACCGCAGCCACATCGCCCGGCAGCATGCGCAACAGCACGAACACCAGAAGCGACAGACCGAACAGGGCCACGACGAACAGTCCCAGCCGTTTGACTACAAATCTCATAGTTGAACCACCATTGGTCTATCGCTCGATCCGTGCGTTTGCAGCGATACGCACCTATTCACCGTCATTACCCTATCCAACAATATCGCGCCAACGTGTGGCGGTGCCGCAACGATGCCGCTGCAAACACCGCCACACATCAGTTTTCATCACTTGTTTTCCGCCGATTTTCCATCGTTTTTCGTCGATTCACCGCGCCTTGGTGATCTGCCACAATGGCAGCACCGTCTGGCTCAGCTTGCTGGGGAATCCCTGCACGTTCTTGTGGTATGCCACCGTCACACGATAGCCGAACAGCCAGTCGGCGGGGGCATCCTCGCTTACTGCTTTCGCAGCCTGCTTCAGGTAGTTTGCACTGGATTCCTCATCGGTGGCGGCGAGCGCCTTGGCATACAGTTCTTGGGCTTGCTTGCCGTCGTAGTGGAAGTAGTAGTCGGGCGTGGTCCACTTGTAGAAGTCGTGGCTTTCGGCGTGGTCCACCAACGAAAGTTCATAGTCGCCGTTGGCGTGCACGTCTTGCAGCCATGTGGAGAATTCCACGTAGTTGATGCTGAGATCAATGCCGATTTTGGCGAGCTGGCTACGCAGTTGGTCGCCGAGTTCCGTGCCGTACGTGTTGGCGTAGGTGAGGGTGAGTTTCAGCGGATTATCGGTGGAATAGCCGGCTTCAGCCATGAGTTCCTTGGCTTTGTTCACATCGTACGGGTACAGGTCGGTCAAGTCCTCATAGCCCGGGTCCACGGATGGGATCGGCCCGCCGAGCGCATAGTCGACGTTACCGCGCGAAGCGATGATTTCCTCATGGTTGATGCCGTAACGGATTGCCTGACGCACGCGCTTGTCGGCAAGCTTGCTGTTCGCGCAGTTGAAGGCGAGCACGTATTTGTCGCTGCCGTCCGCCGCGGACACCTGATACGTGTTGGTGTCAAGCGATTTGGCGAGCGTGGCGTTCACCGGGGAAAGCACGTCGACTTCGCCGCTTTTCAGCGCGTTGACGGCTGCGTTATCGTCGGTGAGGAATTTGATGATCACGTTTTCGGTTGCGGCCTTGTGTGCGCTTCCCCAATACTTCGGGTTGGCTTTGAGCGCCATTTTGCTGGCGGAATCGAAGGATTCCACCGTGTACGGGCCCGATCCGACGGCTTCGGTTTTCGCGTTGTATTCGGCGTCCTTATCGAACACCAGGCCGGGGCGTCCGGTCAGGTACCACAGCAGGTTGGAATCGGGGGTGCTGAGCGTGAGCTTCACGGTGTCGCTATCGACCGCTTCGGCTTTTTCGAGGCTTTCGACCTGATTGGCGTTGTAATACTGCTGTTCTTTGAGCTGGTTAATGGACCAGGCCACATCTTCGGCGTCCAACGTGTCTCCGTTGGAGAAGTTCATGTTCTCGTTGAGATGGAACGTATACGTTGTGCCGTCGTTGGAAATATCCCAGCTTTTCGCCAGTCCCGGCTGCACTTTGTTGTCGGAATCGCGCGACAGCAGTCCTTCGTACACATTGCCGATCAGCACCTGTTCGATCGCCGATCCGGACTGGTGGCGAATGTCGAGGCTTACGGGGGCAAGTTTCAGTCCAATGGTCACGGTGTTGGAGGTGCCATTTTCCGCGGTATCGCTGGATGCGTTGTTGTTGCGGAACACGACGACGCCCACAATGATGGCGACCACTGCGATCACTGCAATGATGGCGATGATCCACTTGTTGGGCCCCTTGGATTTCGGCGATTTGGCACGCGCGTTCAAAGTTGCGTCGGTGCTTGCCGAGGTTGCGGGCTGATTGTTGTGTTGTTCGTTCTTCTGTTCGGTTGCGTCGGCTTCGCCGTACGCACCTGAAGATTGCGACATGATTGCTCCTGTTTGATTATGTGTTTGTTCTGGTTGACCGCCTGTACGGGTCGATCACCAAAGTCTGATTCTACAATCCGCCATGCCCGCAGGATTCATCTGACGGCAATGCCGCAATGCCGCATGCTTCAGCCGGTTCGATATATACTTGACGCAGTTTTCGTAAGTCTTGCCAACGTCAAGGGAAGGACAATATCGGCTATGGCGCATATTCTTCTCGGCGTGACCGGCAGCATCGCCGCATTCAAGGCCTGCCATCTCGCCTCCGACTGGAGCAAGCAGGGACATGAGGTTCGCGTGGCCATGACCGCGGCCGCGCAGGAGTTCGTCACCCCGTTGACGTTCAGCTCGCTCACGCATACGCAGACGCGCACGTCCATGTTCGCAGCACAGCGCAATGACGGCGATGTTGCGCATACGCCATCCGATCCGCTGCATATCAATCACGTGGATGATGCGAAATGGGCGGACATGCTCGTCATCGCTCCTGCGAGCGCCGATATCATTGCGAAAATCGCATGCGGCATTGCCGACGACCAGCTGACAAGTACCGTGCTTGCCTATAGCGAGGGACCGAAAATCCTATGCCCTGCCATGAACGTGCACATGTATGAGAATGCCGTGACGCAACGCAATCTCAATGCCTGCCGTGAACTCGGATGGACCATTGTGGAGCCGGGATCCGGTATGCTTGCCTGTCAGGATGTTGGCAAGGGGCGCATGGAGGAGCCTGCTGCGATCGAAGCTGCCGTAGCTGATCTGCTGCGTGCGAACCAGCCCGCAGAAACGTTGCCATTGCACGGATTGCATGTGCTCGTCACCGCCGGCCCCACACAGGAGCCGCTTGATCCCGTACGCTACCTCACCAATCATTCCACTGGAAAAATGGGCTATGCGATCGCCGAGCAGGCACGCGATATGGGCGCGGATGTGACGCTGGTATCCGGCCCTGGCACATTGAGCGCTCCCCGCGGCATTGATACGGTTCATGTCATCACCGCGCAGCAAATGTTCAACGCGGTGCAAGAGCATTTCACGCAGGCCGATTTGACGATTATGGCCGCTGCCGTCGGCGATTTCCGCCCGATTGAGCAGTCTTCGGAGAAAATCAAGAAGAACGGGCGCGTCAATATCGATCTGCGGCTCACTTCGAATCCCGATATTCTCGCATGGGCAGGCGCGCATAAAACCGCCGGTCAAACCTTGTGCGGTTTCGCCATGGAAACGCAGGATCTTGAATCGAACGCAGCGAAAAAACTCACATCCAAGCATTGTTCCATGCTGGTGGCCAACAATCTCAACACTCCCGGCGCCGGATTCGCGGTGGATACGAATGTGGTGACCGTGCTGAAACCCGGCGAAACCACCGACGAACCGATCATCGAGCATTGGAACAAGATGAGCAAGCAGGAATTGGCGGAACGCATCCTCACCGAATTGGCAGCGTTGCGCAATACCGAATCCGCTGAATCGCAAGCATCGTAACTATCAACCAACATCACAGGAAATAGCGTCAATACAGCAATCGTAAGGAGAATTCGACATGCTTCTGGTCGCAGTCGACATCGGCAACACCAATGTGGTGATCGGCTTTCTCGATGACGGGCATATCGCCGGCACGTATCGCATCACCACGAAGGCGAACCACACGTCGGATGAATATGGCCTGATGATCACGCAATTCCTGCGGCTGAGCGGCTATGCGCCGGGCGATGTGGACGATGTGATCATCACGTCGGTGGTGCCGAAGGTCATGCATTCATTCCGTGCCAGCATTGTGAAATTCCTCAATATCGATCCGATGATTGTTGGACCGGGAGTCAAAACCGGCATCAATATTCGCATGGACAATCCGCAGAATATGGGCGCGGACTGCATTGCCGACTGTGCGGGAGCCTACTACGAGTATGGCGGGCCGATTCTGGTGGCGGATTTCGGCACGGCCACCACATTCAACTATGTGACCGCCGATGCGTCGGTGATTTGCGGGCTCATCACCACCGGCATTCGCACAGGCGCGGCCGCCTTGTGGGATGCCACGGCCCAGTTGCCGGAAGTGGAAATCACGCGCCCCTCGTCGATTCTGGCGAAAAGCACCAGGCCAGCCATGCAGGCCGGCCTGTATTACAACTTCCTTGGCGGCATCGAACGTACGATCGCGCAATTCCATCGTGAAATCGACGAGGATTTCCGCGTAGTTGCGACGGGCGGATTAAGCCGCGTGTTCGCCGACGATACCGACATGATCGACATTTACGACCCTGATCTGATTTTCAAAGGCATGCTGCATATTTACGAGCGTAACGTACGATAGAAAATCTTATATTTTAGATATGTGCAATCTCAGTACATAATAATGATGGTTGTCTTGCTTTCAATCGAATACAAGACAACCATCATTATTTTTGTATTTTAAGAAAATACAAGCCTCTCCGAATTGCGTAGAACTTCATACACTTCTAAAACCAATTCGCCTTTTGATTTCTAAATTGAGGGATGTCGCTTTCTTGATAGGGATTATAAGTATTACGGTTACACCCAAACTCTTTTAATGCTTTTATTTTATTGTCCTCTGTCCATTCGACCAAAGAAACGCCGTCAAATTCCTCTATATCCCCATTATTCATTTCATTTTTGAAATACCATTCTACAATCGTTTGATTGTCTTTATGGAAGAATTGCCTGATTTCCCAAATTACCACTTTTCCACGGGTATTCCATTCCTGAAACCAATGCTTTACGGTTTTACGATTGCTATACTGGGGACACCAACTTTCTGTATAGAGGACATCTTCTGTAAAAATATCATCAATACCCATATCTTTCTGATAAAGCCACATATCAAACCACAGTCGGATCGTTTTTTCTCGTTCATTCATAATAGAAACACCTCGCTCATTTACTTTCATTTTGTAGGGAGCATAATAGAAAATTTCGAACCTTTGACCGGCTCCGAAATCACCTTGATATAGCCGCCCTGCCACGTTACGATTTCGCGGGCCAGATACAGGCCAATGCCCACGCCCTGCTGCTCGTGTACTTCTTCCTCACGATAGAAGCGCCGGAAGATGGCGGCCTGATTGCTTTCGGAAATGCCCTTGCCGGTGTCGGCTACTTTGATTTCCACATACATTTCCCACAGCACCACAGACACAGCGATTTTCCCGCCTGCCGGGGTGTACTTCACCGCATTGTCCAGCAGGTTAAAGAGGGCTTCGGATGTCCACTTGCTGTCATGGGAAACGGTCAAATCCTCCGGGCAGTCCACAGACACGGCGATTTCCTTTTTCTCCGCTGCATACACGATCCCACTCATGGCCTGCGCCACGGTATCAAAAAGGCGGCCCGGTTTCTTATCCAACTGGATCACGCCCGTTTCCAGCCGGGAGGTTTTCACAAGGGCCTGAAAGAGAAAGTCCAGCTTATCCGTCTGGCTGC
>OGPM01003202.1_pt1 | contig 10448 bp, 7 predicted proteins | sample 1552961 | NCBI WGS metagenome assembly OGPM01 (sample SAMEA2580304, study PRJEB22360) | human gut metagenome | biome: human gut; feature: human-associated habitat; material: faeces | place: Denmark | collected 2008/2010
AGTACAAATCCAAGCCGGCCCAGCACTCCGTCAAGGAGCTGCAGGGCATGGGCGTCAACCCGGACATCATCATCCTGCGGGCCGACGGCAATGTGGGCGGCGAGATCCGCCGCAAGATCAGCACGTTCTGCAACGTCAAGCCTGAGTGCGTCATCGAGAACCTGACGATGCCCAGCCTGTACCAGTGCCCGCTGATGCTCCACACCAACGGCCTGGACGACGTGGTAGTGAACAAGCTCAAGCTGGATGTTCCCCCTGCCGACCTGACCGAGTGGAAGCAGGTGGTCTCCCGCATTGCCACACGCAGCAAGACCTGTACCATCGCGCTGGTGGGCAAGTACGTCAAACTGCACGACGCTTACCTCTCCGTGATGGAAAGCCTCTACCACGCCGGCTTTGAGAACGACAGCCAGGTGGAGATCCGCTGGGTGGAGAGTGAGGACCTGACCGACCAGGCCGCCTGCAAGGAAGCCTTTACCGACGTGGACGGCATCATCGTGCCCGGCGGCTTTGGCGACCGCGGCATCGAGGGCATGATCCAGGCCGCCCAGTATGCCCGGGAGAACAACGTGCCCTACTTTGGCATCTGCCTGGGGATGCAGATCATGGTGATGGAGTTTGCCCGCCATGTGCTGGGCTATGCCGACGCCAATTCCAGCGAGTTCACCCCCGATGGTGCCCACAATGTCATTGCCCTGATGGCCGATCAGAAAGGTAACATTCCCAAGGGCGGCACCATGCGTCTGGGCAAGTACCCCTGCAAGGTCCTGCCCGGCACCAAGATGGCTGAGTGCTACGGCGAGAGCGAGATCTGGGAGCGCCACCGTCACCGCTATGAGTTCAATAACGACTTCCGGGAGGAGATGCAGGCCAAGGGTCTGGTCATTTCCGGCACCAGCCCGGACGGCCACCTGGTGGAGACCGTGGAGCTGCCCGGCCGTGACTTCCATCTGGGTGCTCAGTTCCACCCCGAGTTCAAGAGCCGTCCCAACCGCGCGCATCCCCTGTTCAAGGCATTCATTGCCGCAGCCCTCAAGTACCGCTCTGCGGAGCAGCGCAGCATGATGCACATGTAAGCCCTCTCAGTCGCCTGCGGCGACAGCTCCCCTATCAGGGGAGCCCTTGGCAGACCGGGAAACTTTCCACAGAATAGACAAAGCCCGCTGTGAAATTTCACACAGCGGGCTTTGTTTTATGGAAGATTCAAATTACTTCTTCTTTGCGGAAGCCTTTTTGGCGGAAGCAGCCTTGCGGGCAGCGCGGCTGGTCTTCTTGGCCGCGGGCTTCTTGGCGGGTGCCTTGGCCGCGGGAGCAGCAGGCTTTTCCTCTGCCTTGGGAGCCTCCGCGGCGGGCTCTGCTTTCCCCTCAGCCTCAGCGGGCTTCTCCTCAGTCTTGGCCTCTTCCTTGACCTCGGGCTTCTCTTTCACAGCGGGAGCGGCCACGGGCTCAGCAGCCTTTTCCTCTCCCACAGGAGCAGTCTCGGTCTTCACCGGCTCGACAGCGGGAGTAGCCTCCACAGCGGGCTCTGCTTTCTTCACGGCGCGCTTTGCACGGTCCTTGACCTCTTCAATGGTCCACAGCTGGTCCTCGCCCGCGGTCTCCTGCCAGATCTGCAGGACAGCGCCATCGGCAGTGCCCATGCCCACGGTATCAATGCACTTGCCGCCGGCCCAGGAGGAGCGGAGACGGACGGTGCCCTGCGGGGTGTGCTCCATGGTCCACATCTGGGAGGTGCCGCCCACATCTTCCCACAGGTGCAGCCAGGTGCCGTTGGCGGTGCCGGTCATCATCAGGTCCATGAGCTTGCCATTGGCACGGTTGCGGATACGGTAAACGCCGTCCCCCACCCGGATGAATGCCCACTCCTGCTCGGGCTTGTGGTCATACTTGCCCAGGCGGATGTCCCCGCCGTCCTTTGCGTTCTCCACAGCCTGGATCACGCTGCCAGTCTTGGCAGCAATGGTATAAAAACGATCCGCCTCAATGACGGTCTGTGCAACAGATTTCATTGCAATTCCCTCCGTAAGGTATTCATTTTGTCCAAATTCCTTGGTTCTTCTTTGTTAAATTATACCACCAGCCGTGATTTTTCACAAGCAATTCGCCATTTGTTTAGCAGTTTTAACAAAATGTGTCCATTTTTTGCGAATTTTGACATCCCAATAGAGAACTTTCCGCCCGTTTTTCCTCAAAATTTTCTCTCACCCACCATTCCAGTCCGCTATGGTTTTCGCCCTCGACAATTTTTCTTTTCCGCGCTATACTGGGAATCGGTTCGATTTCTGCCGCTCTTTGGCATTGCAAGGGCGGCTTTTCCATGCCGGAATGGCAGTTTGCACCGAAAGGAGTTTTGCCCATGCCCGCCAACGACCTCAGCCAGCAACAGTACCATAAAATGACCGAGACGCCCATCCCCAGGCTGATCCTGAGCCTTGCCGCCCCCACCATCCTGAGTATGCTCATCACCAGCATCTACAACCTGGCCGATACGTTTTTTGTCGGCCAGCTTTCCACCAGCGCTTCGGGCGCGGTGGGCATCGTTTCCAGCCTGATGGCCATTATCCAGGCGCTGGGCTTCATGTTCGGCCACGGGGCCGGCGGCATCATCAGCCGCAGCCTGGGCAACCAGGATACCCACGCGGCCACCAAATTTGCCTCCACCAGCTTTTTCACGGCCATGGCGGTGGGTGCCGTGCTGGCCGTGGGCGGCCTTGCCACCCTGCCCCGCTTTATGATGCTGCTGGGCAGCACGGACACCATCCTGCCCCACGCCAGTGCCTACGCCCGGCCCATCCTGTTTGCGGCCCCGCTGATGATGTCCAGCCTTGTAATGAACAACATCCTGCGGTATGAGGGCAAGGCCAGCTTTGCCATGATCGGCCTTGTGACCGGCGGCGTGCTCAACATCGTGCTGGACCCGCTCTTCATCTTTGTGTTCAAGATGGGCACCGGCGGCGCGGGCCTCGCCACGGCACTGAGCCAGTGCATCAGCTTCTTCATCCTGCTCTCCATGTTCCTGCGGGGCAAAACGGTCAGCCAGTTCCGCATCACGGAGATCACCCGCGCGCCTCGCGACTACCTGCTCATCTTTACCAACGGTGCCCCCAGCTTTGGCCGTCAGGGCCTGAACAGCATTGGCGGTATGCTGCTGAACATTGCCGCCCGCGAGTACGGCGACGCCGCCGTGGCGGGCATGAGCATCATCTCCCGCATCTTTATGTTCATCCTGTCCGTCGCCATCGGCGTGGGCCAGGGGCTGCAGCCCGTGGCCGCGTTCAACTATGGTGCCAAAAAGTACCGCCGGGTACGGCAGGCCGCTATTTTCACGATCTTTGCGGCGTTCTGCTTTGTCTGCGTGCTCAATGTGGTCTGCTGGTGTAACAGCGAGACCCTGATCCACCTCTTCCGCGATGACCCGGAGGTGCTGGCCGTGGCCCTGCCCGCGTTCCGTTACCAGTGTCTGGCCATGTTTTTACAGCCCGTCATCGTGGTGACCAACATGATGTTCCAGAGCATCGGCAAATCCGGCCGGGCCACGTTCCTGGCCTGCTGCCGACAGGGTGTCTGTTTCATCCCGCTCATCCTCACCCTGCCCCACCTGCTGGGCCTGCCGGGCATTGAGATGTGCCAGCCCATTGCCGACATGCTCACCTTTTTCATCTCGGTGCCGTTCCTGCTGCCGTTCCTCCACAAGCTGAACCGGATGGAAGAAGCCTGAGCTCCCCGTTGTCACCAAACTGTAACCAGACCCGGCCGTTCCAATGCAATTGAACGGCCGGGTCTTTCGTATTATAATCAAATGGGAAAGTCAAATTTTAGGAGGAATCGCCCATGAAGACCACGCTGTTTCGCTTTGGCCGCACCGCCGCCTGTCTGACGCTGGCGGTTGCCCTGCTCACCGGCTGTTCCCTGCTGCCGGCGGCATCCCCCCGGAAAGACCCGATTCCCGTAGAACAGCCCAGCGACGCTTCCGCCGCTCTCGACGACGGCAAGCTGCGGATCCTGTATGATTCCAACGGCTCCACCGTCCTCTGCGGCAGCAAAGTCCTCCATGAGGGCCGGGGCGATGAGACCGTCGCACTGGTGTACGACCCTGCGGAGAGCGATATCCCCTATTACTGGGTGGCCTGGTCCGACAACAGCTCCCCCTCCGGCCGCCGCAGCGCCCTCTACGATAAGACCGGAGCCGAAGTGCTCCCCTTTGAACAGGATCACAGCGTCACCCTCTCCGGGAATTATCTGGTGCTCAACCAGACCGCCGCACTGGAATTTTCCTGCGATCATGCTGTCCAGCCCGGGAACTGCCGGGTCATCGACCTGACCACCCGGCAGGAGATCCCGTCTCCGGACACCGCCTACCAGTGCGTCGTCTCCAACGATCTGTTCGCCTTTACCTGCTATGAACGGCCCGAGACGCTGACCGACGGCGAATATGACGAGGACATGTACCAGCATGTGCGGATGGTGCTGCAGGACCGGGAGGGCAATCCCCTGCGGGAGGAAGACCGCTGCACGGCCACCAGCCTTTCCACCCAGAACAATACCAGCGGCATCCCCAGCGACTGGATCTTACTGGATTTCTACACGGATGGTTACCTCTCCCAGTCCTCCACCCTTTCCAACACGGTAACGGGGGAAGAGCTGGACGGCTTTGACCGGGTGTGCGGCAACGGCACCGCCAGCTTCCGGACGGAAGACGGCCAGTACCAGCTCATCGACCTGGCCAGCACCGAACAGAGCGAAGTCCTTGCCACCTTTGACCGCTCCGTCCTCTACCATGCTCCCGGGGCGGTGGTCTGCTGGAATGCTGGCAACGACTACCGCTACCAGTTCCACGACCTGACCACCGGGGAGATGAAACCCGTTTATAACGTGGACGCTGACGACAAGACCCTGGCCGTCTACGCCACCGACGGGACGCTCCGGGTCTACGACCGCACCACCGGCGCCATCCTCACCGATGTGAACGTGGACTCGGTCGAGAATCAGGATTCGGCCCAGGTGTGGGCTGTGGGGGAGGGCTACGCGCTGGTGATGCTCTATCCGGCAGGAGACCATAGCAAGCCCACCATCCGGCTCTATGACGCACAGGGCCTTGTACGGCAGCTTACTATTTCCGCCTCCACGCCGGATGGCTATTACTATTTTGCGCCCCTCACCACCACAGACGGCCACGCCTATTTCCGCTACGGCTATGCAGGCCCCAACGGAAAGACCCTCTATGACGTACTGGACGAGAACGGGAACGCCGTCCTCAAAGGGCTGGCCCTCTGCTACAGCTATTATGGCGGCAACGGCCTCAATGACCTGCCCGCAGGTGCTTTCATGGCCCGAAAGGGCTTCTATTACGGCTGGATGACCCCAGACGGCCAGTGGCTCTACTGCCGCAGCATCTTTGCTTCCAGCACGGACGAACACGGCTATGGCGATCTGATCTGAACACAGGAGGTTTTGACCATGAAACAAACTGCTCTTTCCCGCCGCGCTTTTCTGCTGGGGCTGGGCGCGGTTTCCTCAGCCGCCCTGCTCTCGGCCTGCAACACGAATGCCCCCGTCAACTCCGGGCCCACTCCCTCTCAGCCCGAGAGGGAACCCGCTGCCAGCCCGGATGCTTCCAGTGAAGGGACCCGTGAGCCCATCCTTACAGCCGACGAGTTTCCCCTGACCGACGGCAGCACGGCCTGCATCCCCCTCATTGCGCAGATCATGGCGGACACCACGGGCATGGATCTGGAAACGGCCCAGAGCTGCGTGAGCACCAACACCACGGCCTGGGCCTGGCGGAACCTGAGCCTTTACGGCGGCAATGAGGGCGATTCCACCAAGCTCATCATCGCCTACGAGGCCCCGGAATCCGTCAAGGAGGAAATGGCCGCGGAGGGCGGCCCGCTGGACCAGAAAGCCATTGGCCGGGATGCACTGGTGTTCATCGTCAACGAAGAAAATCCCGTCCAGAGCCTCTCCCAGCAGCAGCTCCGGGACATCTATGCCGGGAAGATCACCAACTGGAAAGACGTCGGCGGCGCGGACCTGCCCATCGTGGCATTCCAGCGGCGGGAAGATTCCGGCAGCCAGACCCTGTTCCAGAAGCTGCTCATCCAGGGCGGGGAGCTGATGGACGCCCCCACCGAGCTGGCCCCCACGGAGATGGGCGGGCTGGTGGACAGCATTGCCGAATACAACAACACCGCCAACGCCATTGGCTTCTCGGTGTATTATTACATCGACCAGATGTACTCCCAGCCCGGCCTGCGGCTGCTGGCTGTGGACGGCGTGACCCCCTCCAACGAGACCATCGCCGACCAGAGCTACCCGCTCTGCAATGAGTTCTATGCCGCGGTCCGGCAGGATTCCGGTGCGGACACGCCGGAACGCAAAGTCTACGACTGGCTCTCCACCGACGCGGGCCGTGCCTGCATCGAGAAATCGGGCTATGTGGCCGTGCAGGATTGAAATTTTCCCTCCACTCCCTTTCATGCTCCCCCGCCGGGGGAGCTTTTTGTGTTCCATAGCACATTTTCATCGCTGGAATTTTCCTCAACGAATTGACGCAGTTCACATTCTTTGCTAAAATATAGAAAATAAAGTTGACATTTTTCCCCGATTTTGTCCACTGCACTTGAATCCAAATCCGAAAGAGAGGTCCCTGCCATGCCCAACGATTTCCACAACACCCCCCATGTCGAAAGCCGAAGCCGCGCGGAGCTGCGCAATTTCATCATCCAGTCCTCCACCCTGCTCGAGATCTCCCTCTCCGGCCTGGTGCTCATCGGCCTGCTCATCAGCATCGTGCCCCTCATCCAGTGGATGCCCGGCCTGTTCATCGACGGCAACGATGTAGAGATCCGCACCTTTCTGGAGCGGGCACTCGACATCGTCATCGGCATCGAGTTCATCAAGATGCTGGCCAAGCACAGCCCCGGCTCCAGCCTGGAGGTGCTGCTGTACGCCATCGCCCGCCATATGGTCATCGGCCACGAATCCGCCTTTGAAAACCTGCTGAGCGTGGCTGCCATCGCCCTGATCTTCGTCGTGCGCAAGTTCTTCTTTGTACCGGCCTTTGGTGCCCACCTGCCCGACGGCCACCCGGCCCCCGACCTTTCCCCCAACCAGAGCGGCATCCCGGCTTCAGAGTTCAAAGAGCGGCTGCGCAAGCGCCTCCACGCCGAGGATGTTGTCCCCGAGACCGAAGAGGACGATTTTGTCGATGCCGCTGAAGAGGACGAGCTCCTGCCGGAATCCACCTGAACCCTGAATCAAGACCCAAAAACACCCCCGCAGGCATTGCAAACGCTGCCTGCGGGGGTGTTTCATTTTCTACTGAGATTTATTTCTGATGCTTTTTGCCAAAGCGGTATTCTTTGCCTTCCCGGATGCGCTTGATGTTGGAGCGGTGCATGTAGATGACCAGAATACTCATGATGAGGGCACCCACAAAGCAGACCGCCATATCACCCGCAGCCAGGCCCCGGTAGCAGCTGTAAATGAGGGTCAGTACCGGGTAGAGCGCTGCCATGGTGATGCTGCCCAGCGAGACCATCCCCGTGGGGAGCAGGCAGGCCAGGAAGATCAGGAACAGGAACGGGATGAGGATGGGTTGGATGGCCAGAATGGCACCTCCTGCCACCAGCACGCCCTTGCCGCCCTTGAAGCCGAAATACAGCGGCTTCAGATGGCCAATGGTAGCCAGGATGGCCGCCAGGTAAACGCCCAGGTAGGGTGAGACCGCCCCGCCTGCCGGGAGATACCCGAACAGCCAGCGGCCGATGCAGACGGCCAGCGCGCCCTTGAGCACATCGCCAAAGGCGGTGAGGGCCGCTGCCTTTTTGCCAAAGGTGCGCAGCATGTTGGTCATGCCGGCGGCACCGCTGCCGTAGTTGCGGACATCGTCATGATAGAGGTATTTGCTGACCAGAATGCCCGTGTCAATGCTGCCCAGCAGGTAGGCCTCGGCGGCCGTTGCCAGAACGATCAGAAGCGTCATCATCAGACAGTCCCTCCCTGTTTATACATCCTTGGCGCGGACTTCGCCCGCACCGCGTTCCCGGATCACCAGCCGGATGGGCGTGTGGTCCAGACCAAAACTTTCGCGGATCTGGTTGATGAGGTACCGCTGATAGCTGAAGTGGAAGAGGTACTTTGCGTTGACGAAAGCCACGAACGTCGGGGGGCGGGTGGAAGCCTGGGTCAGGTAGAAGATCTTCAGGCGGCGGCCCTTGTCGCTGGGGGGCTGCATCCGGGCGGTAGCCCGGGCCAGCATCTCGTTCAGCACACCGGTGGGCACGCGGGCACCGTTCTGGGCGTCCACATCCCGGATGAGCTGCATCAGCTTATTGACGTTATAACCCGTCTGTGCCGAGATAAAGATGATGGGAGCATAGCCCATAAAGCTGAAGCACTCGGCGTAACCCTTGCGCTGGAGCTCCATGGTGTTGGTCTCTTTCCCCTCCACGGCGTCCCACTTGTTGACAACGATGATGCAGGCCTTGCCCTGATCGTGGGCATAGCCTGCCACCTTGCTGTCCTGCTCGGTGAAGCCGACGGTGGCATCTACCAGGATCAGGGCCACACGGCTCCGCTCCACAGCGGCCAGAGCGCGGACGACCATGTACCGCTCCAGACCATCGGTGATATTGCTGCGCTTGCGCAGGCCTGCGGTATCGGTGAAGATGAACTTGCCGTAGGCGTTGTCCACCGGGGTATCAATGGCGTCGCGGGTGGTGCCGGCCTCGTTGGCCACGATCATCCGGTTCTCACCCAGGATGCGGTTGGTCAGGCTGGACTTGCCCACGTTGGGGCGGCCGATGATGGCCACCGGGATGCGGTCCTCTTCAATGACCGTCTCACTGAAATCCAGGTGGGCGCAGACGGCGTCCAGCAGGTCGCCCGTGCCGTGACCGTGCACCGACGAAATGGGCATGACCTCGTCAAAGCCCAGGTTATAGAACTCGTACAGCTCCATGGGGGCCTCGCCCACGTTGTCGCACTTGTTGACCGCCAGAATGACCGGCTTATGGCTGCGGCGCAGCATGTGGGCCACATCCTCGTCCGCCGCGGTCAGGCCGTTGCGGACATCCACCACCATGATGATGCAGTCGGCGGTGTCAATGGCGATCTGGGCCTGCTCCCGCATGTGGGCCAGGATGCCCTCGGTGGCCTTGGGCTCAATACCGCCCGTGTCCACCAGCATGAACTCGTGGCCGTTCCACTCGCAGTTGGCAAAAATGCGGTCGCGGGTAATGCCCGGGGTATCCTCCACGATGGCCAGGCGCTGGCCGCAGAGTTTGTTGAACAAGGTAGACTTGCCCACGTTGGGGCGGCCCACCACCGCTACGATCGGTTTGCTCATGTGGTTCCTCCTTTTCTTCTTCTCGAAATATGCAGGCCGCTGCGCAGCAGAGCTTTGGCCTCCTCGCCGCCGGACGTGGGCAGCACTTCTACCTTGACGCCCATCCGCTGAGCGAGCTGCGCAACGGTCACATCGTCGAGGAACGTATCTTTTTCTTCCCGCAGCATCACGGCGGGCACGCCCAGCGTCCCGCTGGTCAGCTTGCCCTCACACTGGTTGATGATATCCGTGGCCGTGACAAGACCTGCCACACCCACGTTGCCGCCGAAGAATTTGTTCTGGATGGGGTGCACCGTGACCTCGATCATGGGGTACTGGCGGTGCAGCTCGGCCATCATCCGCTGGATGAGGGGGGCCGCCATGGTGCCCGTGACCACATCCAGCTGTTTGGTGCCGTAAACGCGGTGGGGCTTGTCCAACTCGGCCATAAATTCATCTTCAAACAGGCGCATCATGCCCACACCGTTTTCCAGCTGGTCAAAGTCCTCATAGAACTCGGTGGGCGGGATGCGGCGGCCCGCTTTCAGGTACCACTCGTCGCTGGGGTAGATGATCCGCTTGCCGTGGCGGCGCTTGCACTCATCGCCAAACTCTTCCATGATGTCGATGACCTCGGCGCTGCTGGCCGCATCGTAAGGGGTCTGCTTGAAGAGGTTCTGGCGGTAATCGGTAATGCCGCAGGGCACCGCCGCAATGCTCTGCACCATGGGGGTCAGCTCCAGCAGGTCGGCCAGGGTGCGGCGCAGCTCGTCGCCATCGTTGATGCCACGGCAGAGCACCAGCTGGCAGTTGACCGCGATGCCGCCCTCCACCAGCCGGGGCAGGTACTTGAGCACCTCTCCGCCCCGCTTATTGGCCAGCATCCGCACCCGGAGCTGGGGGTTGGTGGTGTGGACCGAGATGTTGATGGGCGAAATGTGCATCTTGATGATGCGGTCGATCTCATGGTCCTGCATGTTGGTCATGGTGATGTAGTTGCCAAACAGGAACGAAAGGCGCTCATCATCATCCTTAAAATAAAGGCTCTCCCGCATTCCCGGAGGGAGCTGGTCGATGAAGCAGAACATGCAGTGGTTGGAGCAGGAATGCTTCTGGTCGC
>OGPM01003211.1_pt1 | contig 10420 bp, 8 predicted proteins | sample 1552961 | NCBI WGS metagenome assembly OGPM01 (sample SAMEA2580304, study PRJEB22360) | human gut metagenome | biome: human gut; feature: human-associated habitat; material: faeces | place: Denmark | collected 2008/2010
GAAGAAATGCATGTCAATGACGATGAATTTGACTACATTTATTATACTTATGGTTTGCAGCTGTATGACAATATGCCTCTGGTGGAACCGCTGGAATACCGGGAGAACAAGCGTATCCGGGAATTTGTCATTGCAATCGATACATCGGGATCCTGTCAGGGAAAAACAGTGGAGCGGTTTCTGCGGAAAACTTATTCCATCCTGAAAAGCAGTGAGAGTTATTTTGAACGGGTAAATATCCACATCATTCAGTGTGATGAAAAAATTCAGCGGGATGTGAAAGTTACGACAGATGAAGAATTTGAACAATATATGCAGGATGTGGAGTTGTGCGGTTTTGGAGGCACCGATTTCCGTCCGGTGTTTGAATATGTGGACGGACTGATCCGCAGACATGAGTTTCAGGATCTGAAAGGACTGATTTATTTTACCGACGGACAGGGGACATTTCCGGAACGGATGCCGGATTATCAGACAGCATTTGTGTTTATCCAGGAAGGATATTCCATCCCGGAAGTGCCGGTGTGGGCAATCCGTCTGATCTTGGATGAAGAGGACGTATAGCAGGATATCGCAGGGAAAAGTACAGGAGGATAAAAGTACATGAATATACAGGAAGCAAAGGAACAGATTGAACAGGCGGTGCGTATTTATCTGATGAAGGATGAGTATGGCGATTACCGGATTCCGATCGAGCGGCAGCGGCCGGTATTTCTGCTGGGAGCACCCGGTATCGGCAAGACTGCTGTTATGGAGCAGATTGCCCAGGAGATGGATATTGCGCTCGTTTCTTATTCTATGACGCATCACACGAGACAGAGTGCACTGGGACTTCCGTTTATCAGTCACAAAAAATATCAGGGTGCAGAGTTTGATGTATCGGAATATACCATGAGTGAGATTGTTGCATCTGTATATGAGACGATGGAAGCGACCGGAAAGACCGAGGGAATCCTGTTTCTGGATGAAATCAACTGTGTATCCGAGACACTGGCTCCGTCTATGCTGCAATTTCTGCAGTATAAGACCTTTGGCAAACATCAGATCCCGCAGGGCTGGGTGGTTGCCACAGCCGGCAACCCGCCACAGTTTAACCGTTCTGTCCGGGAGTTTGATATCGTGACCATGGACCGACTGAAAGTGTTGGAAGTGGAAGCGGACTATGAGACCTGGCGTAACTATGGGGTGAACAAAGGAATACACGGTGCGATCCTGACCTATCTGGACATTAAAAAACAGGATTTCTATGTGATTGAAAATACTGTGGATGGAAAATCCTATGTCACGGCCCGTGGTTGGGAGGATCTGTCAGAGACACTTTATCTGTATGAAGAAAATAATTTTACCGTGGATGAAGTTCTGGTAGGACAGTACCTGCGCAACAAGCGTATTGCCCGGGAATTTTCTTCCTATTATGACCTGTATCAGAAATATAAAAAAGATTACCGTGTGGCACAGATCCTGGCAGGAAATGCAGATGCGGATGTGCGCAAACGTGCGAAAAATGCGGCTTTTGATGAGCGTATTTCCCTGCTGGGACTGCTGCTGGATGCCCTTCAGGAAAAAATCCGCCACAATGTCGAACTGGAAGATTCCCTGCGCCGGATACTTCCGGTCTTAAAGGAAATCAAAGCTGAGCTTGCAGCAGCGGATGACAGGGTAGATGCCGCTGCGATTCTGGAACATCGTGCGGATACGCTGCAGCAGGAGATGGAGCAGGAGGACAAAGCAAATGCGTTGTCGTCTTCTGCGCGAAAAGGCTATCAGCTGATCCTTCATACACTGCGTCAGGATGCAAAAGAGCTTCGTATGAAAGATATCCGTGATGCGAATGCAGCATTTTTATATATCAAGGAAGCTTTTGATGAACAGGTGGGCAGCATGCAGGCGGAAAGCAGCCGGATCAGTCAGGAACTGGCAAATCTCTTTGCTTTTGTGGAGAAAATTTTCGGAGACGGCAACGAGATGCTGATTCTCGTAACGGATCTGACTGTCAATGCGGACAGCATGAAGTTTATCAGCAGAAATGGCAGCAAAGAATATTTCAAATACAACAAAAAATATCAGTTATATGAGAGACAGCAGGAAATCGCAGATGCTTTGGAACAATTACAGATATAGGGTTGAAGATGACAGTATCGTCATCGAAGATTACTGTGGGGAGGAACTGGATGTCAGTATCCCGGCAGAGATAGAAGGGCTTCCGGTAAAGAAGATTGCATCGGAGGCATTCAGCATCCACGGTGCAATGATTGAGCGTATAGAAGTCCCGGGCAGTGTGACAGATATCGGAGACGGTGCCTTTAAGATGTGCATGAGTCTGGAAGAATTGGTGTTGCAGGAAGGTGTCTGCCGTATCGGAGAAAATGTCCTGCTGGTGACAGCAGTGACGCAGTTGTATCTGCCGACCACAGTGGAAAAACTGAAATGCCCATGGGAATGGGGAAAAGTAGCGATTGATGTGGCACAGGAGAATCAGCATTATTTTTCAGATGGATATGGTTTATATGAGAAACAGGAAGACGGGTATGCACTGGTGGCAGTGCGGGCAGAGGATCAGAGAGTCCGGTATACGGTGGCTTCCAACACAACGGTGATTGAACAGCATGCCTTTGAAGGACAGATGTATATTCAGGAGGTGGAACTGCCGGAAGGTGTGATCAGTATCGAGAAGGAATCCTTTGAAAGCTGCCAGGCTCTGCGGCGGATCGTATTACCGGAGGGACTGACCAGGATCTGCGCGGATGCATTTCGGTGTTGCATCAGTCTGGAAGGACTGGAACTTCCTTCTACGCTGAAAGATCTGGGAGAACATGCGGTGACGGATACTTACGGCTGGAGTCCGAGCATGAACGGCATTACGTATATGCGTGTGCATCCGGACAATCCATATTTTTATCATGATGCCAATGCATTTTATCAGAGAAGGGAGAATGGAAGCCTTCTGATTAAATATTTTGGTAAAAATGAGGTATGGAAGATTCCGGAAGAAGTAACGGAACTTGGTGCTATGGCACTGCGCCGTTCGAACCTGCGGGAAGTCATTATCCCGGAGACTGTAAAAAGCATATCGAAGGATGCTTTTGCAGAATGTGGCCGGCTGGAGTGCATGGAATTTGCGGCGGATGGCGTAAAACTGTATGTTCCGGAAAATCCGGTGTATCGGAAAGGAGAAATCAGCAGTCTGTTTTATCGGGACAACGCAGGGCAGCTGCATTATGATTATGAGACATATGATTCATTACTGGCGGACTGGTCCCAGATCCTGATCCGCTGCCGGATGGCAGCTTTCCGATTGGAATATCCGGTGCAGCTTCCGACGGCTCGAAAGCGGGCGTATGAAGCACTGATCGCGGAGCATTTGAAAGATCTGGTGTATGATATCTGCAAAAGGGACAGTCTGATGGATCTTGCGGCACTTGGAAACGCCGGTATGATCACTGCAGAACATATTGAGGAAATGATCGACTGGACCACAGCGTGCCGCAGAGGAAAACTTACCGGATATCTGCTGGAGTATCAACAGGAACATTTTACAGAAAATACATTTGATTTTTCTTTATAAAAGAGGGGAATATGCAGCAACTGAGAAAATTACAGAAACTGATTATCGGAATGGGGGAAGCACTGCTTTGTTATGGTGCTGAGATTTCCAGGGTAGAGGAAACGATTCAGCGCGTGGCGGATCACTATCAGGTGGAAGAAGTGGAGATGTATGTCATCACCAACGGACTGTTTGTGAATTTGCATCAGCAGGAGGATTATACATACACACGGCTGAAATATGTACCATCGATATCTGTAAATTTAAAAAAATTATGTGATATTAATGAACTGTCCCGCAGAATCGAACAGGAAAACCTGTCTATTGATACTGCCTTTGAACGTTTGCAGGAGATTCAGAAAGCAAAAAATGAACCGGTATGGGAGCTGGTGTTTTCTTCCGGTGTGGGTGCAGCTGCGTTTGGTTATCTCTTTGGCGGAAGCCTCTGGGATTGCCTGGCAGCGTTTGTGTGCGGTGTGATCCTGCAGCTGTTTTTCAGTTTTCTGGATGAAAAACAAGTCAATATTTCAAAGGTGTTACTGGATATCATAGGGGGACTGCTGGTGACGGTTATCTGTGTGGTGTTGAACCGCATCGGGGTATCAGAACATCTGGATCTGGCTATTACGGGTGCGATCATACCGATGATTCCGGGTGTGGCTTTTACCAATGGAATCCGTGACATTGTGGATGGTGATTATCTGTCAGGATGTGTCCGGCTTCTGGATGCCATTCTGGTATTTTGTTCCATTGCCATTGGTGTGGGGCTTGGGCTCAAACTATAAGGAGGAGAAATCAATATGCTGATTAATGCAATCGGACAGCTGGCTGCAGCATTTCTGGCAACTATCGCATTTTCCGTACTATTCCATGTGCCGAAGAAACAGTATATCATCTGTGGACTGACAGGAACCTTGGGATGGCTGGTGTATCTGCTGGTGAAGCTTTACTTTTCCAATACACTGGCATGTTTTGCGGCAACTGTGGTAATCGTATTCTGTGCACGGTTGTTTGCTGTCTGGCGGAAAGTGCCGTCGAACGTATTTATGATATCCGGGATCTTTCCTATCGTCCCCGGTATCGGTATTTATAATACAATCTACGATATTATGATCGGAGATGCAGCGGCAGCCATGAGCAGCGGATTGGAGACTTTTAAGGCGGTGGCAGCCATTGTGCTTGGTATCGTATGTGTCTTTGTAATTCCGAATAAATGGTTTCGGAGCCTGTGGTAGTTACCGTTCTGTCTGCGAATGATGCGTGTGCTCTGAACATAGTTGAGGTTAAATGTACAGTTTTAATGGGGTAAATTGAAAAAATAATTGCTTTTTAGAGTCAGATATGCTATCATATCAGATGATTATGGGTGTCTTAGGACATTTAAGAAGTTTAACCGTGGGAGGTGGATACAGTGGAAATCGCAAGAACAATCATACAGATCGTATTTATTATATTAAGTATTATCATGACAGTTATCGTATTAATGCAGGAAGGTAAGAACAATGGACTGGGAGCATTAACCGGTTCCGCCGATACTTATTGGAGCAAGAATAAAGGACGTTCCATGGAAGGAATGCTTGTTAAGGTTACAAGAGTTCTTCTGGCACTTTTCCTTATCATTTCCGCAGTACTGACAATTGGACGTTTTCAGTAAGAATACCTAAGAGGCTGTCGTTATCGACAGCCTTTTACTTTGTTTTTGCCTTATTCAGGAAAAGATATGGAAACGTTTTTTCGGGGGATAGAAAATTATGAGAAGAGAATTATTAGAAGAGAGAAAACAGACGGTATACGGACTGATCTGTGATGAGTTTTATGTACCAATGAAGGCAAAAGAGATGGCCATCCTGATGAATGTGCCGAAAGCTCAGCGTCACGAATTGCAGGAAGTGCTGGATGCACTGGTGGCAGAGGGCAAGATCGAAGTTTCATCGAAAGGAAAATATACGAAGGGAACAAGTCCGAATCTTACCGGTGTCTTTACGGCTCATGCCCGTGGCTTTGGATTTGTCACCATCGAGGGTGAGACGGAAGATGTTTTTATTCCGGAGAGCAGCACGAATGGTGCGATCCAGGATGATGTAGTGCAGATTGCACTGGTTCCTTCCAGTGGAAAACGTCGGGAAGGAAAAGTAGTAAAAATTGTGGAACACGGACTGAAAACGGTCGTTGGAACCTTTGAAAAAAGCAAAAATTTTGGTTTTGTCCGCCCGGACAATCCACGGATCAATATGGATATCTTTGTTCCGGCTGAGCGTTCCAAGGGTGCAGTCACCGGACATAAAGTAGTAGTGGAACTGACGTCTTATGGTGGAAGTGGCAAAAAACCGGAAGGAAAAGTTATCGAAATCCTGGGGCATGAGAATGATCCGGGAACCGATATCCTTTCTCTGGTGAGAGCTTACGGATTACCGATGGAATTCCCGGAGAAAGTGCTGAATCAGGCAGAACGAGTGGCAAAGGATGTGACATCTGCGGATATGGCAGGGCGTATGGATCTGCGGAACTGGCAGACCGTTACCATCGACGGTGAGGATGCCAAAGATCTGGATGATGCGGTGACATTGACCAGAGAAGGGGATTTCTGGCAGCTTGGTGTGCATATCGCAGATGTGACGAATTATGTGCAGGAACATAGTGCGCTGGATGTGGAAGCATTAAAGCGTGGTACCAGTGTGTACCTGGTAGATCGTGTGATTCCGATGCTGCCACATACGTTGTCTAACGGAATTTGTTCGCTGAATCAGGGAGAAGACCGTCTGACATTGAGTTGTATTATGAAAATCGACGGGAAAGGAAACATTGTAGATCATCGCATCGCGGAGTCAGTCATTAATGTGGATCGGCGTATGAGTTATACAGATGTAAATAAGATCATTACGTTGAAGGATCCGGAGAAAACCGAAGAGTATAAAGAGTTTGTACAGATGTTTTTCGATATGAAGGCAGTGGCAGATCTGCTTCGTGCAAAACGCCGGAAACGTGGTTCCATTGATTTTGATTTTCCGGAGACCAAGGTGATCCTGGATACACAGGGACATCCGGTGGAAATCAAACCGTATGACCGCAATCCAGCCACGAAGATCATCGAAGATTTTATGCTGGCGGCTAATGAAACCGTGGCGCAGGATTATTTCTGGCAGGAACTGCCTTTTGTATACCGTACCCATGAAGTTCCTGATACAGAAAAAATCAAAAAACTCAGTACGTTTATCAATAATTTCGGATACAATATCCATATCGGTTCTGATGAGGTGCATCCGAAGGAACTGCAGAAACTGCTGACAAAGATTGAGGATACTCCGGTGGAGGGGTTGATCTCGCGGTTGACACTGCGTTCCATGAAGCAGGCAAAATACAGTGTGGAGTGTGTGGGGCATTTCGGACTGGCGGCCCAGTACTATTGCCATTTCACATCACCGATCCGTCGTTATCCGGATCTGCAGATCCATCGGATCATCAAGGACAACCTGCGGGGAAGAATGAATGAGAAGCGGATCGAACATTACTGGAAAATTCTTCCGGAGGTAGCACAGCAGACCAGTCAGCTGGAGCGTCGTGCGGATGAGGCAGAGCGTGAGACGATCAAGATGAAGAAAGTGGAATATATGGAGAGCCGCATCGGAAACGAGTACGAAGGTGTCATTTCCGGCATTACAAATTATGGGCTGTATGTGGAACTGCCGAATACGGTGGAGGGCATGGTGCATGTGACCACTCTGCGTGGAGACTACTACAATTATGTAGAAAGTACCTATGAGATGGTAGGTGAGAACAGCGGTAAGAGCTATAAGCTTGGACAGACTGTAAAAATCCGTGTGATCGGTACGGACAAACTGGTGCGCAGAATAGATTTTGAATTGGTGGAATCTTAAAAACTTGGCTTCCGGCTGAAGGTTTAGTAAAGGTGGAAAACTTATGGGAAAAGACAGATACAAATTAGTTGCAAATAATAAAAAGGCCTATCACGATTATTTTATTGATGAGACATACGAGGCAGGTGTAGCACTGCATGGAACCGAAGTAAAATCTGTGCGCATGGGAAAATGCAGTGTCAAGGAATCCTTCATCCGAATTGAAAACGGGGAAGTAATAGCTTATGGATTGCACATCAGTCCCTATGAGAAAGGAAATATTTTCAATCGTGATCCGTTACGTCCGAAGAAACTGCTGCTTCATAAATATGAGATTAACAAACTGGCAGGAAAAATTGCAGAAAAAGGCTACACGCTGGTACCACTGAAAGTTTATATCAAAGGTGATCTGATCAAAGTAGAAATCGGTCTTGCCCGTGGTAAAAAACTGTACGACAAACGTCAGGACATTGCAAAAAAAGATCAGCGGCGTGAAGTTGAACGGGAATTCAAAGTGAAAAATCTGTATTAATGCCGGTTTGGTAAATGTCACTTTTAAATTTTTGCTCAGAAACAGGACACAAATGAAACGTTTATTCCAGTTCAGTAAAGGTAAACTGTTGGTTTAAAGGGATGCTTTTCTCTTGACGAACCGAAAGAAATCTCATATAATAACAAAGATCAGAATGATAAAGATCTGATAACTGGCATGATCCGCCGAAGAAATTCGGGGATGTACTGGTTTCGACGGGGTTTTAAAAGCCGGAGAAGCGAGCCGTATGAAATGCGTTAAATTTCAAATCTAAATATAAACGCTGATAATAATAAATTAGCACTGGCTGCCTAAGTTGCAGCTTGTCTGACCGGGAGCACCTGCACTTTCGGATCCAGGCATCGACCATGCAGGAAACGACTTATACAAAGCTTTGCGTATAAGGGCGTAATATGAAGCTACTGAAACCGAAAACCGGTTACTGGGTGTTCGGCGGAGGGAATGTTAATACAGTGACTACGCTCGTAGAAGTACGGTGGCTGGAATTTCGGACAGGGGTTCGATTCCCCTCATCTCCATAAAATGACACCGAAAGCAATCGTGCTTTCAGGTGTCGTTTTTTGTTTGATCGAAAATCTCGGTGATTTTCTGTCAGAGAACAAGCATTTTGTGCAGGCAATGCGTACTTGCACGAGAAAAAATAGTAACTGTGGTTTAACTTGTGTTTTCCATAAAATAGACACATTTATCAGATATACTTTGAATGATAAAAAGAATCTTCTGTTTTAAAAACGGAAGATCAGATGTAAATCATATGGTAGAAAACCGGAGGAAGTCGGGATGGATAGATTAAAAATTCTTGTAGTTGATGATGAGAGCAGAATGCGCAAACTGGTGCGTGATTTTCTGGTAAAGCATGATTTTGATGTTGTGGAAGCCGGAGACGGTGAGGCAGCACTGGATTTATTTTATGATGACAAAGACATTGCACTGATTATTCTGGATGTGATGATGCCGAAAATGAATGGATGGGAAGTGTGCCGTGAAATCAGGGAATCTTCCAAAGTACCGATCATTATGCTGACTGCAAAAAGTGATGAGAGCGATGAACTGATGGGATTTGAACTGGGTGTGGATGAGTATATTTCCAAGCCATTCAGCCCGAAGATCTTGGTAGCCAGAGTAGAAGCTATCCTTCGCCGTACCGGACAGACCGGAGCGGAAGATGTGCTCAGCGCAGGGGGAATTGTGATCGATAAGGCTGCCCATCTTGCAACAGTCGATGACAAGCCTATGGATCTTAGCTTTAAGGAATTTGAGCTTCTTACTTACTTTTTGGAAAATCAGGGAATTGCTCTTTCCAGGGAAAAAATCCTTAATTCTGTTTGGAATTATGATTATTTCGGAGATGCCAGAACCATTGACACACATGTGAAGAAATTAAGAAGTAAAATGGGGGATAAAGGTGAGTACATCAAGACCGTATGGGGAATGGGTTACAAGTTTGAGGTAGAGTGATGAAGAAATCAAAGAAGCCAAAGAAAATCCGCTCCATAAAGCACCAGATCACGTTTACATTTATAGGTCTTTTATTCCTTTCCATTCTCACGATTTCCATGATCAACGGAGCATTTCTGGAAAAATATTATGTGTCAAAAAAGACGGAAACTCTTCTGGAAGCAAGGGAAGTGCTGAGTCAGATCAACACGGATTCTATGACAGAGGACGATGTGGAAAGCGAGCAGGAAGAATTGTCTTCTGAGATCATTCAGGAAAGCTCCAGGAATAATCTGACCTGGGTGGTTGTCAATGAGGATAATACGAAATATCTGTGCTGGCCGGAGAATGAAGATCAGCTGAGAAGCAAGCTGTTTTTTGGTTATGCCAGTGATCTTGACATGGATAACGGAAAAGGCACAATTCTGAAACAGACGGATAACTGTGTGGTTCAGCAGGTATATGACCGTTTCGTGGGTATGGATTATGTAGAGTGCTGGGGGAAATTTGACAATGGTAATTATTTCCTGATCCGAAGCCCTCTGGAAAGTATCCAGGAAAGCGCAAATATTTCCAATAAGTTTTATTTCTTTGTAGGAATTGTCATTATTGTTATAAGTGGAATGTGTATTATGGCAGTAACCAGAAAGCTGACCAGACCTATTTCCGAGCTGACGGAGCTTTCCCGTAAGATGACAGATCTTGATTTTGAAGCCAGATATAAAAGCAAGGCCGGCAATGAAATTGATGTGCTGGGAGATAATTTTAACAAGATGTCCAGTCAGCTGGAGCATACTATTTCCGAGCTGAAATCTGCAAACAATGAGCTGCAGAAGGATATTGAGAATAAGGTGAAAATCGATGAAATGCGAAAAGAGTTTCTGGATAATGTTTCCCATGAGCTGAAGACACCCATTGCTCTTGTGCAGGGGTATGCAGAAGGTCTGAAGGAGAACATTAATGATGATCCGGAAAGCATGGATTTTTACTGTGATGTCATTATTGATGAAGCTGCCAAGATGAATAAGCTGG
>OGPM01003230.1_pt1 | contig 10374 bp, 8 predicted proteins | sample 1552961 | NCBI WGS metagenome assembly OGPM01 (sample SAMEA2580304, study PRJEB22360) | human gut metagenome | biome: human gut; feature: human-associated habitat; material: faeces | place: Denmark | collected 2008/2010
GCCACGGTCGCTACCAATGCCCCGGCCAGTGTCCAGCGTGTCTTTTTTACTTTTACTGTCATAAAATAAATGCTCATCGTATAGAATATCGTCTCACTGCTGCTCATCATGACCGATGCGATCCGCCCCAGTCTGGAATCGGTTCCGAACTGCTCATAGACATCCAGCAGCAAGCCGGTGGCGGCTGAGGAAGAAAACATCCGCACCACCGCCAGTGGAACCAGCTGTGACGGAAATCCAATACGGTCTACACAGTTTCCAAGTACTCCGGCCAGTGCATCAAGCAGACCGGAAGCGCGCAGAATGCCCACAGCAACCATCAGGCCGGCAAGGGTGGGTAAAATATCCACCGCCGTCTTCAGACCGTCTTTTGCACCTTTTACGAAGTCTTCATAGGCATTCCGCCGGTTCAGCAGTCCGGCCATAAGAATCACCACAATAAAAAGCGGAATGATAAAATCTGACAGAAACAGTAATATACGCTGCATATACAAATAGTATCTCCATCCCTTCTGTTTTTTATAACATCCAGTCCTCACTCATCCACATCTTTTGATTTTTTTATCTGCGTTCAATATCCCCGTTTCCGGTCTGCTGCTGACATGATCTTTGCAAAGATAATTCCCGCCAGCGTAGAAAATGCCGTAGCCACAATGGCTGCTCCCACAATACCCGTCGGATCCGGTGAGCCGTACTTGCTGCGATAAGCAATCACGGTCACCGGAATCAGCTGAAGTGACGAAATATTCAGCACCAGAAATGTACACATTTCTGTGGAAGCCACTTTTTCCCGTTTTACATGTGTGTGCCGGATACGGTCGGAAGTAAAATCAAATTTTTTCCGATAAGGCTGATGAACTGCCTGTAACAGCGTCCGTTCCTTTTCCAGTTCATCCAGATCTTCCATCGCCTGCAGCCCCGCCGGCGTTGCCGCCCAGCCCAGTCCGAAAAAATTGGCGATACAGTTGGCTGCAATGGATTTGCATGCTGCATGTTCCCGCGGAATACGCGGAAACAAAAAATGAAGCAACGGGTAGATCCGGTCTGCCGCCCGCTGCATCATCCCGGCATTTTCTGCGATCCGCATAAGACCGACCCAGAACGCCAGCACTCCCGCCATGGTGATACACAACGTCACCGCCTGCTGCGCTGCATCCAGTGCCGCGTCCGTTACTGCCGGCAGATTACCGGTGAATGCCGCATATACAATTCCTGCCAGAATCATAAAAATCCATAAAAAATTCAGCATACGCTGTCAGTTCCCTTCCGGGCTTTCTAACAACGTATGCTGAATCACAAACACTTATTACTTTTTTATCTTTCCATACTCACAAATCCACCGGAAACAGTTTTTACAGACGGTCTGACCGCGAGTTCCAATGTGCCTATTATTTTCCATAGGTGCGGAAAAATGCGCTCAGATTCGTCAATGCTTTAACCAGCACTTTTGTCTGTTCTTCGTCAAGGCCGTTCAGTGTAGCTTTTATCATCTCATCGTGGAACTCTGCATGATGGTGGTATGCCTTCACACCTTTTTCTGTCAGAGAGATCAGAACGACACGACGATCTTTCTCACTTCTGACACGTTTGACATAAGCTTTTTTCACCAGATTATTGATCGCAATCGTCAGTGTTCCCACAGTAACAGACAAATCCTTTGCTACCGAAGACATGCTCCGCGGTTCATCCAGACCGATTGCCTCAATGATATGCATATCATTATTGGAAATATCTTTGAACTCCTCCGTGATGATTGCCTTTTCCTCAATATTCATAATTTCATTAAATAATTTGACCAGCAGGTCATGAAGTGTATCGTATCCTTCCAATGCGCTCCTCCAATATTTTGCATATCAAATATTTTGATTGATTAACAATATCATTATACATAATCTGTGAAAACTTCGCAAGGGACAAATCCGGTTCTACACAAAATTTCCGTCAGGCTACATTGCCGGATTTAATATCATAAATCCGTCCATTCTCATCTTCATAAGTACCGGAGTAAGTAAAATTAACCTTTCCATTTTCAATATACCAGGTACCGTTTTCGTTGGATGCAATTCCAGAAAATCCGAAATCAACTTTTCCATCTGTTCCGATATACCACCAGCCATTACTGTTTTGTTTTACTGTCTCCTGTCCTTTCTACACACAGCCGTTCTGAATATAATACCAGCCACTGAATCCTTCTGTTTCTGATTCCAGCACACCGGTTGCGCCAAAATCTACCTGACCTCCTCTGCAATACCAGTCTCCAGACTCATTGGATGCGATTCCGTTCAATTGAAAATCTACTGCTCCGTTTCGCACAGCCCACCAGCCATATTCATTCGGTGCTACTGTATTCTTATGAAAATCAACCTTTCCGTCTGTTCCGATATACCACCAGCCACTGCTGTTTTGCACTACGGTCTCCTGACCTTTCTGCACACATCCATTCCGAACATAATACCAGCCGTCAAATGCGTCATTCTCCGATTTTACAAGGCCGCTTGCAGCAAACTGTACCTGGCCATATTCACAGTACCATTCTCCGGATGCATTGCTTGCAATCCCGTTAAAATTCGAATCAATCCTTCCGTTTCTGACTGCCAGCCAATCGTCATTCATACAAATCACGTCATTGTACTGAGGATCCGCACAACCATTTTTTACATACCAGTCTTCTCCTTCATAATAACAGATTGTCGTCTCAGAAAAGTTTACTTTTCCATTCTCAATGTACCATAGACTTCCGTTATATTCATACAATCCCCATTTATTAAAATTAATTCTTCCATCTTCTACATACCACCAGTCACCGTTGCAGGCTACCAGCGTAGTAACGTCTTCTGCAATCTCATCATCCACATAATAGTTCCAGGAATCCCCTTCCTGATACAACCCATTCTTTGGAGGTTCCTGAATATCTCTGAATGCAATTCCATTTTCATTTGCATAAGTCTCAACAGCAGAACCGACTGTTCCGCGTAATGTCAGCTCTGAACAATTATAAAACACATTTGATCCAAATGTAATATCAGTTCCTTTTATCGTCACATTCTTAACACTATAACAATCAAAAAATGCAGCATCTTCGATGGTTGTTACACTCTCTGGAATTACTATTTTTACAAGATTTGTATTATAACTAAATGCACCCTCTGCAATCTGCTGAACGCCCGATGCAAACTGCGGATCATTTACTGCCGGGCCGCTGATTGCAATCTTTTTATCACAACTGTACAGAATACCATTCTGGGAGGCATAGTTATTTCCAATTCCTGTGCATTCAAAGTTCTCTAACGATAAGCACTGTGCAAAAGCACCTGTTCCAATTTCCTTTACACTGGCCGGAATATTGATGGATGTCGCCTGTTCAAAACCCGAAAATGCAAATGCTCCGATCTTTGTGATCGTATCCGGAAGATGGATTGTTCCACATGTTCTATTTGACCCCTGTGAAAATTGATCCTCAATTTCCGTAACTGTTTTTCCCTGATAGGTTGCCGGGATTTCCAAAGTATCACCTGATGTAAGTTGTCCGTCATACTGATAAATGGACAAGGTCCCATCATCTTTATTATGAAAGCAAAACAGCGAATCTCTTTCCTCAGCAGAATAATATCGCGGTGCTGTTCCGCTGTAACCGGCTTCCAGTTCATAATATTTGCCATCATAATATACCATTGCATTCATATGACCGCTTCCTGCGCCGTAATCCTTGTTCCCGTTTCTGGACCAGGCATCAATTCCGAGTAACTCACAAGTTCTGATAATGGTAGATGTACTCGCCCAACAGTCACCATTTCCATAAATAATCATAGACACATATCCGGAATGCGATGCACCATAATCAAAGCTAGCCGGATATGCAGCAATTTTTTTCATCAGCTCCATATCACTGAGATTTTTTCCTGCAATATTTTCATTTATGTATTGCAAAATCTTATCATCCGCATATTTTTGCGCATAGTCTGCCACATGAACTGTTATATTTGTCTGCACGCCGTCTGCTGTCACCGTCACTGTTGCATCGCCAGCATCAAAACTTTTTTCGACACTGGTAGGTGTTTTATCTTGGATCGGATAAGAATATCCTATATTTCCATACCAATAAGTCGTCGTATATTTTATCCGCACGACACCACGATCATCTACGGTAATATTATTTCCATCCGTTACTGTATAGCTGATATCTCTTCCATTTGCATGGATCTGATATTCCGTATCCATATCCGCAGGAATCGCGATCACCCCATCATAGCTGCTTGACAGTCCATACAAAGTAATATCCTCCGCAACCGTCTGCGCACCGGAAGCAGCAGACTGTCGTTCTTCTGCTCGGGCCGGAGTAATTTCTGCCACTGCACATACAAAAATAACTGCTAAAAAACAAATAAATAAATTTAATTTTTTCATAGTATGTTGTCCTTTCTTATGTAGTCTCATCTCGGGCTTATTCTACCACAATTAACACAACATTACAATTTCCCCGTCATATTCCTGCCTGACGGCACATATTTTAATAATAATTATAATCATAGCCGGTACCTGCCATGCGCCACTGTCATTTTCATTTTTTTCGTAAAATCCGTTTTTCCCTCTGTCTCTCCCTGTTTCTCATTGGTCTCGGAATTTTCTGCGCCGCCGTCTGTAAATGTGCAGATTCCGACACCTGGATTGTTCAGTTTCTGACGAATCCGCAGGCAGATTCCGGCAAAAGTTCTTCTGATGCCGATGCACCGGATGCTGCATCGGCTTCTGACGCATCATCCGAAAACACCACTGCTTTGAATGCCGCCTTCACGGATTATGTAACAGAACTTTTTCGGCAGGAAGCTTCCGCAAATCTGCTGAACCTTCATTACACACTGGCAGATCCTGCCGCTTACGGTATCACGGACTATCAGACATCTCTCGGAACCTGCTCTGCAGATTCTCCTGCCCTGGCTGCAGCCTTTGCTGAAAATCTGCTTGCCGGACTGCAACAATTTCAATCGGCTGAACTATCGGCTGAAAATCGGCTGACCCTGGATATTCTGTCAGAATCTCTGGATCTCACAAAAAACGGTGCCAACTGGTACTGTTATGAAGAGCCGCTGACTCCCACTACCGGACTGCAATCCCAGATTCCCATCCTGCTGGCAGAATATACCTTTCGGAATACAAGGGACATCACAGATTACCTGTCGTTACTGTCCGACATTCCACGGTATTTTTCTGAGATCAGCGCGTATGAGAAGGAAAAAGCTGCCGCCGGGCGTTTTATGCCATCCTTTGCCGCCCAGCGTCTGATCCAACAGTGCAAAGACTTCACGGCAGATCTTAACTCCCATTATCTTGTTGCTACCTTCAACGAAAAAACAGATGCCATGAGTGAACTGTCCAAAAACGAACGTGCTGCCTATCAAAACCAAAATCGCGACATTCTGGAACAGCAGGTATTTCCGGCATTTGAACAGCTTTCCAACACAATTGCCGGATTACAGAATAGCGGATATAACGATGCCGGCCTCTGTCATTTTCCGGAAGGTAATACCTATTATGAATATCTGGTGCGCTGCTATACCGGAAGCGATGACTCCGTCGCCACACTGGAAAAACGTACCGCCAGCCAGCGCAAAAAGGATCTGCTTCTGGTATCAAAATTGCTGGAAGATCACCCGGATCTCACTGATGAGCCAGAACGACTCGATTTCTCCGCACAGTCTCCCGAAGAAATGCTGGCTACGCTGCAGCAGGCGATCACTGCCGACTTTCCTTCCCTCCCGGATTGCAATGTAACAGTCAAATATATCAATGCTGCCATGGAAGATTATCTCTCCCCGGCATTTTATCTGACTTCCCCACTGGATCAGCTGACAGAGAACACCATCTACATCAATCAGAAAAATGGCTATGAAGGAATCCGGCTGTTCACGACACTGGCGCATGAAGGTTTTCCGGGACATCTGTATCAAAACATCTACTTCCACAGCCAGAATGTGCCGCCTATCCGGTCACTGCTTGGCTATCCCGGCTACACAGAAGGCTGGGCGACATTCGTGGAATTACATTCCTATATTTACAGCGGACTGTCCAAAGATGCTGCAAAACTCTGCGCTGCAAATCAGGCTGCAATCCTGAGTCTTTACGCCACTGCGGATATGGGGATCCATTATGAAGGATGGTCGCTGGACGATACAGCAGCTTTCTTTTCCACTTACGGATTCACTGATGAGGAAGTACTGCGGGATATTTTTGAACTGATCGTATCCGAACCTGCCAACTATCTGAAATATTATATCGGATATCTGGAATTTCATGATCTGCAGGAAGAAATGAAAAAGCAGAATCCGGATACTTATACGGACTCTGCCTTTTATGAAAAAGTATTAAAAATCGGCCCGGCATCATTCAATGTGCTGCGGGATTATGTGTTGGAGAACCGGTAACTTCCGCCTGCCGTTTCTCCAGACGTTTCATAATTGCAAAAAATACCGGCATTACCACGGCGGTTGCCGCGATCCATGCAGTCTGATCTGTAAAACATACTGCGGTATATCCAAATTTCGGAATGACAAAGACAGACATCAGACCACGGGCAAGAAGTTCACTTAATCCTGCACACATGGCAATGGCACTGTAACCGAGCCCCTGAATGGTCAGTCGTGTGCAGTTCAGGAATGCCAGAAAGAAATAGAAAAATCCTGCGCAGGTCAATAGCTGCTGTGCATAGCCAAGCACTTCTGTCTCACTTCCTGATACAAAGATCAGGGCAATCTTGGAACCTGCAAAAATCAGCACGATTCCGATGGCGATACTGTAAATCACAGAAATGATAATTCCTGATTTCAATCCTTCCCGGATTCGTTTCAGATTGCCGGCGCCAAGGTTCTGACTGCCAAAGGTTGCACTGGCTGTGGCAAATCCATCGTATGGACACATCGCCAGCTGTTTTACCTTTGTAGCTGCCGCAAATGCAGATACATAAACTGCTCCCAGTGTATTTACCGCACTCTGGAGCAGAATACTTCCAATGGCAGTAATGGAAAATTGCAGTCCCATCGGCACAGCCATTGTAAACAGTATCTTTATGTAATGCATATCCAGTCTGCGTTCCTGATGATTTGTCTTCAGAATGTCATATTTTTTCTTCATATAGCGAAAGCAAAGTACTCCGGAAATTGCCTGTGATAAAATGGTCGCCCATCCAGCCCCCGCCGTACCGAGTTTGAATACAATGATAAACAGCATATCCAGAAAAATATTCATCACTGCGGACAGTACCAGAAAATAAAACGGTGTCTTGGAATCTCCCAGTGAACGGATGATGCCGGCCACTACATTGTATAAAAACGTAAAGGGAATTCCAAGGAAAATGACAAACAGATAATCATACGCGCCCTGATAAAACTGATTCGGCGTCTTCATCCAGGTCAGGATGGAACCGCACAGCGCACAGGTCACGATAGTCATGATTACGGCGAGAAAAATCGCCAGGTAGGCTGCGTTCATCACAAATTTACGCATTTCACTGTAACTTTTTGCTCCAAATTTCTGTGCCACCGGAACCGCCAGCCCTGTACAGGTACCAAGGCAAAAACCAATGATCAGAAATGTAATAGATGTGGTAGAACTTACACTGGTCAGGGCATCCAGCCCCAAATAACGGCCTACGATTACCGTATCTACCATGTTATACATCTGCTGAAACAGATTTCCCAGTACCAGCGGTATGGAAAACTGCCAGATCAGTTTCATTGGGCTTCCAACAGTCAAGTCTTTTGTCATAGCTACTCCTTCCCCTATAAGCCTAAGAATGTTCCAGGCATAGCCTTTATTCTTGTACATATCTCTGTACTTCTGCTAAACTTGTGCGATATCACTCATTCTCTGCTTTCAACAACATCTGATAAATTTCGCGTTTTCCAACGCCCCGGTCTTTTGCCACCTGTTTCATTGCGCTTTTCCGATCCATACCGGTGCTCAGATAATGCTCCATATGTTCTTCCACCGAAATTGCCTCCCAGGATTGCTGTGCCTCCTGCACCAGTTCCTCACGGCTTCTGCCCTCGATAACAAGAACACATTCTCCGCGAACCCCCTGCTCCTCATAGTAACGGATTGCTTCCGAAAATGTGGTCTGAAACGCTGTTTCAAATTTTTTTGTCAGTTCCCGGCAAACTGTCAGCCTGCGGTCTCCCAGTGCATTCTGCAGTTCTTTTAATGTCCCCAGCAGATGATGTGGCGCCTCATATACGATCAGTGTTCTTGTATCGTTTTTCAGTTCCTCCAGTACCGCCGCGCGTTCTTTTTTCTCTTTTGGCAAAAATGCCTCAAAGGAAAAACGACGGGTCGGAAGCCCGGACAGAGTCAATGCGGTAATGCATGCCGCTGCTCCCGGAAGGGATGTCACTTCGATACCCTGTTCATAGCAGATCCGCACCAGATCTTCGCCCGGATCGGAGATACCCGGCGTACCCGCATCCGTGATCAGCGCGATATTTGTGCCTTGCTGCATCTTTTCCAGCAGCTGATACGCCTTGTCCACTTTGTTATATTCATGATAGCTGGTCAGTGGTGTCTTTATATCAAAATGGTTCAGCAGATGGATGGAATTTCTGGTATCCTCTGCTGCGATCAGATCTACTTCTTTTAAAGTGCGTAATACCCGCAGCGTAATGTCCTCCAGATTTCCAATCGGTGTTGCACATAAATATAATTTTCCAGCCATAACCTTTTTTCACCTCACAGTCCGATAAAAATTGTATTTTTACATATTTCATATACTTCACTTTTTGCATTACTATCTATCGTACAAAACAGAATCAATCATTCAAAGCTATACGATAAACAAGTTTAATAACCATATACATCATATATCTCATCCGTATATTTTCCAGGCTCTTTGTATACAATTAATGGTTTTTCCACGGTCATTCGGCTTTTTCCACCCCGCAGTCCCTCGATCAGCACCATATTCGGCTCCCGGTCCACGTAAGGATACACCAGACGCATCCGTTTGGGTTCCATGCGGTACTGCACCATCAGAGATATGATCTCCGCCAGCCGGAAAGGCCGGTGCACCATATAAAAACGACCGCCCGGCATCAGAAGTCTCGCACTTTCCCGGATAATATCTTCCAGATTGCACAATACTTCATGCCTTGCGATAGTTTTTGCCTCGTACACATTTGTCAGTCCGTGCTGTGCAGTCATATACGGTGGATTTGTCGTCACGACATGAAAAGAAGATGCTCCAAAAATCTTTGAAGCATCCTTAATATCACCTTCTACGATGTCGATCCGATCCTGCAGCCCGTTCAACGCCACGCTGCGTCTCGCCATATCCGCACTCTCCGGCTGGACCTCCAGTCCGGTAAAATGTTTTCCCTCTGTCTTTGCTTCCATCAGGATCGGAATGATCCCGTTTCCACAGCCTAGATCCAGACAGCGTTCCTGTTTTTTTGCCCGGGCAAAGCCGGACAGCAGCACCGCATCCATGCCGAAGCAGAATCGTTCCGGATTCTGGATAATGCGGTAGCCGTTTCGCTGTAATTCGTCGATTCGTTCTCCCGGCAATAAATTACTCATTTAACTTGGAATGTCCTCCCTTGTCCTCTAACTCAGCAAGTTTGCGCATTTCCTCTTTGCTCAGACGCTCGCCGTGATCTCTGCGGCGCTTGGAACGGAATTTCAGCTGTCTGACCGGATATTCACGGATTTCTTTTTCATCTCCCATATCTACGATCACTTTCACCAGCTGGCGCAGTACGCTGACACTCTGTACCTCACCTTTCAATCCATCCACAGTCGTCACGCGGTCACCCACATTCGGCAGACGGCTGTTCAGGTATTCGTAAGTTTCTTCCTCATTTTTCAAACAACACATCAATCTGCCGCATACACCGGAAATCTTGGTCGGATTCAGGGACAGATTCTGTTCCTTTGCCATCTTGATGGACACCGGTGCGAACTCGGTCAGAAATGTATGGCAGCACAGCGGTCGTCCGCAGATGCCGATACCGCCCAGAATCTTGGTCTCATCCCGGACACCGATCTGACGCAATTCGATTCTGGTACGGAACACACTTGCCAGATCTTTTACCAGTTCACGGAAATCGATTCTTCCGTCTGCGGTAAAATAAAACAGCAGTTTATTGTTGTCAAACGTATACTCTGCCTGTACCAGTTTCATCGCAAGACCATGTTTTTCGATCTTTTCCAGGCAAATTTTATATGCTTCTTTCTCTTTTTCATGATTTCGCTCTTCAATGCGGTCATCCTCCGGTGTTGCCACACGGATCACCGCCTTCAGCGGCTGAACCACCTCATCGTCTGTAATGCCTTTCGGCGGTACAATGACTGTACCATATTCAATACCGCGGGCTGTCTCCACGATGACAT
>OGPM01003232.1_pt1 | contig 10371 bp, 8 predicted proteins | sample 1552961 | NCBI WGS metagenome assembly OGPM01 (sample SAMEA2580304, study PRJEB22360) | human gut metagenome | biome: human gut; feature: human-associated habitat; material: faeces | place: Denmark | collected 2008/2010
ATTTATCGCATATCCGATCTTATTCATTTCAACGGTAATGCGCCGATAACCATAAGTCCCTCCTTCATACAACATATCAAATATTTTTGATGTGATAAAGTTTTATAAAAGCCACCTTTCGATGACTTTTATTTGCAGCAATTTGATTGATTTTCAGTATTTGGCGTTGTTAATTCTAGCAATCGTTTTGACGCGTATTCACTTCCGCTTTTACTTAGGCTGTAATGTGTCCATTTTCCCTCTTGTCTTGCATGAACAATGCCGGAATCGCAAAGTATTTTCATGTGATAAGATAAAGCTGACTGTCCGATGTTCATGTTTTCAATCAGAACACACGCACATTTTTCGCCACTCTTCAAGTAATCTAAAATAGTAAGCCTTTTTGTATCACAAAGAGCCTTAAAGATTTTTGCGTCTTTTGAAAAATCAGTCATCGCCGTCATTCCTCACATCAATTATTTTTGATATATACATCATAAGTCTTGTAAAGTGGTTTGTCAACATGTCACATCAAAATATTTTGATGTGTTTTTTCTTCCTCTTGTCTGCCAAAGACAAAAAAAGAAAAAGATAAAATAAACCGAGAGTCAACTGCATTCTGACTCTCGGCTTCATTTTTCAAACGGAGACGGAGGGATTCGAACCCTCGTGCCCCGGAGGGCAAACGCATTTCGAGTGCGCCCCGTTATGACCACTTCGATACGTCTCCATGAAGAGCTGTGCATGATTTCCATACACAGCTTTTACATTATAACAGAATTATTTCCAAAAAGAAAGAGGATATTTCAAATTTAATCAACCTTTAATCATCTTCCTCAGTCGAAACAGTATATGTCTGTCTCTTTCTTGCCATCTCGTCACTTTCAAGATACTCGTCATATGTCGTAATCTTGTCGATCAGTTGCCCACCCGGAACGATTTCCATAATACGGTTTGCAGTCGTCTGTCCGATCTGATGATCCCGAGACGTAAAAAGTAAAACTCCCGGGAATTTGATCAGTCCATTATTAAGAGCTGTGATCGATTCCATGTCAAGATGGTTTGTCGGCTCATCAAGAAGAAGAACGTTTGCTCCTGAAATCATCATCTTAGAAAGAAGGCAGCGTACTTTTTCTCCTCCTGAAAGAACTTTCAGCTTCTTCACACCGTCCTCGCCTGAGAAGAGCATTCTTCCGAGGAATCCGCGAACATATGTGACATCCTTTTCTTCGGAATACTGTGTCAGCCATTCTGTGATATTATAATCACTGTCAAATTCTCCGCCGAAATCTTTCGGGAAATATGCCTGAGAAGTTGTCACTCCCCATTTATAAGTTCCTTCGTCCGGTTCCATCTCTCCGATCAGGATCTTAAAAAGAACTGTCTTTGCGACTTCATTACTTCCGACAAAAGCGACTTTATCATCGTGACCGAGAGTAAAGCTGATATTGTCAAGCACTTTCACGCCGTCGATCGTTTTAGAAAGACCTTCTACCGTAAGCACTTCGTTTCCGATCTCACGATTCGGACGAAAATCAATATACGGGTATTTTCTGCTGGACGGTTTGATCTCGTCAAGCTGGATTTTCTCAAGGGCGCGCTTTCTCGATGTCGCCTGCTTTGATTTTGAAGCATTTGCGCTGAATCGGGAAATAAAGTCCTGAAGTTCTTTGATCTTCTCTTCTTTTTTCTTATTTGCTTCTTTCATCTGACGGATAAGAAGCTGACTTGATTCATACCAGAAATCATAATTTCCCGCATAAAGCTGTATTTTTCCATAATCAATATCTGCGATCTGCGTACATACTTTATTTAAGAAATAACGGTCATGAGACACAACGATCACCGTATTTTCAAAATTAATCAAAAACTCCTCAAGCCACGCAATCGCATCCAGATCAAGGTGGTTTGTCGGCTCGTCAAGAAGCAAAATATCCGGATTACCGAACAGCGCCTGTGCGAGAAGCACTTTCACCTTCTGCGGACCTGTCATATCTTTCATCATTTTATAATGAAGATCTGTCTCGATTCCAAGACCATTCAAAAGAGACGCCGCGTCTGATTCAGCTTCCCATCCGTTCATCGTAGCAAATTCACCTTCAAGTTCACTTGCCTTTATTCCGTCTTCATCCGTGAAATCTTCTTTTGCATAAATCGCTTCTTTTTCTTTCATAATCTCATACAGTCGGGCATTCCCCATGATCACCGTATCAAGAACCGGATATTCATCATATTTAAAATGATCCTGCTGTAAGAAAGAAAGACGCTCTCCCGGAGTGATCGCCACTTCACCGTTCGTCGGCTCAAGCTGACCTGATAAAATCTTCAAAAACGTAGATTTTCCGGCTCCGTTAGCGCCGATCAGACCATAACAGTTTCCCTCTGTGAACTTGATATTTACTTCTTCAAAAAGCGCTTTTTTTCCCACGCGCAGAGTTACATTATTTGCACTGATCATTACAATATCTCCTTTTTTGAAACTTCGTTTTACGGGATATGTGATGCTTAATACGCACCAACGCCTATATTAACATATAATCCATGAAAAAGGCAAGGACTTATAGGAAACATGTACGTTTCCCCAATCCCTGCCTTCTGTTTCCGAAAGCTCCTATAATTTTAAGCTGTTCTCTCAATGCCTGCTGTTCATATCGCTGTATACTTCACAAAACCTGGCGGCAACGGAAACCGGTTCGTTTCCCGCATAAAGATGAGAAGCATCTCCCAGCTTCAACCCCCGAAAACAAGCGATTCCCTTCTCTCGTTCTTCTGTCACTATTTCCGTCACCGATGTCGGAGCAAACGCAAAATACTGCCATGCCGAAAAAGGCGACATATTCCACAGATGCGACAACAACGCGCACGTAATCCCAAAATGGCAAAAAAACGTCACGGTCTCCGTGCATTCTCTCTCCACTCTATAACTGCTGCCTTCACGAACATATCCATGCTCTGCAAGAAATCTGTCAAACTCAAGAGTTACCCTGTCATATACTTCCACCGCATCTGAATTTTGGCATAGATCGGATTTTCTCCACGCATCCCTGTCCATACATTCTCCATGTTCCATCCAATACGACGGAACGATATCCCACACGATTCTCGGCACATACCGACCATTTTCTTTCTCCGCGGTAGGATAAGCCTTTTGAAGATGTACCGCCTGATTCAGATCGATCCTTGCCGGAAATTCTCTCAGCCATTCTACAGTCTGTGCGGTCTTTCCCACTTTATCCAGACAGTACTGCGCCGTGTCTTTCGCTCTTCCAAGGGGAGAAACATAACAGCTTCCGAGATTCAAGTCAGCCGCCCGTTCGGCAAGCAGTTTTGCCTCACGATGTCCTTTTTTCGTCAGCGTATCATTTATGTAATCCGGATCTCCATGTCTGATAAATAAAATCCTCACTGTCTATCTCCTGCCTTTCTTTTATGCAAAGCGTCCGTTTTAACCATCGTTTTGCAAGTCCGGTCCACATCCCCACTTCGTCTAATGCGCCATATATATGCGCCTGCTCTTCCTCTGTCCATTTATCAGGACGTTCTTTTAGTTTTTGTTCAAACCATTCTTCTGTGGCGACAGACATCCCATGTGCCCCTTCCGCAAATACATGATGCGCATAAGGTACGCCCGCCTTCCTGCATGCTTCGGCAAACAAATACCCGTTTTCCGCCGAAACGGTCTTATCTTCAAGAGTATGCCACAAAAAACACGGCGGCATCTCTTCTGTCACATGTTTTTCGACCGACAGATATTCCCGCTCTTCTTCATCAGAATCTTCTCCGAGCAAAGCTAAAAACGAATCTTCGTTTCTATACTTTCCCGAAGTGATTACCGGATAACCGAGTATCATCGCATCCGGTCTGCATGAAACTTCTTTAAGAAGAGAATTTTCTTCTTTTATATCCTGAAAATGAACTCCGAGACTTCCGCATAAGTGCCCGCCTGCCGAAAATCCGCATACAGCCACTTTCTCCGGATCGATCCGGCACTGTTTCGCATAATAACGTACGAGCCGCACCGTTCTGGCCAGATCTCTAAGCGGCTGAAGGTGCAAAGGCTCGCCTTCCGATGTCGGATTCACACTGTATGTAAGTACAAGCGCATTGTATCCGGCCCTATAAAATGTTCGTGCGACGATATCGCCTTCCGATGATGACACCTGACGATAGGCTCCGCCCGGCACAACGATCATTGCCGGACGGATCTGCCCGTCTTCATGCATATAACTTATCACATAAGGAATATCTCTTTCTTCACTTTCATACGAATATTCCTCTCTTTTCCAAATTGCCGTTCTCTTACCTATCATTTTTCCACCTCTTTTATACCGATCGGCAAAAACATTTTCAACAATATACCTTGCCGGCGCAAGGATGATTCTTATAACTTGACATCTGCCAAATACGGATTCTCCGCTTCGTAAAACTTCTCATTTTCAACTGCCTCTGCCAGCTTCATATCAATCGGCATACGGCCAAGCACCGGAACGTTCATCTCCCGAGCTGCTTCCTCTACATGACTTTCTCCGAACACTTTAATCTCTTTTCCACAGTCAGGGCATTTTACATAACTGTAGTTTTCTATGATCCCAAGTACCGGAATATTCATCTGTTCCGCCATATTCGCCGCTTTTTTCACGATCATCTGTACAAGATCCTGTGGAGATGTCACGATCACCACACCGTCTACCGGAAGCGACTGAAATACTGTCAAAGGAACGTCTCCTGTTCCCGGCGGCATATCTACAAACAGATAATCAATATCGCCCCACATAACATCTGTCCAAAACTGCTTCACAACTCCCGCAATAATCGGACCTCTCCAAATAACGGGCGCGGATTCGTCTTCCAGGAGAAGATTGACCGACATAATTCTTGTCTCATCTTTTGCAATACATGGAAGAATCCCTTCTTCCGTTCCTCTTGCTTTCTCATGTATTCCGTACATTTTCGGAATAGACGGACCTGTAATATCCGCATCTAAAATTCCGACTGTATATCCTTTTTCTCTCATCATTCTTGCGAGCGACGCCGTCACAAGCGATTTACCGACACCGCCCTTTCCGCTGACTACACCGATTACTTTTTTAATAGATGAATATTTGTTTTCCGGTTCACGGAAATCCTCTTTTTTGCTGCTGCATGAATCTGCATGTGCGCATCCTGCGCAAGATTCTTCTGTACATCCGTTTGTATTTTGCTGTTCAGGCATGATCTGCTACCTCTTTCTATAATTTACTCTTTTCTAAGTATAACACATTCGGGCAAAATCTTGTACTGATTTTGCCCGAATATCATTTCTCATTTATTAATCATTTATTCATATTCATTTAACGTCTGTTTACAACCGTTCCACTGTTATCTTGTCACATCGTTGAGCCATTTATAACTTCGATACCGTTTATATGTGATCGGTATTTTAATAATCTCATCACTCATAAGTATCACATAAACAACCGGCACACTTAGCTTAAATACAAATGCCGCAAGAAAACCGAACAATATCGAGCAGCACCACATCGTCGTCATATCGAGAATCAATCCGAATCTCGTATCGCCGCCCGAACGGAACACCCCCACGACAAGCGTTGTATTAATCGCCTGGCCGACAACAAAATAAGACATAACAAAAAACATGATCCTCAAATATTCTTTTGCCGTACCGCTCAAAGTCAGTGCCGCCGATGCCAAAGGCGAAACCGCAAGAATCACAGTTCCTCCCAATATTCCCATGATAATGCTCAATATAAGAAACCGTTTTGCATATGCTTTCGCATACTCTGTCTTTTTCTCTCCGATCGTCTTTCCAAGATAGATCGCCGCCGCGCTGGACAACCCAAACGATACAACTGTCGCAAGCTGTCTTGCCACCTGCGCCACTGAATTTGCCGCCACAGCCGCGCTTCCCATATGACCGAGTATCGCTGTGTTCGCCGCCGTTCCAAGTCCCCATAAAACTTCATTGACTACAACCGGAAGGGCATAACGCATAAAATCAGAAAATAGAATTTTATCCGTATGAAGCACATATTTGAACCTCAGCCTGATCTCCCTGTTAAATAAACGGGCATATATCGCAACAAGCACAACTTCCAGAATACGGGCGCAAAGAGTTCCAAGCGCCGCTCCTGCCACACCCATCTTCGGAAGTCCGAGCAGACCAAAAATGAAAATCGCATTCATTATGATATTGCATATAAGAGACAGAAGATAGACAACTGTTGCCACAACAACCCGTTCCACACTCCGCATAATATACAAATATGCCTGCGTAACTCCCATCATTATATAGGTAAACGCCACAATTCTCAGGTATTTAACTCCTTCCGAAACAACAACCGGATCGTTTGTAAATACCTGCATTAACAGTTCCGGTACCGCAAGAGCCGACACAGTAAAAAGCGCCGTCACACAGACCGCTGCTTTTACTGCCATTCCTAATATCTTTTCAATCGCATCCCGGTCGCCTTTTCCCCAATACTGAGCCGTGAGCACCGTCGCTCCGGAGGTCAGACCGAACAGGAACAATGTCATAATATACTGAATCTGTCCTGCCAAAGATGCGCCGGATAAAGCTTTTTCTCCAACAGCGCCTAACATAATGACGTCTGCCGCCGTCACGCCTACGTTGATCAGATTTTGAAGAGCCATAGGAACAACGAGCGCCAGCACCGTTTTGTAAAACTTTCTCCGGTCAATTTCTATATGATTTTCTCTCTTTAGCATGATATTTTCCGTAAACTACCTTTTACTTATTCTTTTGCTGCCCTGTAATGATTCTGCAGCTGTTTTTCGATCATTCTTTTCCGTTAAAGCAATACGTACACACTTTACACGGATTGATTCCGATCGATGCAATCAGATCATCCAGACGGTGGAAACGAAGAGTCGTAAAATTCTGGATCTTCCGAATCTCTTCTACCATCTTCGCATAACGGCAGCTGTCCGGATCGGCATATTCCGCAAGCACTTCTGCCGGACAGTTTTCTCCTTCTGCCTCTTGAATGATCCTGCGTGTGATCAGATCAAGATCTGATTTGGATCTTGAAAAATTCAAAAACTTACAACCGTACACAAGCGGCGGACACGCCGGACGTACGTGCACTTCTTTCGCTCCGCTCTTATAGAGAAATTCCGTCGTCTCCCGAAGCTGCGTTCCGCGCACGATAGAATCGTCGATCAAAAGCAGTTTCTTATCTTCGATCAGAGACTGCACCGGAATCAGCTTCATCTTTGCGATCAGATTTCTCTGACTCTGGCTTGTAGGCATAAATGACCTCGGCCACGTCGGCGTATATTTAATAAACGGTCTCGCATACGGTATTCCCGATTCATTAGAATATCCGATCGCATGTGCGATCCCAGAATCAGGAACTCCGGCTACAATATCAGGATGCACAGAATCTCCATCGCGCTTTGCAAGCATACTTCCACATTTATAACGCATTTCTTCTACATTGACGCCTTCGTAAGAGGAAGTCGGATAACCATAATAAACCCATAAAAAAGAACAAATCTTCATCTCTTTTCCCGGAGCTACCAACTGTTCCACGCTTTCCGGAGTAATCAGATCGATCTCTCCCGGCCCTAATTCTTTGTACGCTTCATAACCGAGATTAATATACGCTGAATTTTCAAAAGAAACACAGTACGCCTCTTCTTTCTTACCGACAACAACCGGAGTTCTTCCATATCTGTCACGCGCCGCATAAATTCCGTCTTTCGTCATAAGAAGCAGCGTAAGAGAGCCGTTTACAGTTTCCTGCGCATAACGGATTCCTTCCACAAGCGTTTCTTTCTTACAGATCAAAGATGCCACAAGCTCTGTCGCATTGATCTTACCTCCGCTCATCTCCTGAAAATGGGAATGCCCTTCTTCAAACACTTTTTCTAAAAGTTCTTCTTCATTATTGATCTTTCCAACCGTAACGATCGCAAAACTTCCGTGATGCGACTGTATAAGAAGCGGCTGCGGCTCGTAATCAGAAATACATCCGATTCCAAGATTGCCTTTCATCTCATCTACATCCCTGTCAAATTTTGTGCGAAAAGGAGCATTTTCTATATTATGGATCGCACGGCAGAACTCTCCGTTTCCATACGCAGCCATTCCGCCTCTTCTCGTTCCGAGGTGAGAATGATAGTCCACGCCGTAAAATAACTCCAATACACAGTCTTTTTTTGATGCAACTCCGAAAAATCCACCCATTTTCTATGTGCCTCCTGTAAATTTATCAAATTCATTCTGCTATTTATCTTTCACCTTATAAAGGATAAGGAGTTCCCGGCGATAAGTCAATACTTTCTTTCATATGCCTGCTATTATCGTTTATTATAGATATATATAAGCAGAAGTTCTATTCCTTTATTTTTGCCGCTTTGGCATCAAAATCATTCTCCCTGCAAACGATTCCCATTTTCTCCGTCTATACAATAAGAGGATGCCTTATTTTGACATCCTCTTACCTGTTAGTCTTCCAAGGCTTCTTTCATCTCTTTCATTTTTTCCATGAAGCCTTTCTTTTTCTTCTTCTCGACTTTCCCTGTTGTCTCATCATGTTCATGAAGTGTATTTCCCGTCAATTCATCAAATCTTCGCAGCGCTTCTTTCGCCTCCGAACTTAATCTTTCCGGAGTCTGGATCTCAAGCGTCACATAATGATCTCCTCTTGCCTGTGGATTACGAAGAGACGGAACTCCTTTTCCTTTAAGGCGCACTTTTGTATCTGTTTTCGTTCCCGGTTTTACATTATAAATCACATCTCCGTCTACCGTAGGAATACGAATATCTCCTCCGAGCGCCGCTACCGCAAATGAAATCGGATGCGTAGAGAAAATATGAATATCTTGTCGTTTTAACGACGGATGCGCCGAAACATTCACTTCTACAAGAAGATCTCCCCGTGGTCCGCCGTTTACTCCCGGTTCTCCCTTGTCTCTGATACGAACGCTCTGGCCGTTATCAATTCCTGCCGGGATAGACACTTTGATCTTCTTTCGGTTTGCAATGTATCCGCTTCCTGCGCATTTTGAACATTTTTCCTTAATCACTTTACCGGAGCCTCCGCAGTTAGGACATGTCTGCACATTTTGAACTGTTCCGAAAAAAGACTGGGATGTATAGACAACCTGCCCCCGGCCCCCGCATTTCGGGCATGTTTCGGGAGATGTTCCGGGTTTTGCCCCTGTTCCATTACATGTTTCACATGGATCTTTCAAAATAAGATCTAATTCTTTTTCACATCCGAAAACCGCTTCCTCAAATGTGATTCTTATACTTTTTCTGACATTTGCGCCTCGCATCGGTCCGTTACTTCTTCCGCCTCGTCTTCCGCCGCCGAACAGGTCGCCGAAAATATCGCCGAAAATATCACTGAAATCCGCACCGCTAAAGTCAAAGCCTCCGAAACCGCCTGCGCCGCCCGCGCCGCCATCGAATGCCGCGTGACCAAACTGATCATATTTCTGTCGTTTTTCAGGATCGCTTAAAACAGCATATGCTTCTGATGCCTCTTTAAATTTCTTTTCCGCCTCGGCATCCCCCGGGTTCATATCGGGATGGTACTTCTTTGCCAGTACACGGTATGCTTTTTTGATCGCCGCCTCATCAGCATCTTTCCCGATGCCGAGCACCTCGTAATAATCTCTCTTTGACTCTGCCATAATACGAATACTCTACCTTTCCTCAAGAAAATTCTACGAAACCGCTTTTTACACGATCCCGTAGAATTTTTATTTTACATTTTGCCTGATATTTCAAGCTTTTATCTCGTTTCCTCTGATATCTTAAACTTCTTTATAATCTCCGTCTACGACATCATCTCCGTTGAATCCTTCCGGAGCCGGTCCTGCATCCTGACCTGGATTCGGTCCTGCTGCACCTGCACCTGCCGCTGCGCCTGCCTGCTCATACATCTTTGTGAAAAGTTTCTGTGCGCTTTCCATCAGTTTTTCCTTCGCAGCTTTGATCTCAGCCACATCGGCTTCAGATGTATTTTCCGGAGTTGATTTTGCCAGCACGTCTTTTACAGCCGCTTTATCGTTGGCATCCAGTTTATCGCCGACTTCCTTGATTGCCTTTTCTGTCTGGAATACCATTGCATCAGCTTCATTTCTTGTATCGATCGCCTCTTTACGTTTCTTATCCTGAGCTTCAAACTCAGCAGCTTCTTTTACCGCTTTATCAATATCGGAATCTGACATATTAGAACCTGCTGTGATCGTGATATGCTGTTCTTTTCCTGTTCCGAGATCTTTTGCAGATACGTTGACGATACCGTTTGCATCAATATCGAAAGTAACTTCGATCTGCGGGATTCCACGCGGAGCCGGCGGGATTCCGTCAAGTCTGAACTGTCCGAGGGATTTGTTATCTCTTGCGAACTGTCTCTC
>OGPM01003237.1_pt1 | contig 10350 bp, 8 predicted proteins | sample 1552961 | NCBI WGS metagenome assembly OGPM01 (sample SAMEA2580304, study PRJEB22360) | human gut metagenome | biome: human gut; feature: human-associated habitat; material: faeces | place: Denmark | collected 2008/2010
CAACTGATAGATAGAGAAATCTTTTACAATATTCAGCCCATCGGCACCAGGGACCGTCGCATTCTCCAACCCTATAATCTGAAGGTAAGTGCCGCCCGTCGGTGCGTTATCGCGCCGGGTACTATGTGTAGAGGTTACCACCGTCTGCTGGAGATTAATCGGGATATATATGGGGTCCGTATTGATCACAGGATTTGCAGCGGTTACTGTTTTGAGTGATTTAGTCCAGAAAAAGCCGGCTTTGTTCATCGAACTCTCCGAAGGGAAAATAGCTTTCCTGCCAATTACATTATAGTAACTCTGTGTGGGGATATTCATCAAAGCCACATTCCACGTATGTGCTACATCTATAAAATGCGGATAAGTTGTTTTTATATTGAATGTCACTCTTGCCACGGTACGCTTCAAAGATACATATAGCTGTTTACCTGCACTAATTTCAGCAGCGGTCTGGCCGCACATGACAATTCCAGTTCTTTCTCCCCCGCCATCTGGCAGAGTCACCTTTTTTCTGGGGAAAATGCCGTCATCGGTCACCAATGTCATACAGAACTTTTGTAAATCCGAATAGGTGGAACTGCCTACTGTCATAGTCGCAAACTCACTCTCATTGACGTTGGTTAAAATCACAACCATGTTTTTTTGTCCTGCCGGTGTAGGCTTAATCTCCACCTCATCTGTCCTGATGGAACCATCAGGAGAAGTAAAAAATTTCTTTTCTACCAGTTTTCCATCCGATTTTGTTCCGTCAAACTGGAAGCCCATGTACGAATAAACGGCATTATCTTCAGCGATAATCGCAGACGGAGACGGAGTTGCCCTTGTGACGGCAGGTGTCGCCACAAGTTCCACATCCATATCCGGCGAGGACATCGAAAGGACGGGAGGTATTTCTTCCGTGCGTGTTCTCCCCTCAGACGAAGTGTTGTAATCGTCTATACCCAAAGTCAGCCTGACGGTAACCGACTCTGCGGATAATGGCGTCCGGGAATCAGATAACAGGCTGTCCTCCGTACATCCTCCCAAAGCTAAACAGGCGATGCATATCAAAGCCATTGCTTTTTTTATCATGATTATATTGTTCATTTGTATATTGTTATCATATCATTACTTATGAAGCATCACGGACACAGCGTACAGAAGCTTCCATTTTTTTATCATACGGAGATAGCACCACCTTAGTTGATACAACTAGTCCTGTATAATCAATATACATACCCCATGCTTCGTTTTCGTTTACTTCGGTACCGGTCCAATATGGTTTGTTTCGATTCTCATCCTGATTAAAGTTTAAACCGTTAAGGTCCCTCCCATTAGCCGATACCACTACTAATACCGCCCGCAACTCAGAGGCTCTCGGAAGTCTCCAATTATGAAAACCGCCCCCGTTATATTTTCTGCAAAGTTCCTTTGCAACCAACTGTCCATTTTCATCTGCCCACGGAACAGGTATTGTGGATATATCATATTTTGTCATCTGAATTTTCTGATAAGCTTTTTCGTTCTTGTACACGTTTATATCATCCGTAATTTTCAGACCGTCCGTGGGTAGTGTTGAGGGATTCGGTGTATTAACAGACACATAAGCGCCGTTACCACCATAAGCCACAGTGGTAAGGTAGCCTTCGAACGGATGCACTCCAGTAGCTAAATAGGTAGGTTTTGGAGGATATGGCTTCGAATATGGATCGCCCGGCCAAGTCCCCGACGGCCAATAATATGATGCAAGATCCAACCGCATATAGTTTTCGGCTCCGGGGACTCCTGTATTGCCTCCAAAATCACCGTTAATTACTTCTGAACTCCAGTTCTGAATACTTAAGCTCAGAGCAGAGTTATTATAGACCAGATCATATGTGTTTTTATATCCCTGTCTGAAACCAAATGATTTGCCATCGTCACTACGATTTAGATAGGCCTTGTCCAGAGTAAATAGCTCATTAATTCCATTAACATTCAATACGAGGGTTATTTCACCGTCACCGACGTTGGTATCCATGAATGAGGGGACCAGAAACTCATAGGTGCGAACTTCTGTAGTGGACAATGCTACAGCAGGATCTACTGTTACTCCTATCGGACCTGCGATAGCTCCATCCTTTGCCAATCCTGTTTCCGGGTCAATAGCCCCTTTGTTTTTGATCCAGGCTCCCCCGAGGTTATCCAAGGAGATACTGCTCAGTTTGCACTCCGGTCCTTTATTCACGTATTTTGTGATGTTAAGAACGATCCATGTATAGGCATGCCGGAAGTTTAAAGGAACAGTTGCCACCGGGTCGCCGGATGGAGTGAACGGAAAGATGGTGTTGGTATTGTAAAGTAGGTCCGTCTGTTTGAGGTCAGTAGTCTTAGCGGAGAAGTCAAACGGGATGCCATCCGTATAGACATTCTTGGTAGCGGATGAGACGGATGGATAGTAGGCAACCACCTTTAAGGCTTTACCTTCCGGCCCTGCGGGAGTGACACTTAAATGATTGGAATTGTCAATGAAAGACCAATTCCACGGTGCGGAGGGAGCAGAGCGTTTCATTGTCGCTGTCATGTCTGATGATCCTTTGAAAATTTCATTCCCGTTCTCATTTTTAGTGATGGACATACCAAAAGAATAATCGTTTCCGGTAAAAGCATCTATGGGAGTAAAACTCCTTGATTGGGCAGTCTCCGCCTTTTCTATGGACGCGTTGAAGTTCAGAGGAACTTCCCTTGCCAGAGTATCCGGCTCCATCCCGTCATAGGCATAGTTGTCACAGGCTCCTGCCAACAGTAAAGAGCAAGCTGCCAGGATGATTGCCCGGGGTAAGGTATATTTCTTGTTTGTATCCATATTCATCTTTGTATATCATTTCAATTACTTATCATTCGATTTCTGCCTTACACAACGGATTCTTAGTTTCACCGTTTTCTTATAATGCAATGCATATCCGGGATTAGTGTTAAAATCCACAGCCCACGCCGAACCGGACTTTTTCCTTTGCGCGTCTGTTGGATGACCGTCCCCTTCCAGATACTCACTTCCGCACCAATAAGTCCCGGACAACGGTGTGAACCCGCGCAATTTTTCCAAACTTCCCTGATTCACATAGATAAACGCCAGTTCCGAGAGTCGCGGAAGTCTCCAGTCATCGAACCCATTTTCTTCCAGATCGCGGCATAAGTCAAAGGCTGTCAACGTGGTTCCGGTCTTCCACGCAGCGGTCTCATTACCCGATTCATCCACTATATCACTGCCGGAAACCATCAGAGAGGGAAAGGTACCTTCATAGTTAAGGGCATCCGGCACTGTAGCATATAATTTCCCGTTTTGTCCTGACGGAATCTCCGGAGCATAATAGCTATTTCCTTCATCATAAAATATATTGTAATCGAATGAGAAGTTAAAGCCAATCCAAAGAGACTTCTTCTTGGGAATTGTCTGTGAGGAACCCGCAGCGTAAGTCCAGTCCAGGTTCTCTCCATTAAATCCCTGATAATTCAGGTAATATCCCGAAATGGAAGGAACGGAGGTCGATTGCCCCATAGTCCATGGTTCAAGAGTGGCTTCGAAACCTAAATTTTTCGGCATGCTGTTGTACGCAAGTTCGGCAGTGGCATAACCTGTGGCCTTCACGCTCTTGATAGTAAACTGGTATATGTGGTTCCGCAGGATATTCATTTTCGTACCGGAGTCATCGTTGGTGAAGTCCACGCGATAGTAAGATAAATCAGGAGAATTGTTGTAATAGCCTCCTACAATAATTGCCAGGCGTTTTTTGTGGTTAGCGTCATATACTCCTCCCCCGTTTTCCCAAAGCAAGTCGGATTCGGGCAGATAGATTTTCCCCAGACAGTAAGTCCCGCTCGTTATGTATGGGCTGTCATAAGTCTTTGTGGTTGTTGCTCCAGGAGCAACGGAAGGGCTGTCTATCACTATTTTGTTTGAGGTGGCGCCGCCAGTGGTAGTAGTGGTCCAGTGATAGTTCGCCAGCGCGGGCATGTATGTATACCGTTGCCCCGCTTTCCATACTTGTACCTCAGTCATAACGAAAGGCTGCTTGCCACTGCCTGTATTGCTCCATGAGGTAATAGTACCGTCCGGATCTGTTTTCTTAGTCCCTATACCAATATCCACACGCGCTACAGCACGAATCAACTCTGTGTTGCCGGTATAAGCGGTGCCTTCCTGCACTTGTACGGAGGCGCCCCCATTGACCACTCCAAACATAGGGAATGGATGAGAGTCATCGAAAACAAGGGGTGCAGTGATTGCCGTGCTAAGGCAGGCTTGCTGTACATCTTCGTAGCTCTTGCCATACAGTCCATACAGGAAACCATAGTCAGGGAGATTGGCGAGAATAACAAGCTTGTAGTTATCATTGGTGCCTACACTCTGCAACAAGTTCGCAGTATAGGTCCCACCGGTGTTCTTTTTTCCCTCCGCCACGTAACGCAGGGTTCCATACGAGTCAGTGTCGGCATTAAACTGAAGAATATAAATTGAAGCAATCCGCGCGTCTGTTCCCGTATCACTTCCTGAAGCCGTGCCGGCATCGGCAGCAGATACGGAGAGCTTGACAAGGACGGGGCCGTCCTGCTGCACGCTGTAACTGTCGTCGCTCTGGCAAGCTCCCAACAGAATGATTATCCAAAGGAGTTTAGCCAGTTCGTTCAACCTTAATATATAGTTATTCTTTATCTTCATATTTATATTCTTAACCTTTATAGCTCTTCAGGGATAAAAGAATCAGTTCCAGTCTTTCCAGATAACAGTTTTTCCCCAAGCTGTAATTTCAATCTCAACACTCACAGAACCTTCAAAATTCAATAAAAGATTAGTGGTTTTACCAACTACAGGGATAATTGGATTGCCGCTACCGTCGGTTGTTATACTCTTGAGCAAAGAACGGTTGTGATAGATATCTATCGTAAGTCCGCCACCATTCGTTGTTGGGAAAAGCCGGAACATGGAGACCTCAAAATCTTTGTTTGCAGCAAGGGTCATTGCCGGAGAATAGGAAGCGGGAGACCCTCCGTAATTTCCACTAAAATCCATCCGGCTGCTTGTTTCACGGATTACAAGAGAGTAATCCCTGTCATCCGTACCCGTGAGCCGTTGCAGTCCACGCAGGGTTATATTCATTGACGCCGTCATGCGGGAGACATCTATAAATTGTTCTGCCGGATGATTGGACGTTGTATTATTTTCTATTTCAAGCTCTCCGTAAAACAAATCAGTCGGAGAGGTAAATATACTCTGTTCCGCCTTTGTAGGCACAATAGGTTTCAGCGAGATGAAACCGTCAGAGCGTTGATCGCCCGTTTTCAGGGGGCTGACGAGCATCGTACCGTCCTGCGTGTTGCCCATGGCCACGCAATGAAAGGCGGGAATGCTCGGATAATTCAGGGTAACAGGTTCCGTTGTGTTCACTGGTAGTATATCAAGCAACAAGTCTTTGTCATCAAAGACATAGAGGCTCATATCTTTTATTGTCCCCTGCGGTATATCTGCAGGCAGACTCACCTTCAGAGGGATACCCTTGAAACAATCATCGGTATTTTCGGCTATGCACCCCGACAACAGCAGCAGTGTGAACATAAAGTATAATATCCCCGGAATGGACCGGAATGTGTAGTCACCTGTCATAATGGAGATTATTTCTTATTTTATTTTGGTAGTTTAAAATATCCGCCACGGACACCGCCGTGGCGGATATTTATTAATCAGTATGCATGCCCTGTGGAAGGGACATATCGATTACTATATCAATCCGGGAATTATGTCCACTCTTTGGAGATTTCCGGTACAACAGCCCAGCTTGCCGGAGTAACAGTAACCTCTACAGAACTGTTCACAGTCGGTTTAGTCGGGTCGGTAGTACCACCACCACCGCTACCGCCGGAGCTGCTAGGTTTAAAGTTACCGTTCAACTTCAGAGCTACGCTGTATGCCTTACCCGCTTCAAGTTCCGCCTGGTCGCCAGCACCGAAATAAGTGGTGAAATACAAGGTCTGTACTTCTTCAGCGATAGCAGGGTTCGCTGTTGCATCGGCTTTTACTTTTCTCCATCTCACTTCAACCACGAGTGCTGTCGGATGATCGGCAAGGGCTGAAACACCGGTGTTCGCGAAGGTATACCAATGTCCTATTTTCGAAATTTCATTCGCTGCAAGACCGGCTCCGGTGGCAAAGCCAGTCTCTATCGTGTATTCATTATTGGGCTTGAACTGATTAGGCTCCGGTCCTGTCCATGGATTAGACCATGCTACACCACCGGTGTATTGTTTCAAGTCTTGTGCGATATAGTCAGAGCCGCCATCGGTAGCAGGAAGGAAATGTGTAGTTCTCTGTACATTCATCAGGTAAACGCGGTCGATGGTAAAGTTCGCGTCAGCATCTCCAGCGAATTGATCTTTCTGCACATATTTATTGTCTGTAACCGTTCCACCATTGAAAGAAATCTTCGTAAGCGACAGTCTGACTGATGGGAAGTGCAACGCTACTGTTACAGAAGCTGACTGACTACCGTTACCGTCATCACTGAACGCACCCAAATCATTCACCCCCGACATATAGAGATTATCATCCTTATGGGTTAGATCGCCGGTAGGATTGCTCGGAGCCTTAAGCATATCCGACACCACAGCCTTCAGGGCATCCTCACTTGCAACAGAGGCAAACAGCCCACCTGCGCCCGTCAAATCTCCGGTATTGGCTACAACTGCCACCCTTTTGGCGTCCGTCGTGGTTGATATCGAATTGGCACCTACTGCCGACGGAGTACCGATAAACTTCTTCGTTATAACGGTTCCGGTCTGGTTGAAGATAAACACTGTAAGATCGTTTACCGTACCATTCTTTGCGTCCAGATCGCCGGGTACCCCCGCCGCTCTGCTGTTTACCTGTTCACCGCTTCCTGCCAATTTAAGGATAACTTTCGCTTCCGGAGCATTACTGTCGCTTCCACCGGGAACTTCGTCGTCGTTCTGTGAACAACTAGCCAATGCCGCTATCGCGCACATAGACAAAAATAAACTTTTTACTTTCATTCGTTGATGTTTAATTAATAATAGAATATCTATAAGTTAAATATTAATACTTTTTAATTCACGCTCTATTCCGTAATAGAGATTATTAGATAAGCCAACGACACTATTATTTGATTATCAGGATATTATATTAAATAGAAGAATATAAATACGTTTCAGTATTATAATCAAGAAACATACACCAAAAAGAAACACAATAAAACGCTGATATATAGCTTATTTTAATAAATGATACTGAAACATTGCTGAAACAAACAAAAGAAACCTATAAAAAGTGATAGCATATGAACAAAGAAACATCGTTAAACAACCTGCTCTACATACACGAGCATTTGTCATGTAGAAATTACCTTGAAAAGGTAGAAAATGGATTTAAATATATTGAGTTTGAACAGGACGCAGTCATTCTGGAAAAGGAGATTATGTGGAATCATATATTATTCGTACTTGAAGGAGAATGTATCATCAATTATAATCAATTTAAAAATCGTAAATTACAGGCAGAATCAATCATTTTGTTACCCAAGATGGCCACAATGAAAGTAGAAGTTACGGCAGGAACCCGTTTGCTTTCATTGTCGTTTGGCATATCATTAAACCTTTGTGATAAGTTCGCGTTGCAGTCATTAACAAAGCTTTGTGATGAACTGGATTATAATTTTGAACCACTCAAAATACATTATCCGCTTCAGCCTTTTCTTGAACTTGTAACGCATTGCCTGAATCAGAAAATGGACTGTGGACATTTCCATAGCTTGTTGCAACAAGAATTGTTTTTTTTACTGCGAGGTTTCTATAAAAAAGAAGAATTGGCACTTCTGTTTTATCCAATTCTGGCAGCAGAGTTATCATTTAAAGATTTTGTCATTGAAAACTATACTAAAGTAAACAATGTGAATGAACTTATTTCTCTTTCCAACATGGGAAAATGTAACTTTTACAGCAAGTTTAAACAGGTATTCGGAGTAACCGCCAAACAGTGGCTACTGAAACAACGCAACCAATATATATTAGATAAGGTAATGACATCGGAGACCACGATTGGAGAATTGATGGAGGAATTCAATTTTGAGTCTCAGGCTTATTTTACCCATTACTGCAAACAGCATTTTGATTGCACCCCAAGAGAACTGATTATGAAGTATCAGGCTATAGAACAATAGGTTTTGGCTGAATTTACATCAAAAAGTACAAAATATAAAAAAAAACATTCTTTTTTGCAATAAAAGTAAATTACGAACACCCTATCTTTGCGGTGTGAAACATACAGGAAGTATAATTTTATGCCTTGCATCTCTATTACGGAATAGATTACAATTATGCAAAGATAAGAAAAAATATAATATCTACTAACACTCAACGGATTATATTACAAATAATAAGCCTATCAAGACAAGTTTGTGATCTTGCTATTAACCTCGTCAAGTAAGGACACATCGAAATCCTTCAAATATATTCGTGTCATTTCTTCCGAAGTATGTCCAAGCCCGGCACTAATTGCAGAAATTGGGGCACCATAGTCACGGGCGAACGTAGCCCACGTATGGCGGGCTGTGTAAGTCGTTAGCGGCACTATGATACCAACCATAGAAGCGATTTTCTTTAGATGACGATTAATACGTCCTAATGCAAGACGGTATTGTTTGTATCCGGAAGAATAGTCATCGCTGATAATCGGAAAGACATATTCATTCTCCGTTCCATATTTATCTATCAAACTCCGCATTTGCGAGGTTACAGCCATACAAATTAGTTGTTTCGACTTATGCCGGGAATAGGTCAGTACATCATTGTATATATCCACCTTCTTCAAAAGGACAATATCAACAAAAGCCATTCCCTGTGCATAAAAGCTGAACAGATACAAGTCACGCGCGAACTCCAGTTCCGGTTCATTTTCCAATTTCAAGTCCGCCAAAATCCGCATATCCTTCCGCGACAGAGCGCGTTTCACTGTTTTTGCAGGGCGGGTTTGCACTTTTGTAAACGGATATTCGCCATGAGGGCGATAACCATCCACTACCGCCTGATTATACAAGGAGCGCAAGTTACGCAGATAATAACTTACCGTATTGGCAGTAGCGCCATTAGTATACAAAAAATCCTCATATCTACTGACAAAGCCGAAATCAATCTCCGACATCCGAATATCGGAACGGTTTATAAATTTAGCCAATGACGAGCAAGTGCTCTTGTAAGCTGCAGCCATTCCGACTTTATTCAGTTCACGCTTCCGTACAATTTGCGTGTTGACATATTGCAATAAATAAAACTGCGGTTTTCCATTTCCCTGGGTATTTGGAGCCAAAATATCCTGTACTGTAAAACCTTCTCTTGTTTGTTTAAACTGTTTAATCTGTATATCAATCCGATTCCGCATTTTCCTCAGTTCCCGATTCATTTTCGTTACCTCCGTAACCGTATAAAAAGAACCGGTATTATCAATAATCTTTTCTTCCGACTCATCAAAAGCCTCTTCCCTCAGCCGATAGCCTGTATATAATAACTTTTTCCTCCGATTATGTATCACTTGAAATACCAAAGGATAACTGCCATCATTCAATACCCTGCTTTTATTCAACATTAGCTTTACTGATGTTATCATATCTTCCTTTCCTGTTATTGTTTGCACATTATTTTAATTCCCCAATCTATCCTCACAGCTCTGAATAGAGCGTAAAAATACAGCATTCACTTCTTTTTTCAGAATCATTTATCAAAAAATCAATTACTAACTGATCTTTCTACACAGAGAGTTATATTTAGCCATTCTTTATAGGCCTTATATTCTTATTGTTACGCAAGAAACAATAAGATAAATAAAATGTTTTGCCATTTTCAGAATACCTCTCTAATAAATCTAGTTAAAATCAGTTCTTGTATATTTATCCTATTTATATTACATATAGTTTATATGTACACGCATAAATTAAACACGCATATTGATATTTATAATTATTTACATATACAAAAGACACAGTTACTTAAATCATTTCAACAATTCCTCGATGTGCAACGAGCCATTCCATACCCACAAAAAATCTCTTGGGAAGAGACAGAAAATATCACCTTCGTCCTTCCCAATTCAAGATTCGGCAAAATCCCTAAACTTATAATTATTTCGGTCAGGATAGCATCTTTATGATGCGCTTTACCGCTTCTTTGCATGTAGTATACCCTGGCTTAACCTGTTTATTAACTAAAGTTTGTGTATTAACTAACTGCAGGGAAAACGCATTATAAATCATGTAAAATAAGTTCCCATAAGAATCCATTATCCCACCCTGCTATTAATCTTTTTCTATTGATTGGTATCTCTCTTTTGTT
>OGPM01003240.1_pt1 | contig 10339 bp, 8 predicted proteins | sample 1552961 | NCBI WGS metagenome assembly OGPM01 (sample SAMEA2580304, study PRJEB22360) | human gut metagenome | biome: human gut; feature: human-associated habitat; material: faeces | place: Denmark | collected 2008/2010
GATGATAAGCTGATGGGATGGATCAGGGAGGCTTATGAGTTTGCGTTGGTGAAATAGGAAAACAGCCAATCAGGGGAAATTGAAGATTGAATGCGATATGCGGTTTGTCCGGCGGGGGACAGCCGCATATCTGCGTTTTTGGCATAAGAGAGGGGGCGTATGTCCCAAAGAAAACAAAAGTTTTCAAAAGATAATTAATTTAACCGTAAATAATAAAAATCTATAATGGATATACCAGTAAACAGTAAGGAACATAGAAGGAGGAAGGAAATGAGGAAAAAAGGTTTATGTATGGCAGCAACATTATTGGCAGCAGCAATATTTTGTTCAGGATGTTCGACTGATGCATCCCCATCCGGTAATACAACAGTAGGGCAACAGAGTAGTGCTGCCCAGACCGGGGAAACTGTAAAGAAAGAAACGGACACCAGTAGCGAAAAAGAGGCACCTGCCCAGGATGGTGGGAACAAAATAGTAAATGTTTCTGATTATCTGATTGGGTATTCACAGTTGGCTAATACAGGAACATACCGGATAGCTGAGACCAATAGTATGAAGGATGAGGCTGAAAAGAGAGGTTTCAAATTGATTGTCACGGATGCTCAGGACAATACAGCCAAACAGGTATCTGACGTGGAAGATCTGATTGCCCAGAATATTGATTTGCTTATACTGTCTCCCAGAGAATTTGAGGGACTGGAAACGGCACTTCAGACAGCGAAAGAGAATTCTGTCCCTGTTATACTGGTAGACAGGCTTGCTAAAGGGGAGGCGGGTGTGGACTATGTCACGTATATTGCCACTGATTTTGTTTGGGAAGGACAGGCGGCAGGAGAATGGCTTAAGGATAAGACTGGAGGAACCTGCAATATCATCGAGCTTACTGGAACAGTGGGATCCTCTTCTGCCCAGGACAGGGCTACAGGGTTCGCTGGTGTTGTGGACCAGAATGAGGGGATGAAGATTATTGCATCCCAGACAGGAAACTTTGAACGGTCTGAAGGACAGAAGGTAATGGAGAATTTACTTCAGGCCCATGGGGGCGAGGTGGATGCAGTGTTCTGCCATAATGACCAAATGGCTTTGGGAGCAGTTCAGGCTATAAAAGCAGCTGGTTATAAACCCAATGAGGATATTCTGGTAATAGGAATAGATGGGGAAATGGATTCATTTAAATCTGTTATAGCCGGAGAAATGTCGGCAACTGTTGTCAGCAGCCCTATGTATGGGCCGATTACCTTTGATACAGTAGAAAAGATCCTTGCAGGCCAGGAGGTCCCAGAACAGACTATCATGGAGGGCGTGGTGGTAGATGCAGGAAATGCACAGGAAAATATGGAACTGGCATACTAAATAGAATTGTATGGATGAAGGAGCGGCCATGGAGAATCAGTATTTATTAGAGATGCAAAACATTTCAAAAGGATTCCCGGGTGTCCAGGCAATCAAACAGGTGGACTTTAAGGTTGGATATGGAGAAGTTCATGGATTGATGGGAGAAAATGGGGCTGGAAAATCTACCTTGATGAAGATTTTGAATGGCCTCTACAGCAGTGACAGTGGCAGAGTCCTGTTTGATGGAAAGGAAATTCACCCCCAGTCCTCCCTGGAAGCTCAGAAACTGGGAATTAGTACCATCTATCAGGAGCTGAACCTTATACCGGAATTGAGTATATGTGAAAATATATATATTGGCAGAGAACCTATGGGAAAATGGGGAATAGACTGGAAGAAAATTGAGAATAATGCCAGGGAACTTTTGGCAGGTATTGGCCTGGATTATGATGTAAAGCAGCCTCTTAGCCTACAGGGGGCTGCCGTGGCACAGATGGTAGCTATTGCAAGAGCGCTTGCCATTCAGTCAAAGCTGGTAGTGATGGATGAACCTACTTCTTCTCTGGATAATCAGGAGGTTAAGATTTTGTTTCAGGTCATCCGAAGACTTAAGAGCCAGGGAGTGTCTATTATTTTCATATCACACCGCTTAAATGAAGTTTATGAAATTTGTGATAGGGTTACGATTCTGAAGGACGGTGTGTGTGAAGGCGAATATGGCATCAATGAACTGGATGAGATATCCCTTGTTTCCAAAATGATTGGGCAAAAGGTGGAGAATAGTGAAGCGCGGCTGCAGAATGACGATTTTCATAGTACTAGCCAGCCTCTCTGCGAAATGGAAAAAATTACTAATAGAAAGTTGAGAGAGGTTTCGTTTAAAATGTATCCAGGAGAAGTGTTAGGATTTGCAGGGCTGCTTGGTTCCGGCAGGACAGAACTTATTAAGGTATTGTTTGGGGAAGATACTGATTACAAGGGGAATATTGTCATTAATAAAAGGAAGGTCAGGTTTAAAATGCCGTCAGATGCTATCAGACAGGGAATGGCACTTTGTCCGGAAGACCGCAGAACCGAAGGAATCATACCAAACCTGTCAGTACGTGAGAATATTTCCATCGTTCTTCTTCCAAAGCTGACTAAAATGGGAATCATATCAAAAAATTCCCAGGAGAAAGTGGTGAAAGAGTTCATTGAGAAACTAGGTATCAAAACACCCGATATGGAACAGAAAGTTAAAAACTTAAGCGGCGGTAACCAGCAAAAAGTATTGTTGGCAAGATGGCTCTGCACATCTCCCAGGCTGGTAATTATGGATGAGCCTACCAGAGGAATCGATGTGGGGGCAAAAGCGGAAATCGAAAAGATTGTGCGGGATTTGGCAAAGCAGGGAATGAGCGTAATCATGATTTCTTCGGAAATCAGCGAGGTGGTAAGAAACAGCAACAGGGTAATGGTAATGAGGGATGGGCATAAATTGGGCGAACTTACTGGTGGGGAAATCAACCAGGAAGAAATCATGAAGAGGATAGCTGACAATAGAGTATTCAGCAAGTGCGGAAAAGAGGCGCAATATGAGTAAATTGTTAAAAAAGTACGGAGTATACCTGGCTCTCTTTGCGATGGTAGCGTTTAACAGCCTGGTTACCAGGAACTTCTTCAGCCTAAATACCTGCTGGAATATCATGATTCAGAGCACAACTGTGATGTTTGTTTCTCTTGGAATGACAGCTGCCATAGCTTCAGGAGGAATTGATATATCTATCGGTCCAGTCATGGCTCTAAGCGCTATTGTGTTTGCCAGACTGTTAGATATTTCGGTAATGGGTGCTTTTATATGTGCGCTGGCGTTAGCTCTTCTTTGCGGAGCAATGAATGGGTTTATCATTGCCAGATTTTCCATCCAGCCAATGATTGTTACTCTGGGAATGATGAATATGGTCCGGGGATTTGCTGAGCTGGTCAATGATGGAAGGACATATTCCTTTTCTCATCCTGTCATATCAAATCTTGGGTTTTATAAGGTGCTTGGTGTGGTACCAATCCAGGTTCTGTTCATTATTATTGCAGTTGGAGCTATGTACATATTAATCAAGCGGACACGTTTTGGCGCTTATGTAGAAACTATAGGTGACAATCCAAAGGCGGCCAGGCTTTCTGGAATAAGGATTTCGGGTATGATGGTACTTATTTACATGCTCAGCGGTTTTCTTGCGGGAGCAGCGGGTTTAGTAGAGGCGCTACGCATGTCTGCGGCAGATCCCATTAATTTCGGGCTTCAGATAGAAGTAGATGCTATTGCTTCTACTGCAATCGGCGGCACTAATATGGCAGGAGGAAAGGCTAACCTGGCGGGAACCGTGGCCGGTGTGTTTATCATGCAGCTCATAACGGTTATGGTGAATATGAATAATGTTCCGTATTCCTATTCTCTGGTTATCAAGACATTGGTTGTCATTATTGCGGTTTGTGCTCAGAACGGAAAGTTTACGAGATTGGTGAGATTCAGGAAGAGGATGGAGGTGAATACATGGGCGATTCAAAAAAATATATAGTCTGGATACAAGAAAAGAGTGCAGTTGTTGTATTTTTGTTTCTGTTTCTGATATCAGCCCTGCGGTATAAACAATTCTTTACTCCTATCAACCTGATAAATCTATTCAGACAGTCCAGCATTATAGGTGTCATTGCTGTGGGAATGACGTTTGTTATCATAACAGGATGCATCGATTTATCGGTAGGTGCCATTGTAGCGGTGTGTGGTATCCTGGCAGCACGAATGTGTACAGTGAACATTGTAGCTGCAATCCTGGTACCTTTGTGTGTGGGAGCGCTGATTGGAATTATTAATGGAACCTTTGTTACCAAGCTGGAGGTGCCGCCCTGGATTACATCTCTGTCAATGATGATGTGCCTCAGAGGGATAGCCTATATCATGACCAATGAAAGTTCTGTAAATGTGGAGAAGGTTTCCCCGGCATTTCAGATGATTGGAAGGGGAAAGATATTAGGCCTGCCGGTTCCGGGCATCCTTTTTCTTCTCTTTGTGGTGATTGGGACCTACGGCCTTAAATATACAAGATTTGGCAGGAGCGTATATGCCACAGGAGGAAACCGGGAGGGAGCCAGGATGATGGGGATACGGATTGACAAGACAATCATCTTATCTTATATGTTGTGCGGCATTGGCGCAGCCATGTCGGGTCTGATTCTTGCCTCCAGGCTGGGAGCGGCCCAATCAACCGCGGGAGAGCTTTATGAGATGCAGGTTATTGCAGCAGTGGTCTTGGGCGGTACGCTTCTGACCGGTGGGGTAGGCCATATGCCTGGAACTCTGTTCGGCGTATTTACCATGAGCATGATAACGAATATTTTTAATATGCAGGGAAATATCAGCACCTGGTGGCAGAATGTAATCATGGGATTTATGATTCTGGCTATTGTCATTATGCAGTCTGGTCTGGAACAGATAAAAATGAAAAAGAGTGAGGAGGAAGCCATATGTTGAATTATGATCCATGTACCATTGGATGTCAGGCTGGTTGGAGGAAGTATGAACATAATCCTGTTCTTGGGGATAGTGGGGATTTCTGTTTTGACAATCATGTATTGAAGGTAGGAGACAAGCTGAGGATGTATTTTTCCTGGAGAACACATTACAGCATAGCATACACTGAAAGCGAGGACGGGCTTCATTGGGGGGAACGTCATGTGGTGTTAAGTCCCAGACGGGATATTTCCTGGGAGGAGGATTTGAACAGGCCCGCCATTGACTACAGAGATGGAGTGTTTCATATGTGGTATTCCAGCCAGACAACCGGAGGCTTTAATAAGAGAAAATGGGTAGACTCATATATGGAAGCATCAAAGGAGGATAAAGGAGGATCCGTTATAGGATATGCCTGGAGCCGTGATGGGATTTTCTGGGAGAGACTAGAAGAACCGGTAGTGGTTCCGGATTGTACATGGGAAAAACGTTCTCTGATGTGCCCGACTATTTTGTGGGACCAGAAGAAGGAAATATATAAGCTGTGGTATTGTGGAGGCGGGTGGTTTGAGCCTGATGCTATTGGCTATGCTGAAAGCAAGGACGGGATTGTATGGGAAAAATGTGGAAAGAACCCGGTATTTACACCGGATAAGAAGAACCTTTGGGAAAGGGCCCATGTGGCTGGTTGTCAGGTGATACAAATGGATGGCTGGTATTATATGTTTTATATCGGTTATGAAGATTTGTTTAAAGCCAGAATCTGTCTGGCCAGGTCAAAGGACGGTGTAAGCGGATGGGAACGTCATCCCATGAACCCTATTATCTCAGCCGGACTTCCAGGCGCATGGGATTGTGAGTCCATCTATAAGCCGTTCCTATATTACGATGAAGACCAGGACAGATGGCTGATGTACTTCAATGCCAGGACGGGAACAACTGAGCGTATAGGTATTGCAATCCACAACGGACGGGATTTCTGGAATGGTTGATCGACGTGTGGTTACTTAAATAAATTCAATGAAAGGTAGCAGGTTCAAGAGAACACCCCAGGCTAATCCTGGAGCGTTCTCTATACCTGCTTAAAGGGATTTATGAAAAAAATATACGCTCATATGATGAATTACAGGCTTCATACCAGGTTGATGATATACTTTTCCACTATGGTAATCGTGTCTATGCTTTTGGTGGCCAGTATATCCTACATTGCATCCTATCGGATTGTGGAGGAACTGGCATACTCCTTCAGTAATCAGTCGGCACAGTCTGTGGCGGATAACCTGAATGATATTTTTAATGAAGCGGAAAACCTAGCAGGTCTTGTGGAGAATAATTCAATTTTCCAGAACATACTGAATGCAGAGATGCCACAGAATATAAAGGAGAGATATGCAGCAGAGCTGAAATATGATTTTGAATTGTACCAATTGGCAGGATATACAATCAATGAATTCGGTGGTTTATATGTACTGGGAGATAATGGTTTTAACTTTAAGTCTCATAATGTTGCATTCCAGGAAAAGGATTTTAGGCAGGAAGAGTGGTACCGGCGCATCCACCAAGCAGATGGAGTCGTGTGGGTTGGACCCCAGGTCTATTCCAGGACCGTTAAATCCATTGACCGCTCCTATGCAGCTATGGGGTGTCCGGTGATAAATAAGGCTAATGGCAGCAGAATAGGTGTGGTATTGGTTGAGATAGAGGCAGATACAATTGAATATATTATCCAGGAATTCGGTAATATAGAAAACGGGGTCATTCAGGTCCTGGATGGGGATAATACAATTCTGTTTAAGAAAAACAACACTGGAAATGGTGTTAAAGAAGCAAAAAGCCAAAAGGACAGGAACAAGAACCATTCAGTTTTTTATTATGCTGAAACAATGGATAATGGATGGACTGTGGAGTCCTATATCCCTAAAGCTATTCTGCTTGGAAAGATTATCAATCTGGGAGTCTGGCTTGGTATGGTCATATTTTTGATGATACTGTTGGCGGTTAAGGTCACCAGTGTCATTTCTGGCACAGTCACAAACCCCATCAACAAATTAATTGACCTCATGGAACAGGCGGAGCAAAAGGAATTTGCAGTACAAATGCATGTAAAATATAAGGATGAGCTGGCGGTGTTGGGAAATAAGTTTAATAATATGATGGATTTTACCAGGCATTTGATTGCAGTCAATAATAGGGAGCAGGAAAACCTGAGAGAAGCAGAATTAAGGACACTTCAAATGCAGATCAATCCCCATTTTCTGTATAATACGCTTGAAACTGTGATTTGGCTGATACGTTCCAATGAAAATGAGAAGGCAATTAGTGTGATTACATCTCTTTCAAAATTTTTCCGCATCGGGCTCAGTAGGGGGAGGAATATCATAACACTGCGGGAGGAACTGGAACACGTTAAGGAATATGTTAAGATTCAAAATACCAGATACAGGGATAAAATTGATTTTTCCATCCATATAGATGAAGACTCCATGCTGGACTATCCCATACCCAAGCTGACCCTTCAGCCATTGGTGGAAAATGCCATTTATCACGGCATTCAGGAAAAACCGGAAGGCGGGGCCATTTCAATTGAGATTGTTCATGAAACAGGAGATAGAATCAGAATATCTGTCATTGATGATGGAATTGGAATGACTCCGGCCCAGTTGGAACGGCTACAGGAGGGATTAAAGGAAATGACAGTGTCAGGATTTGGTATGTATAATACGAATCAAAGGCTGCGTAATTATTTTGGAAGGGAATCAGCTTTACGGATTGAGAGTCAATTTGGGGAGGGTACCAATGTATCATTTAGCATCAATGGCAACAAGAGAGGGGAAAAGGCATATGATTAAAACTATTCTTGTGGATGATGAGGATATCATTAGGGAGGGACTGTCGAATTTTATAGATTGGCCTGCCTTGGGCTTGGAATTGGTGGGGCAGGCATCCAATGGGAGGGAGGCTGTGGAGCTGGTTAAAATAATGGCTCCGGAAGTGATTGTAACAGATGTTAAGATGCCCATGATGAGTGGAATTGAACTCCTCGCTCTGGCAAAAGACCAGAAGCCGGACTGTGTGGTCATCATGATTAGCAGCTATGACGAGTTTGAATATGCCCAGCAGTCCCTTAATCTGGGAGCCTTTGCGTATCTTCTGAAACCTATAGATACGGATAAACTGATTCAACTGCTGAAAGAGGCTGTTTTAAAAATACAGAAGGCCAGATCAGGTGAAAAAATATTGAATACATACAGGGATGTGTTGGAGCAGACCCAGAGAAAAATACTGGACAATAAGATTAAGCTGATGGCACTGGGGGGAAAAGTGGATACTTTGAATGAAGCTGAGACGCAGTACCTGGGGCAATTCACAAAATTCTGCGTAGCTTCAGTAAATACAGAGAGTCCCAGGTACCACGAAGAATCATTCATGGAGGAGATGGGAATTCACCTGGAAGAGTGGAAGAACGGGCATGGAGTTGCAGCAGACATAAAACAGTTCCAGAACCAGGATAGGATGACAGTGTTCTGTATCATGGAGAAAGGGGATATGACAATCCAATTTCGTAAACTGCTGACTATTTACTCCCGATATTATATAAAAGCCGTACTGGGGATAAGTGATATTGTAGAATCTGTCAGGGAGCTGTCGGCTGCTTACCGCCAGAGCCTGGAAGCGGTCGAATACCGTTTTTTTACGGACAGAAGTCTGATCTGTTACAGTACTGTGAGGGAGGAAATACAGTCATCCTTTAAGGATATGCCTGATTGGAACCGGAATCTGGAAAAGAGTATGAAGCATGGAGGGGAGTGTGAAATTAAGACATTTACCGATGATTTTTTGTCATATGTTTATCAGGCAAAGCCATCTCCGGTCATTATACGCACTGCTGTTTCTGCTATTCTACTGGAGACAATTCGTACGCTGAGAACAGCAGGAGGTAAACCGGAGGATTTATTTCTGTCAGTATCAGATACCATTACAGCTGTTTTGAATGAAAGCAATCCTGCACTTATGGCAAGAAAGCTTCGGGAGATATTATTGAGTGTATCTGTCTATATTTCCAGGCTGGAGAAATTAAGGCCCAATTCAGTGGTACAGAAGGCCAGGAAGTATATAGAAGAAAATTATTGGAATCCTGATTTGAGGCTGGATGATGTGGCTGGATATGTTTATATTAACGCCAGCTATTTCAGTTCTGTTTTCAGTAAGGAAATGGGAATATCCTTTGGGGATTATCTTACAAAAGTCCGCATTGAGAAAGCGATGGACTTGCTGAAAAATACGCATATGAAAATATATGAGATTGCTGATCTGGTGGGATACCAAAATCCATCCTGGTTCAATGTGGCATTTAAACGGTATACTGGACAGAAGCCAGGGGACTTTAGAAAATAAATATTACATGCTATTAACGGAATGATTCTGATAAGGACAAGCCGGCCTGGATATGCTGGCTTTAGATTGTAGACAAACACAGTTTTTATAATTTGTTTATTCATATAGTGTATAAAAATACAGGACACCAGATAATTCAAGCTATCTGATGTCCTCATTCTCTTCAAACCTTTTCTACACAAAGAATCCTTTCTTGGTTTTTTTGATATCAAATGCAATAAAGACGTATCAAAGAATGATTCATTATCGCTCTTTGTTATTGGTGAAAGTTTTTTCTACATATCGAAAGGAATCCTTATAGAGTAATAATCATTTCCATATAGCAATGAACCATATATCCAATCCCCGCTCTCTTCTGGACTTAATTCCATAATCAGCGAAACTATAGGAAATGATATAGAAGTAAGAACTCTAAATCGACATTTATCTCGCAAGTTTCTCCTTCAGGATCCTTCTCTATTATCTGTATCTCTTGGGTACCTGTTTGAGTTACCACAACCAAACGATTTTTAGGTGGTGTGCCATTTATCAGTTTTATTGATTTCACTTGCTTTCCAGTAATTAATTGCGCCAACCTCAGCGGCATCTAAATAAACCTTTCCCGAAGTATCAAAGTTCTTTATACAGATTTATAAATTTCCTCACGCTTTATTTTCATCAATAACCCTCCTCACAATTATTCATATCTAATAAACTCAGGCATATACCAGATGAACATGTCTACAGTCAAAAGCCAGCCCGGATGGACCGGCTTGCTCAACTGTAATTTTTAATCCTTGCTTTATGCGACTGGTGTAAAAACTTGCAAATGTTGTAAAAAAATCGCAATCATACAGGGAGGGGGACCAAAAACATCGGAAATATGGATATAAATATTGAAACAAGGTAAAAATTGTTGCGTATAAAAGAAAATAATATATATTATATCTGAAAATTTAAACAAAAAGAAAATAATCACAGTTAAAAACACATCAAGAAACGCAAAAAAATCAGGACAAAACAGAAAAAAAGACAGCATAGAATATGATATTATTTCTAATAGATAGAAGAAAAAGCACAAAAAAATATACAAATTATATAAAAATGGGGGATACATGGAGAGTAAGAAGATATTAGTGGCAG
>OGPM01003245.1_pt1 | contig 10331 bp, 6 predicted proteins | sample 1552961 | NCBI WGS metagenome assembly OGPM01 (sample SAMEA2580304, study PRJEB22360) | human gut metagenome | biome: human gut; feature: human-associated habitat; material: faeces | place: Denmark | collected 2008/2010
AAGAGGAGTATCAGCGGGGTGGGCGGCGGACGCCTTGGGCCAGCCGATACGGCGGCCTGTGTCAGGGACATTCCCGCACGGCGCCGGTCGGAGGCGTACTCCGTGATCAGAATGGCGGTCTTCGAGAGCAGGCCGATCAGCATGATGATACCCGTTTGCAGGTAGATGTTGTTCTCCAGCCCCAACATCTTGGCGAAGAGGAACGAACCCAGCAGGCCGCACGGTACGGAGAGGATGACAGCGAACGGAAGCAGGAAGCTTTCGTACAGGGCACTCAGGATGAGGTAAATCAGCAGGATACAGATCCCGAAGATGATCGTCGTGTTGCTGCCCGTCTGCGCTTCCTCGCGGGTGATACCGTCGAAATCGTAGCCGTAGCCCTTCGGCAGTACCTGGGCGGCCGTTTCCTGGATGGCCTTGATGGCGTCACCCGACGAATACCCGGCGGCCGCCGTGCCGTTCACGGCGATCGAACTGTACATGTTGAAGCGGTTCAGCACCTCGGAGCTGTAAACCCTTTCCAGATTCACAAACTGTCCCAGGGGAGCCATCTCGCCGTTGTTGGAGCGTACGAAGACGTTGTTGAGCGATTCGGTGTCGAGACGGTATTTCGGGTCGGACTGGATCGTCACGTAGTACATCTTCGAGAACCGGTTGACGTTCGAGACGTACTGCCCGCCGTAGTAACCCGAAAGCGTCGAAAGGATCGCGTTGGGCGAGATGCCGGCCCGTTTGGCCTTTGCCGCGTCGATGCTCACGATGTACTGCGGGAAGTTGATGTTGAAGGTCGAGTAGGCGCGTTCGATCTCCGGGCGCTGGTTCAGCGCCCCGATGAACTGCAGGTAGATGTTGTAGAAGTCCGTCAGGCTGCCGTCCGACTTGTCCTGAAGGTTCATAGTGAAACCGGTCGAGGTACCGTAACCCGAGATCATCGGCGGTGCCACGGCGAAAATCTGTGCATCCTTGATGTCGGCCGTGCGTCTGTATATCTGGCCGATTACGGCGTTCACCGCATCCGCCTTGTCCGGTCGCTCTTCCCAGTCCTTGAGCTTGATGATACACATACCGTAGGAGGAACCCTGGCCGGCGATCATACCGAAACCTGCCACCTGCATGAAGTCCCTGATTTGGGGGATCGTCTGGATGCGGTCGGCAACCTGCTCCATGACCATGTGCGTTTCGGCGAGCGAAGTACCCGGTGCCGTGGTGACGTTCACCATGATCGTACCCTGGTCTTCGTCGGGCACCAGACCCGTCTTGGTGCTGTTCATCAGCAGGACGAGTGCGGCGAATGCCAGGCCGAGCGTCGACCACATCAGCCATTTGTGCTTGATGAAGAGCAGCACGCCGTGCTTGTATTTGTTGATCAGGGTGCTGAATCCCGAGTTGAATGCCTTGCGGAAGCGGGCCGCGAAGTTGTCGCGCATCTCGCCGTTTTCGTCGAGGTAGGGTTTCAGGATGAGGGCGCACAGTGCGGGCGAGAGCGTCAGGGCGTTCAGCGCCGAGATGCCCACGGCCACGGCCATCGTGATACCGAACTGCGTGTAGAAGATACCCGACGTACCGCCCATCATCGACACGGGGATGAACACGGCCATGAAGACCAGCGTCGAAGTGATGATGGCCGAGGTGATACCCGACATGGCGTCGATGGTCGCCATATAGGAGGACTTATATCCCACGTCGAAACGCGCCTGGACAGCCTCCACTACGATGATGGCGTCGTCTACGACCGTACCGATCGCAAGGACGAGCGCGAAGAGCGTCAGCAGGTTGATCGAGAAGCCCGCTACCGAGAGGAAGGCGAACGTACCGACCAGCGATACGATGATCGAAACGGTGGGAATGAGCGTCGAGCGGATATCCTGCAGGAAGACGTACACCACGAGGATCACAAGCAGGATGGCCTCGATCAGCGTCTTGATCACCTCGTTGATCGAGGCGTAGAGAAAGTCGTTCACACTGTGCAGGTGGGCGATGGCGACGCCTTTCGGCAGTTCCGCCTCCACCTCGTCGAGCAGTGCGTTGATGTTGTTCACTACCTGGGTTGCGTTCGATCCGGCGGTCTGGTAGACCATAGCGCTGACGCCCGGGTGGCCGTTGGTGTAGCCTTTGTAGGCATAGGACTCGCTGCCCAGCTCGATGTCCGCGACATCCTTCAGGCGCAGGAGCGTGCCGTCGGGCTTGGCCAGGAGCACGATCTCCCCGAACTCTTCGGGAGTTTGATAACGTCCGCGGTATTTCATCGTATACTGGAACGCATTGTCCGAGTTCTCACCCAGCGTACCGGTTGCCGATTCGATGTTCTGTTCGGCGAGCGCCGCCGTCACGTCCGACGGGACGAGTTTGTACTGGGCCATCACGTCGGGCTTGAGCCAGATACGCATCGAATAGTCGGCACCGAGCGTGAAGGCCTCGCCGACGCCTGCGATACGGAGGATGCGGGGCTCGATGTTGATCTTCAGGTAGTTCGACAGGAACGTTTCATCGTAGGTGTCGTCGGGACTGTACAGCGAAAAGATCTTGATCATCGAGGTTTGCCGCTTCATGGTCGTCACGCCGATCTGCGTGACTTCGGAAGGCAACTGGCCGGTGGCCCGCGAAACGCGGTTCTGCACGTTGACGGCAGCCATGTCGGCATTGATTCCCTGGCGGAAGTAAATCGTCACCGAGGCACTTCCGACAGCGGCGCTGGAGGTCATGTAGGTCATGTCTTCCACACCGTTGATAGCCTGTTCGAGCGGTACGATGACCGATTTCTGGATCGTCTCGGCGCTGGCGCCCGGATACGAGGCGCGCACCATCACCGTCGGGGGTGCGATGTCGGGATACTGCTCCACGGGCAGTGTCACCAGACCGATCAGACCGCCGATTACGATTACGATGGATATGACCGACGCCAGTACGGGTCGTTCGATAAAATGTTTCAGTGTCATAGGTTATTCCTCCTTTTCGGTTTGGGTTGCGGCCTCAGGAGCGGCCTGCGCTGCGGCGCCCTGCGTCTTGGCTACGATGGGCGTACCCTCGCGCAGCAGGCCGACGCCCTCGGCTACGATGACGTCTCCCGGGACGAGGCCCGACTTGACGATATATTCCCGTCCGTTGTTGATTTTCTCCACGTCGATCATGGACGAGGTAGCCTTGCCGTCTACCACTTTATATACATATACTTTGTCCTGCAGTTCGAATGTCGCTACCTGGGGAACCACGATGCAATCCGTGTAATTGACGGGCAGGATAATGCTTCCTGCGCCGCCGCTGTGGAGCAGGCCTCCCTTGTTGGGGAATGCCGCGCGCAGCTGCACGCTGCCCGTCGAGGTGTCGATAATACCGCTGATCGACTCGATGCGGCCTGTCTGGTCGTAAATCGAACCGTCGTTGAGCTGCAACTGTATGTCGGGCATGTTCTTGAGCGTGTTGGCGATCGAGCCGTATTTGCGGGTCAGGTTGAGCAGCTGGTTTTCGGTCATCGAGAAATAGACGTACATCTCCGAATTGTCCGAGACGGTCGTAAGCGGCTGCGGTATCGACGCGCTCACCAGTGCGCCGACACGGTACGGCAGTGTACCTACCATGCCGTTGGCAGGGGCCTTCACGACCGTGTAGGAGAGGTTATTGGCGGCATTTACGCGCTGCGCCTCGGCCTGTGCGAGCTGCGCCTTTGCCGTCAGCAGCGTGTTTTCGGCTGTCGAGAGGTCGTACTGCGACACGACGCTCTTTGCGAAGAGTTCCTTCTTGCTGTCATATGTCAGCTGGGCCGTTGCCACGCTGGCCTTTGCCGCTGCGACATTGGCTTCTGCTGTCTGGAGCGCTGCCTTGTAAGGTACCTGGTCTATGATGAAAAGGGTCTGTCCTTTCGAAACCGACTGGCCCTCGGTGACACGCAGTTCGGAGATGGTTCCCGAAACCTGCGGATAGATGTCGATGTCCTGGCGTCCGCGGATCGTTGCCGAGTAGTTGCTCTGGATTTCGCGGTCGGTAGTGGCAATGGTCGTCACGCCGTATTGCGCGGGGCCTTGCTCCGTGGGTGCCTGACCGCACGAAACGGCTGCCATGAAGCTTGCCATGATAGCAGCTTTCACAAATGTTTGCTTCATACTTTTCTCCTGTTTTAAACTAAAAAAACTTTTTTCGTTGCAAAAGTACCCTAAAAAGGGCGTGATCGTGCCTTTATATTGCGAACAGTGTTGGTATTTTTCGGAACAAAATTTGGGAAAATATCGGAAAATGCGCTAAATTTGTTCGAAAAACGAATTCATATGTCTGCCATAAATCCTATAATTACTACTGCCGAAGAGCAATTCGTAGTCGGGGAATCCGATTTTTCCTATTTCAACAATTATGCGAACCGCTGTGAGGGAGGGGCCATTCTGTTTTGCCGCAAAGGCAGCGCCCATGTGACTGTAAACCAATACGGAGGTCTTGTGAAACGGAATACCCTGGTGCTCGTACTGCCCGGTTCGATGCTGATGCTCACGGAGCGAACCGATGACTTCCGGATGACGTTCTGCGCCTTTTCGCACGATATTTTTTCCGAGGCGGCGTTTCGGCTCCGGCTCGAGCCCTCCTTTTTCCGCACCCTGCGCGAGAATCCGATCGCCTATCCCCCGGCGCGTATCGTCGAGGGGGCTGCCATCTGGTTTCAGATGGCGGCTTATACCTACCGCGACCGGAATAATATTTTCCGCAACACGATCATCCGCAACCGTTTGCAGAATGTGCTGATGGAGATTTACGACAAGTTGCAGCGTTTTGTGGGCATGCAGCGCCAGGTGCCCGAATCGACCACGCGGCAGACCGAACTGTTCCACAGGTTCGTGGCCTTCGTGCACGAGTTCGGTTCGCAGGAGCGCGAAGTGTCGTTTTATGCCGACAAACTCTGCATTTCCACCCGTTACCTCTCGACCATCGTGCGCACGATCGCGCACAGCACCGCCAAGGAGTTTATCGACCGGTCGGTCTTGCTGGAGATCAAGATGCTCCTGCAATCGACCGACTTGTCGGTGCAGGAGATCGCCTACCGCCTGCATTTCCCCGACCAGTCCTACCTGGGGCGTTATTTCAAGAAACATACGGGTGAATCTCCCACCGAGTACCGCAATTCCAAGAAATAAGCCGCCCCGCCGGGCGGCTTTCGTTTTGTCGCGGGGCGCCGGCGTGTTTGGAACCCGAATTGCAGTAAGGAGCTTCGAATCGCTTAATATCGCAAAATTATGAAAACCATTGAAATTCTCGGGGGAAAGGCCGAATACTACCTTTCCCATGTCTGCCGGACGATCGACAAGCGCCTGCTTTACCTGCCCGCACCCGATACGGTCGACAAGGTCTGGATCGAATCCGACCGTAACATCCGGACGCTCGGCAGCCTGCAATGGATCCTCGCCCACGGGCGCCTGGCCGGTACGGGCTATGTCTCGATCCTGCCCGTAGATCAGGGCATCGAACACTCCGCCGGGGCGTCGTTCGCCCCGAACCCGGCCTATTTCGACCCGGATAATATCGTCAGGCTGGCCATCGAGGGCGGCTGTAACGCCGTGGCTTCGACCTTCGGCGTGCTGGGCGCCGTGGCACGCAGATATGCACACAAGATACCGTTCATCGTCAAGCTCAACCACAATGAGCTGCTCACCTACCCCAACACCTATGACCAGGTGATGTTCGGCACCGTGCGCGATGCCTGGAACATGGGCGCCGCCGCCGTGGGGGCTACGATCTATTTCGGGTCGGAGGAGAGCCGCCGCCAGCTCGTGGAGATAGCCCAGGCGTTCGACTATGCGCACGAGCTGGGCATGGCTACGATTCTGTGGTGCTACCTGCGCAACGAAGGTTTCAGGAAGGACGGGGTGGATTACCATGCTTCGGCCGACCTGACGGGGCAGGCGAACCACCTGGGCGTGACGATCAAGGCCGACATCGTGAAGCAGAAGCTGCCCGAGAACAACGGCGGGTTCCGCGCCGTCGGCTTCGGCAAGACGCGCGACGAGGTTTACACCAAGCTGACGACCGAGCATCCGATCGACCTTTGCCGCTACCAGGTGGCCAACGGTTACATGGGGCGCGTCGGGCTGATCAATTCGGGTGGCGAGTCGCACGGGGCATCCGATTTGCAGGAGGCCGTGATGACGGCCGTCGTCAACAAGCGGGCCGGCGGCATGGGGCTTATCAGCGGCCGCAAGGCGTTCCAGCGCCCGATGAAGGAGGGCGTGGCGCTGCTCAACGCCATCCAGGACGTATATCTCGACCCCGAGGTCACGATCGCATAATAACCGGCCGTGCAAAACCGTTTTCTGTACGATAAAAGAGGAAAAAAAGTGCATTTATGAAAATAACATTCTTCGGAACCCAACCCTACGACCGCGAGTCGTTCGACCGCGCCAATGCGTCCTGCGGGTTCGAGTTCAATTACCACCGCAGCCACCTGAACGGCAACAACGCCCTGCTGGCGCAGGGCGCCGACGCGGTCTGCATCTTCGTCAACGACACGGCCGACGCCGGCACGATACGTCAGCCGGCCCCGATGGGGGGGAAGCTGATCGCACTGCGTTGCGCCGGCTTCAACAACGTAGACCTGAAGGCCGCGGCCGAATACGGCATCCCCGTCGTGCGCGTTCCGGCCTATTCGCCCCATGCCGTCGCGGAACATGCCGTGGCGCTGATGCTGGCGCTCAACCGCAAAGTCCACCGTGCCTACTGGCGCACGCGCGACGGGAATTTCTCGCTGCACGGCCTGATGGGGTTCGACATGTACGGCAAGACGGCGGGCATCGTCGGTACCGGCAAGATCGCCCGCGAGCTGATCCGGATACTCAAGGGGTTCGGCATGAAGGTGCTGGCTTACGACATCTTCCCCGATGCGGAATACGCCGCGCAGGCGCAGGTCGAATACGTGACGCTCGACGAGCTTTACCGCCGTGCGGACATCATTTCGCTGCACTGCCCGCTGACCGACCAGACGCGCTATATGATCAACGGCGATGCCATCGGCAAGATGAAACCCGGCGTGATCCTGATCAATACGGGGCGCGGCCAGCTGATCCATACCGAGGCGCTGATCGAGGGGCTGAAGGAGAAGAAGATCGGGGCGGCCGGGCTGGACGTTTACGAGGAGGAGGCTGCCTATTTCTACGAGGATACCTCCGACCGGATCATGGACGACGATATCCTGGCACGCCTGCTGTCGTTCAACAACGTCATCATGACCTCGCACCAGGGTTTTTTCACACGTGAAGCGTTGGATAATATAGCGCATACTACATTGCAGAATATTAACGATTTCGACAAGCACCGCAAATTGGTGAACGAGGTGCGTGCCGAACCTGAAAAAGCGATAGGATGAAAAAAGTGGTTTTGCTCCGCCACGGCGAGAGCACATGGAACCGGGAAAACCGTTTTACGGGATGGACGGATGTCGATCTGAGCGAGAAAGGCGTTGCCGAAGCGGCCAGGGCCGGGGAGCTGCTCCGCAAGGAGGGTTTCCTGTTCGGGCATGCCTATACCTCCTACCTGAAACGTGCTGTCAAGACGCTCGACGTGGTGCTCGACAAACTGGATCAGGACTGGATCCCGGTCTCGAAGAGCTGGCGGCTCAATGAAAAGCATTACGGGATGTTGCAGGGGCTCAACAAACGGGAGACCGCCGAAAAGTACGGCGACGAACAGGTACACATCTGGCGCCGCAGTTACGACGTCGCCCCGGCGCCGTTGGGCGAGGAAGACCCGCGCAACCCGCGTTTCGATCCCCGTTACCGCGATGTCCCCGAGGCGGAACTGCCCCGCACCGAATCGCTCAGCGACACCGTCGCGCGTATTATGCCCTACTGGAAATGCGAGATCCTGCCGGCGCTGGCGCATCACGACGCCATCCTGGTCGTCGCCCACGGCAACAGCCTGCGCGGCATCATCAAGCACCTGAAAGGCATTTCGGACGAGGCGATTTCGGAGTTCAACCTCCCGACCGCCGTGCCTTATGTCTTCGAGTTCGACGAGGGTCTCAACTACGCGGGGGATCGTTTCCTGGGCGACCCCGATGAGATAGCCCGGCTGATGGCCGCCGTTGCCGATCAGGGCAGGAAAGGCTGAGGCGTAGCGCGCCCGTCGCCCGATGCCGCACGGGTACTGCTGTGGAAATTGCTGCCGGCTGGGCGGGGGCCCGGGGTGTTCTGGACTGGACGGGAAATGCCTGCCGGCTGGCTGGCGTCCGGTGTAGTTCGGAACTGGCCGGGGCAGGGAGCCGGTTGGCCGGATATGCCGCGAAGTACCCCGTATTTGAAATCCCCGTACACTTTTCCAGTGTGCGGGGATTTTCGTACGCGATGCGGAAGCCTGCGTTTTGTCCGGGGCAGAAACTGCGTTTTATCCGGGCTGATCGTACCTGGCGAGCTGTTTGTGCCGGCCTGTTTTTACCGTTTAGTCCGCCGTTCTCTCCGGTTCTCTCCGTTTTTCCCGTCCGCCTCCTTTTGCCGGCCGTGCCGCCGGGGCAGTTTTGTGTCCGGTATTCGTTGGGCGACTGCCCCACGCACTTCTTGAACAGGCGCGTGAAGTGTTGCGGATACCTGAACCCGAGCTCGTAGGCGATTTCGCTGATCGACTTGGTCGTGTCGAACATGCGTTCCTTGGCGATGTCGATGACTTTCAGCTGGATGTATTCCTGCGCCGATTTCCCGGTCTCCTTTTTGACCAGGTCGCCGAAATAGTTGGCCGAAAGGTGCAGCTGCTCAGCGCACCAGCGTACCGAAGGCACCCCGTCGCGCTGCGGGGCGTCATCCCGGAAATAGTCGTTGAGCAGCCGTTCGAATCCCGACAGGGCGTCTTTGTTGACGTCGCTGCGCGTGGTGAACTGCCGCTCGTAGAAGCGCACGCTGTAATTGAGCAGCAGTTCGATGTTCGAGACGATCAGCGTCCGGCTGTGCTTGTCGATGGCGTGCTGCAATTCGCCCGCGATGTTCTGCAGGCAGTCGATCACTACGTGCCGCTCCTGCTCCGAGAGGTGCAGCGCTTCGTAGGATTCGTAGGAGAAGAAGGTGTAGCGGCCGATGTTGCGCCCGAGCGACGTGCCGCGGATCAGGTCGGGGTGGAACAGCAACGCCCAGCCTTTGGGCTGGAAAACCTCGCCGTTATCCTCGACGCCGACCACCTGTCCCGGGGCCGTGAAAACGAGCGTCCCTTCCTGGTAGTCGTAGTAGTTGCGCCCGTAGCGCAGGTCGCCGCATTTGACATCTTTCAGGAAGATGCAGTAGAACCCGTACAGGCGGCGCGAGTGACGCATGCGCGGGCATTTCGACATGTCGATGACGCTGACCAGCGGGTGCAGGGTTTCGATTCCCATCAGTTCGTTATACTGGTACACATGATCCAGCCTTGCGATCTCTTCCATAGTTGTTCCGGTTTGTTTGACACAAAGTTAGTGTTTTTTTCTTCGCTTGCCGCACCTGCTGCGGCGGATCGGTAATAATGGTATGACGAACTGTAATCCGGGTAATGACGGACAGTGCGGAATACCCTACTTTTGCAACATGATAATTTGTTAAGGCGTCAAAACTATGGAAACGAGGATTTTAAACAATGGTGTGGAGATGCCGGTGCTGGGGTTCGGCGTCTACCAGGTGGACGGGGCGATTTGCGAACGGTGCGTGTCTGATGCCCTGGCGGCCGGTTACCGGTCGATCGACACGGCAGCCGCCTATATGAACGAACGCGCCGTGGCGCGGGCCGCCCGCCCGGGCGGCATCCCTGCGCGGGGCGCCGGAGGATATGGTACGGATCGCCGCGCTCGACATGAAGCAGAGCTGTTTCCTCTCGCACCGCGATCCGCAGACGGTCGAATGGCTCGGGACTATGAAGTATGACCTCGATAAATAGCGGACGGATGAAAAAAGGAATTCTTGCGGCGTTTGTCGCGGCGCTGGCGCTGACGGCGGAAATTTACGCACAAACCAACGATACGGGTAACATGGAAACGAAGGAGAGAATATACGGATCGGTTTTTCCCCGGGGGGAGAAGCTGCCGGAAATGTTTGCGAAGTATTTTACCGGGCAGGCCTATCTTGCGCGGCTGACGCGTGACGAGGCCCTGAACTGCCCCGTTTCGAACGTCACGTTCGAGCCGGGTTGCCGGAACAACTGGCACAGCCACACGGGCGGGCAGCTGCTCGTCGCCGTGAGCGGTCGGGGGTATTATCAGGCGAAGGGCGAACCTGCGCGGGAATTGCTGCCGGGCGACGTGGTCGAGATCGGCCCCGGCGTGGTGCACTGGCACGGCGCGGCCCCCGACAGCTGGTTTTCGCACCTGGCCGTCGAGACCAACCCGCAGACGAACCGCAATACGTGGCTGG
>OGPM01003248.1_pt1 | contig 10324 bp, 4 predicted proteins | sample 1552961 | NCBI WGS metagenome assembly OGPM01 (sample SAMEA2580304, study PRJEB22360) | human gut metagenome | biome: human gut; feature: human-associated habitat; material: faeces | place: Denmark | collected 2008/2010
CCAAGCGCCTGACCGACATCCCGGGCGCATCCGATTACTACCTCGGCGGTGTGTGCTCGTACAGCAACAGTGTCAAGATGAAAGTGCTCGGCGTGAAAAAGGAAACGCTCGACACGGTCGGCGCGGTATCTCCCGAAACCGCAGAGCAGATGGCTGTCGGCGTTGCAAATGCGCTTGGCTCGGACATCGGCGTGGGTATCACGGGCATCGCGGGCCCGGGCGGCGGCACCGAGGACAAGCCGACCGGTCTGGTCTACATCAGCGTTTGGTACGACGGCAAGTTCTTGACCCGTAAAATGCAGTCCTCGCTCGGCCGCGACCGTGTGCGCATGCAGGCCGCTTCTACGGCGCTTGATCTCATCCGCCGTCACATTTTCTAAACAAATTTATATCGAATTGTACGTTATTTTGTCATTTCCACTCAAATGATGTGGAAAGCAAACAAAATTTCTGTAAAGAAAGTCCAGTAATTGTGTTAAATTGCTGGACTTTTCTATTTATGTGATGTATACTATATCTAACTAAAGTGAGGGTATTCCGCCAAAATTCTGTCGAAGTACACAAACTGTTGGAAAATATTCGTATTTTCCTTCATTTGGCGGCTGTAAAGGGAGAGATGCTGTATGAAGAAAAAATCCGCAGCACCCGCCGTGGAAAAGCGAAGCGAGCTTTTCTATTCCGGCCGGGATTGTCGCGCGTTCGATTACATGGGAGCCCACCCTTTCGTGCAGGATGGTGAACAGGGTTATCTGTTCCGTGTTTATGCACCGGAGGCCGAAAAAGTTTCCGTCATGGGTGAGTTCAACGACTGGAATCGCGACGCCGATTATATGACGCGCGATGAACAGGGTATCTGGGAGAAATTTATTCCGAATATTCCGGAATATGCCGCATACAAGTATAGTGTATGGGCCAAGTCCGGCGATGTGTTTGACAAGTCCGACCCGTACGGCTTCCATTTCGAGACCCGTCCGGGCAACGCCACCAAGGCGTATGACATCGACGGCTACGAATGGGGCGACGCCTCGTGGCTGGACTGGCGCAAAAAGCACCTGCCGTATTCCAATCCGGTCAACATCTACGAATGCCACCTCGGCTCGTGGAAGATGCACGAGGACGGCAACTTCTATTCCTACCGCCAGCTGGCGGACGAGCTTGTGCCGTATGTCAAGGAAATGGGCTACACCCACATCGAGTTTATGCCGCTGACCGAGTATCCGTTCGACGGCTCGTGGGGCTATCAGGTCATCGGCTATTTCGCCGCGACCAGCCGCTACGGCACGCCGAAGGATCTGATGTACCTGATCGACAAGGCGCATCAGGCCGGTCTGGGCGTTATCATGGACTGGGTTCCGGCGCACTTCCCGAAGGACGGCTGCGGACTGGTCGAGTTTGACGGCTCGCACCTGTACGAATACGCCGATCCGCTCAAGATGGAGCACAAGGAATGGGGCACGCGCGTATTCGACTACGGCAAGGTCTCCACGAGAAACCTGCTGTTCTCCTCTGCGATGTTCTGGATCGAGAAATTCCACATGGACGGCCTGCGCGTAGACGCGGTCGCGTCCATGCTGTATCTGGACTACAACCGCCAGAATGAATGGAACCCAGTGGGCGAATGGCGGCCGAACGTCCACGGCGGCCGTGAGAACCTCGAGGCCGTTGACTTCCTGCGGCTGCTCAACGAGTACATCCTGACCGATCATCCGGACGTTATGATGATCGCCGAGGAGTCCACCGCATGGCCGATGGTGACCAAGCCGGGTTACGACGGCGGTCTGGGCTTCAACTTCAAGTGGAACATGGGCTGGATGAACGACATGCTGTGCTACTGCTCGGCGGACCCGTTCTTCCGCAAGGACATGCACGACAAGATCACCTTCTCGTTCATGTACGCCTTTTCCGAAAACTACATTCTGCCGCTCTCGCACGATGAGGTCGTGCACGGCAAGTGCTCGCTCATCAGCAAGATGCCGCCTCCGTACGAGAATCAGTTCGGCGGTCTGCGCGCGCTGTACGGCTACATGGCCGCACATCCGGGCAAGAAGATGCTGTTCATGGGCGGCGAGTTTGCACAATTCTCCGAATGGGCGTACCAGCGCGGACTGGACTGGATGCTGCTGGATTATCCGGCGCACCGCCAGATGCAGGCGTACGTCAAGGCGCTCAATCACTTCTACCTTGCTACTCCGCAGCTGTGGGAGCAGGATACCGACTGGCGCGGCTTTGAGTGGATCAGCCATGAGGACAACCGCAACAACATCATCGCCTTCCGCCGTGTGGCGAAGGACGGCTCAGATATCGTGGTCGTTGTCAACTTCTCTCCGGAGGAGCAGCAGGAATACCGCATCGGCGTTCCGATCACCGGTACTTATGAAGAGATATTCACCTCGGACAAGACCGAGTTCGGCGGCAGCGGCATGGCAAACGGCAAGCTCAAGACCGAAAACAAACCCATGCACGGTCAGGAACAGTCCATTGTTCTGAAGATTCCGCGCTTCGGCGTGTTGTTCTTCAAGGGCAAGGCAAGAGCCAAGCGCCGCACCAAGGCAGAGATCGAGGCCGCAAAAGCCGCGGCTGCCAAGAAACCGGTAAAGCGCACCCGCTCGACCAAGGCAGTTGCGAAATCCGGCACCAAGGCCGTTGCCCGCACAACCGAGAAGGCCGTAGCCAAGACCGGCTCCAAGGCCGTTGCCCGCACAACCGAGAAGGCCGTAGCCAAGACCGGCTCCAAATCCGTTGCAAAGACCACTGAAAAGGCGGTGGCACGCACCGGAACCAAGGCAGTGGCGAAAACCACCGAAAAAGCGGTGGCACGCACCGGAACCAAGGCAGTTGCGAAAACCACCGAAAAAGCGGTTTCCGTACCGACAGACAAGGCAGTAACCGCAACCGGCGGTTCTAAATAACAGGTGAAAACCTGCAGAAAGAGATACACAGAGGGGATACGCCAGACGGCGTATAGATCGCAGCGATGCAAACTGTGAAAAAGGAGAATTTACATGTATCGGAAAAAAGAATGCGTAGCCATGCTGCTCGCAGGCGGCCGCGGCAGCCGTTTGTATGTGCTGACCAAAAAGGTCGCTAAGCCTGCCGTACCGTTCGGCGGTAAGTACCGTATTATCGACTTCCCGCTTTCCAACTGCGTCAACTCCGGCATTGATACTGTCGGCGTGCTGACCCAGTACGAGCCGCATGTGCTCAACGCTTACATCGGTTCCGGCCAGACGTGGGACCTCGACCGCCTGCGCGGCGGCGTCTATGTTCTGCCGCCGTACGAGAGCAAAAAGACCGAGTGGTACAAGGGCACCGCAAACGCCATCTACCAGAACATTCAGTTCCTGGAGGATTACGATCCCGAGTACGTCCTCATTCTTTCGGGCGACCACATCTACAAGATGGACTACAACAAGATGCTCCAGCAGCACAAGGAGACCGGCGCTGACGCGACCATCGCGGTGCTGGACGTTCCGCTTTCCGAGGCTTCCCGTTTCGGCATCATGAACTGCAAGCCGGACGGCACCATCTACGAATTCGAGGAGAAGCCGAAGGAGCCGAAGTCCACGCTGGCTTCCATGGGCATCTACATTTTCACCTGGAAAAAGCTGAAGGAATACCTCATCAATGACGAGGCCAACGAGCAGTCCTCCAACGACTTCGGCAAGGACATTATTCCGGCGATGCTGAATAACGGTGAAAAGCTGGTTTCCTACCGCTTCAAGGGCTACTGGAAGGACGTAGGCACCATCGAGAGCCTGTGGGAAGCAAACATGGATCTGCTCTCTCCGAACTCCGGCCTGCAGCTTTCCGATGACAGCTGGAAGATCTACGGCCGCACCACCGGTTCGCCTCCGCATTTCACCTCCAAGCAGGCTAAGGTTACCCATACCCTGCTCTCCGAGGGCTGTGAGATCTACGGCGACGTTTCCGAGTCCGTCCTGTTCTCGGATGTTAAGATTGGCAAGGGTGCCAAGGTGGAATATTCCATCCTGATGCCGGGTGCTGTGGTTGAGGAAGGCGCGACCGTGCGCTACTCCATCGTAGCCGAAAAGGCCGTTATCGCCAAGGGCGCGGAAGTCGGCGGCAGCCCGTCCGACAGCGACGTAGACAACTGGGGCGTTGCGGTAGTAGCCGAAGGCGTTCGCATCGGCAGCGGCGCAAAGCTGGCCGCTAAGGAAATGGCAGACGAGGATCTGCCGGACGTAAAGTAAGGGGGCGGCACAAACATGAACAGCGTTTTAGGCATGATCATTGCATTTGATACCGACAACGATCTCCGCGAGATCACCGAGCACCGCACGGTCGGTGCGGTACAGTGGGGCGGCCGGTATCGCATTATCGACTTTATGCTTTCCAATATGGTAAACAGCGGCATTTACCGCGTGGGCGTACTGATGAAAGACAAGTACCAGTCCCTGATCGACCACATCGGCAATGCCAAGGACTGGGATCTTTCCCGCAAGAACAGCGGCGTAACCTTGCTGCCGCCGTACTCCTACTCCAAGAAGGCATCTCCGCTGGTAACCGGCGAGTACCGCGGCAAGATTGACGCACTGGCCGGTGCGGTTGACTTCCTGCAGAAGAACCGTGCAGACTATGTAGTCGTAGCGGACGGCGACATTGTTGCCAATGTACCGCTCGACGACGTGATCGACCGCCACATCAAGTCCGGCGCAGACCTGACCATGGTATGCACCAAGAAGCAGAAGAATTCCCCGTTCACCACCTATGTGGAGCTGAACCGCAAGAAGGAAGCCGTTGACATCCGCGTTGGAGACTGCAACGAAGGCAAGTGCAAGCATGCGGCACTCGGCATTTACGTCATGAGCCGCCAGTACCTTATCCACATGCTGTCCGACTGCGTAACCCATAACTGCATCCACTTCGAGCGCGAGTTCCTCACCCGTGCCCTGATGGACGGCACGGTAGCCGGCTACCTGTTCAACGAGTACGCCGTCAAGATCGAGGACACCTTCGACTACTACCGCTCCAACATGGACATGCTCGACAAGGATGTCCGCAACGAGGTATTCAAGCGCACCCGTCCGATCCTGACCCGCATCAAGGACGAGGCTCCGACCTACTACGGCGATGAAGCCGACGTAGAGGACTGCCTCATCGCCGACGGCTGCCGCATCGAGGGCAAGGTAAAGAACTCCGTCCTGTTCCGCGACGTTGTGATCGAAAAGGGCGCCGAGGTCAATAACTGCATCATCATGGAAGGCGGGCGCATTCTGACCGAGGCTTCGCTCCGTCATGTCATCACCGACCGCAATGTTATTATCCGTGATGGCCGTACGATGATGGGACACGAAAATTATCCGATCACCATCGCAAAAAACGCAACCGTTTGATCCTTTTCTGTTAAATCCGCATAAACTTCTGTTTAGAAGTTGCTATCACAGCAAAAACGCATTTTCCGCAGCGCAAATGTTCGTGAAATATTGCTATATTACATTCAGACAGAAACGAGTATAATAAAATTACAACGGGTGCGGAAACGGTCAGCGCTGTTTCCGCACTCTCTGTTGGGGAGGCTCGGCTTTATGAAAATCATGTATGTTACCAGCGAATGCGCTCCGTTCATCAAAACCGGCGGATTGGGCGATGTAGCAGGTTCGCTCCCGCAGGCACTCGCTGCCAAGGGACATGACGTGCGTGTATTCTGCCCGCTGTATTCTGCGATCGACCAGAGTATGCGCGAAAAGTTCTATTACATCAAAAACGCTTACGTCCGTCTGGGCTGGCGCAACCAGTACTGCGGTATCTTCCGCTACGAGGCAGACGGCGTTACCTATTATTTCATCGATAATGAGTATTACTTCGCACGCGGCCAGATCTACGGCGAGTACGACGACGCAGAGCGCTTCGCGTACTACTCCAAGGCGGTACTCGAGGTACTGCCCGATCTGGAGTGGAAGCCGGATGTGATCAACTGCAACGACTGGCAGACCGCCCTCGTTCCGGTTTACTACAACCTGATGTTCGCTTCCCGTCCGTTCTACGAGAACATCAAGACCGTGTTCACTATCCACAACATCCAGTACCAGGGCCGCTACGGTCGTGAGATTCTGGAGTATGTGCTCGGCATTGACGATGCACACTTCCGCTCCGGCTTTATGGCGATGGACGGCGACGTCAACCTGATGAAGGCTGCTATCGTAGCTTCCACGGCTGTCACCACGGTTTCACCGACCTATGCCAACGAAATTCAGACCGAATACTACGGCTACCGTCTGGATTCCGTGCTGCGCATGAACAGCTACAAGCTGCACGGCATCCTGAACGGCATCAATATGGATGCGTTCAATCCGGAGACCGACAGCAAGATCTTCAAGAACTACGGCCCGAACAACCCGCAGGATAAGCTGGTCAACAAGACCGAGCTTTTGAAGCTCTGCGGCCTTGAGGGCGATGCAAACACGCCTGTCATCGGCATCGTTACCCGCTTTGTTGACCAGAAGGGACTCGACCTTGTGGAAGCAGTCCTGCCGGATATTCTGGCGGATGATGTTCGCCTGATCGTGCTCGGCACCGGCGACTACCGCTATGAGCAGATGTTCATCGAGGCAAAGCGCCGCTGGCCGGATAAGGTTTCCGCGTCCATCATGTTCTCCGGCGATCTGGCAAACCGTATTTATGCAGGCGCCGATATGTTCCTGATGCCGTCCAAGTTTGAGCCGTGCGGCCTGGCACAGATGATCGCACTGCGCTACGGCACCATTCCGATCGTCCGCGAGACCGGCGGCCTCAAGGACACCGTTCACGCCTTTGTCGATTATGCCGGCACGGGCAACGGCTTCACCTTTGCAAGCTACAACGCGCACGACATGCTGCACGTTATCCGCGAGGCCTGCGGCGTATTCCGCTTTAACAAGCCTGCGTGGAGCAAGCTGATTATGCAGGGTATGCAGAGCGACTTCAGCTGGGGCAGCTCTGCCGATAAATATATCGAGGTTTACAAGACCGCGATGGGTCAGTAACCGACCTGTCAGCCCGACCCGTCACCCGATTTGAGGGAATACGGTGACGGTAACCGGTGATTCCGTAATTTTCATCCCATTGAAATCTACGGCATCCTTAGAGGTGCTGACGAGTGATACGGCAAGAGTGATTTGCGAGTAAAGTTTGCGATTTGGCTAGGCGCGGTTCCGCAGCAATACTTTGTGTATTGCAAGGGATCGCAACGACGCCAAAGCGCAAAATTTCCGCAAAGCACCGCAGACGTATCGCTCGGCAGTGCCTCCAAACAACTATGTGAGGAGATAAGAAAGACCATGCCAAAGACCCAGTACACAAAGACCGCTTTGAAAGAAGCCATTGCAGGTAAACTGCAGCGACATTTTGCCTGCGAGGTAGAGGACGCTACCAAGGATCAGGTATACGAGGCTTGTGCCCTCGTAGTGCGCGATGCACTGACCGAGCACATGATCGAAACCCAGAATGAGGTAGAGCAAGACGGAGAGCGTCAGGTGCATTACCTGTGCATGGAATTTCTTGTCGGCCGCAGCCTGCGCAACAACGCCTACAACCTCGGTATGCTGGACGCTCTGACCGCAGCCCTGAAGGACATGGGCTTCGAAATGGCGGACATCTTCGAGGAGGAAGCTGATCCCGGTCTGGGCAACGGCGGTCTGGGCCGTCTGGCTGCCTGCTACATGGACGGCATGGCGACCGACGGCGTACGCGGCACCGGCTACTCCATCCGCTACGAGCACGGCATTTTCAAGCAGAAGATCGTAGAAGGCCAGCAGGTCGAGCTGCCAGATTCCTGGCTGTCTACCGGCGAGGTTTGGCAGATTCCGGCAATGGATGAGACCCGCGAGGTCAAGATCGGCGGCACGGTTGACACCTACTTCGACGATAACGGCAAGCTGGTTGTCAACTACCACGATTACACGCCGGTTCTGGCAGTTCCGTATGATATGCCGATCTCCGGCTACGGCACCAACAACATCGCGCGTCTGCGCCTGTGGAAGGCACAGAGCCCGATCGCACTGGACATGAAGCTGTTCTCCTCCGGTGAGTATCTGAAGGCACTGGAGAAGCACGCACTGGCAGAGACCATCTCCATGGTCCTCTATCCGGAGGATAACCACCGCGAGGGTCAGTCCCTGCGTCTCAAGCAGCAGTATTTCCTGGTTTCCGCAACTCTGCAGGACATCTGTGCAAAGCACAAGGCCAAGTACGGCACGCTTGAAAACTTCGCGCACAAGCACGTCCTGCATATCAACGATACCCATCCGACTCTGGTTATTCCGGAGCTGATGCGTATCCTGATGGACGAGAACGACATGAGCTGGGAGCAGGCCTGGAACATCACCAGCCAGTCTGTTGCTTACACCAACCACACCGTTATGCCTGAAGCCCTCGAGTGCTGGCCGGTATCGCTCGTTCAGGAGCTGATGCCGCGTGTTATGCAGATCATCTACGAAATCAACGAGCGCTTCTGCAAGGAGCTGTGGAACTACTTCCCGAACGACTTCCAGAAGATCTCCAAGCTGGCTATCGTTGCCGACGATACCGTCCGCATGGCGCATCTGGCTATCGCAGGCTCGTTCTCCATCAACGGCGTATCCGCGCTGCACTCCGAGATCCTCAAGGAGCGCGTATTCACCGATTTCTACAAGATCTACTCCTCCAAGTTCTGCAACGTCACCAACGGCATTGCACACCGCCGCTGGCTGTGTGAGGCCAACCCGGAGCTGGCTGAGCTGATCGAGAGCAAGATCGGCACCGGCTACCGCACCCATCCGTCCGAGCTGCAGGTTCTGAACAACTATGCGGACGACAAGGAGCTGCTCGACAAGCTGGGCGAGATCAAGCGCCACAACAAGCAGCGTCTGGCGGATTATATCAAGGCGCACAACGGCATCGAAGTCAACATGGACTCCATCTTCGACGTACAGGTTAAGCGTCTGCACGAGTACAAGCGCCAGATGCTCAACATTCTGCACATCATCAGCCTGTATCACAAGCTGAAGGACAATCCGGATATGGATTTCGTTCCGCGCACCTTTATCTTCGGCTCCAAGGCCGCACCGGGCTACGCAGTAGCGAAGAAGACCATCCAGCTGATCAACTCCATCTCCAAGATGATCGACAACGATCCGGCAGTACGCGACAAGCTGAAGGTCGTATTCCTCGAGGACTACAAGGTATCTCTGGCTGAGATTATCATGCCGGCCGCCGAGGTTTCCGAGCAGATCTCCATCGCCGGCAAGGAAGCATCCGGTACCGGCAACATGAAGTTCATGATGAACGGCGCGCTCACCATCGGCACGATGGACGGCGCAAACGTTGAGATCTGCGAGGCAGTCGGCAAGGAGAACATCTTCATCTTCGGTATGGAAACGCCCGAGGCTGAGGCACTGGCCGCTTCCGGCAGCTATGAGCCGATGGTCATCTACCAGAACGATCCGGTGATCCGCCGCGTGCTCGATCAGATGATCCATGGCTTCGGTGACGGCGTGGACTACACCGATATTGCCAACCTGCTGCTGCACGGCGGCAACGGCGGCCCGGCTGACCGCTATATGAGCCTCAAGGACTTCGCATCCTACGCAGCCGCTCAGGAGCGCGTAAGCGAGGTTTACCGCGATCAGGATAAGTGGAACCGCATGGCGCTGATCAATATTGCAAACTCCGGCCGCTTTGCAGCGGACCGCTCGATTGCTGAGTATGCACAGAATATCTGGCGCGTAAAAACGAATTTCGCATTCTAACTGCAAACCAATCAACAAAAGTCCCCGGAATCGATGATTCCGGGGACTTTTCTCGTTCATTTTCCATTCTCCATTTTCAATTCTCAATTTTAGCTTGCCGCCAGCATTTTCTCCATCGAAATGCCATACCCTTCCATCGGATTATCGACCAGCACATGCGTTACCGCGCCGATCAGCTTGCCGTTCTGCAGGATCGGACTGCCGCTCATGCCCTGCACGATGCCGCCGGTTTTCTCCGCAAGCTGCGAATCGGTCACGCGGAGCATCATGCTGCGCCCGTATTCGTCGTTCGCCGGATAGAGCTTGACAATCTGGACAGAATAACGCTGCACGCTGTCGCCGTCCACATTGGACAGGATTTCCGCGTCACCGATTTTGATTTCGTCTGCCGACGCGACCGGCACGCACTGCAGCTCACTGTACAGCGAATCGTCCGTAATGGTGCCGAAAATGCCGCTTTCTGTGTTCTGCGCCACGGTTCCGAGCGGTTTTTCGGTCGAAAATTCGCCCTGCAGCGAACCCGGTTCACCCGCCTTGCCGCGCTGCACGCTGCTCACCGTCGAGTGAATGATCGTGCCCTCCTGCAGCGGCAGCAGCAC
>OGPM01003250.1_pt1 | contig 10320 bp, 10 predicted proteins | sample 1552961 | NCBI WGS metagenome assembly OGPM01 (sample SAMEA2580304, study PRJEB22360) | human gut metagenome | biome: human gut; feature: human-associated habitat; material: faeces | place: Denmark | collected 2008/2010
ACAAGGCCATGGAGATCCGCAATGAGCTGAGCAAGTACTTCATGGTGGACTACGATGATACCGGTTCTATCGGCAAGCGTTACCGCCGCGAGGATGAGATCGGCACTCCCTACTGCATCACCGTGGACTTCGACACCGTGGGTGACGAGGCCAAGGGTATCGCAGCTGACAACTGCGTCACCGTCCGCGACCGTGATACCATGGAGCAGGTGCGTATGCCCATCTCCGAGCTCAAGAGCTATATCGAGAGCAAGATCGAGTTCTGATCCAAATAAAAACAGCCCCGCCGTTGCAATTTCGGCGGGGCTGTGGTATCTTATAGATAAAGAGAGTGCTGTCCGGCAAACGGTCAGTACATTCCCGGCAAGTTATTCACAAAGAATGACCGCTCAGGTTTGGACGCTGAGGGCGGTCATTTTTTGTGTGTGAAAATTCTTCTTAAACAGACGTTTCCCCGTTTTTCAATGCCGGAAGCGTCTGTTTTCTTTTATCCGATGGACAGAATTGAAAAAAGAGGGTATACTTAGGGCAAAATAACCATGCCGTATTCTGCGGCAGAAAGGAACCTTTTGTGAAAAACTTTGATGAACTGCTCAAAAAATACGCTGACTTTATCGTTCGGGTGGGCGTGAACCCTCAGCCGGGCCAGACCATGATCATCCGCTGCCCGCTGGAGGCTGCCCCGCTGGCCCGCCTGTGCGTGCGCAGCGGCTTCGAGGCCGGAGCCCGTGATGTTCAGGTGGACTGGAGCGACAATGCCGTATCCCGCACCCGGATGGAGCTGGGCAGCGAGGAAGCCCTGACCGACAGCAAGCCCTACCAGCTGCGCCGCTACCTCGACTACGCAGAGAGCGAGGGCAGTGTCTGCGTGCTGCACCTCATTGCGGATGACCCCGAGGTCTATGCCGGTCTGGATGGTGCCAAGATCAGCCGTGTGAACGCTGCCAACCGGAAATTTATGGCTCCCTGGCGGGAGTACACCATGAACGACAGGGTGCAGTGGTCCATTGCCGCCATGCCCAGCGCCCCCTGGGCAAAGAAGATGTTCCCCGAGCTGGAACCGGATGCCGCCATCGAGAAGCTGTGGCAGCTCATCTTTGATGTCTGCCGCGTGACCGGCGGTGACCCCGTCAACGAGTGGAAGGCACATCTGGACCGTCTGACCAGTCTGGGCGAGAAGATGAATGCCCTTGATCTGGAGAGCGTCCACTTCGAGAGCGCCAACGGCACTGACCTGACCGTGGGCCTGGCCGAGAAGGCCAGCTGGGAGAGCGCCGGCAGCAAGAACGAGAAGGGCGTGTTCTTCCTGCCCAACATCCCCACCGAGGAAGTGTTCACTGCTCCCCACAAGGATAAGGTGGACGGCATCGTCTACGGCACCAAGCCCTACGTGTTCAATGGCCAGCTCATCAAGGGATTCCATGTTACCTTCAAGGATGGCAAGGTCGTTGAGCATGGAGCCGAGGAGGGCGCTGACCTGCTGGGCCGGCTGCTGGATACCGATGAGGGTGCCCGCCATATCGGTGAGGTGGCACTGGTGCCCGCATCCAGCCCCATCAACCGCAGCGGCGCGCTATTCTACAGCACCCTGTTCGATGAGAACGCTGCCTGCCACATCGCCTTTGGTGCCAGCTACCCCGGCACCACCGAGGGCGGCACCGGCCTGACCAAGGAGCAGCTGGAAGAGCGCGGCATGAACCAGTCCACCATCCATGAGGATGTGATGATCGGTGCAGAGGACAGCCATATCACCGGCAAGTGCCGTGACGGCCGTGTGGTGGAACTGTTCCGGAACGGTGTCTGGGTGCTGTAAGGGCAAAATTTCACGAAACCCCTTGCATAATTACCGGAAGTATGCTATATTCTAATAGTACGATATAACTTTTACTGAAACGTGGGCCGCAAGGTCCGCGTTTCTTGTTTGTTTGGAGGTTTTTATGGCGAAGCAGTCTGGCGGAAATACCGCCCAGAGAGTCGAAGCGCTTGTCCGCCCCACTGTGGAGGGCATGGGCCTGCGCCTGTGGGACGTGGTCTTTGAAAAGGAAGGGCCGGACTGGTATCTCCGTGTCCTCATTGACAAAACGGACGGCACCACCATGGACACCGACACCTGTGCCGATGTCTCCCATGCGCTGGACCCCATCCTGGATGAGGCGGACCCCATTGAACAGAGCTATTATCTGGAAGTCGGCAGCCCCGGCCTGGGCCGCAAGCTGACCCGCCCGGAGCACTACGAAGCCGTTCGGGGCCAGAAGGTCAGCGTCAGGCTGTACCGGGCCAACGAGAACGGTGTTAAGGAGTTTTCCGGCCTCCTGACTTCCCGCGAAGGCAATACCATCACGCTGGAAGGCCCGGCCGGCCCCATGCAGTTCGAGCTTTCCGCCGTCAGCACAGTGCGCCTGTGTGACGACGAGGACCTGTTTGATTAAAAGAGAAAGAATGATATTTAGGAGGAACCCGAAAAATGGCTGCAGCGAACAATGATTTTTTTGAAGCTCTCTCCATGTTGGAGCATGAGCGCGGCATCACCGCAGAGTACCTGATCGAGAAGATCAAGGCTGCCATCGTGATCGCTGTCAAGAAGAACTATGAGGTCGAGGACGACAACGTTCTGGTGGAGATCGACCCCGACAGCGGCAAATTCAATGTCGCTCTGGTGCAGAACGTTGTCGCCGATGAGGACTGGTACGATGAGCACGCCGAGATCGGCATCACCGAGGCCCAGAAGATCCGCAAGAGCTATGAGGTCGGCGACCGCGTTGTGACCCCCCTCAAGACCAAGGACTTCGGCCGCATTGCCGCCCAGACCGCAAAGCATGTCATCCGTCAGGGCATCCGGGAAGCCGAGCGCAGCCAGCAGCTGAGCGAGATCCAGTCCCGCGCCCATGATATCATCCAGGCCACCGTTACCCGCGTGGACAACGAGAAGGGCATCGTGGCCCTGGACCTGGGCAAGGGCGGCGAGGCCATCCTGCCCCGCAACGAGCAGGTGCCCGGCGAGACCTACACCGAGGGCCAAACTCTGCAGGTCTACGTTGTGGACGTGGTCAGCGGCGAGCGCGGTGCCCGCGTGATGATCAGCCGCACCCACCCGGGCCTGGTCAAGCGCCTGTTCGAGCTGGAAGTGCCTGAGATCTATGACGGCACCGTTGAGGTCAAGGCCATCAGCCGCGAGGCCGGTGCCCGCACCAAGATGGCTGTCTGGAGCAAGGATGCCAACGTCAACCCCGTTTCTGCCTGCATCGGCCCCCACGGCGACCGTGTGGCCGCTGTGGTCGAGAAGTTGGGCGGTGAGAAAATCGATATCGTCAAGTGGAGCGAGGATGTCTCCGAGTTCATCTCCGCTGCCCTGAGCCCCGCCAAGGTGCTCAAGGTCGAGCTGCTGCCCGGCGAGACCCGCTCCTGCCGCGTCACCGTGCCCGACCAGCAGCTGAGCCTGGCCATTGGCAACAAGGGTCAGAACGCCCGCCTGTGCGCCCGCCTGACCGGCTACAACATCGACATCCGCCCCGAGAGCGGCTACTACGGCGAGGACGAGGAGCCCAAGGCTGCCGAGCCCAAGACCGAGGACGCTGAGTAAGAGCGGCTGTGACCGCACCTGAAGGAGGGAAACCGGATGGCACAAAAAAAGATCCCTGCCCGCCAGTGCATCGGCTGCATGACCAGCCGCCCCAAAAAGGAACTGGTGCGGGTGGTGCGCGCCCCCAGCGGCGAGATCAGCATCGACCCCGTGGGCAAGAAGCCGGGCCGCGGCGCTTACCTCTGCCCGGACCCGGCCTGTCTGGCAAAGGCCAAAAAGAAAAAGGCGCTGGAGCGCTGCTTTGAGCAGCCGGTTCCCGCCGAGGTTTACGATGCGCTGGCCGCACAGCTGGCCGACGTGGAAAAGGAGGCCCAGCCGAATGGCGAAGCATAACAATACCCCCGAAAAGCCCAAAATGGCCCCGGAAGAAGCGCTGTTTCAGGCGCTGAGCCTCTGCCGCAAGGCAGGCGCGCTGACCATGGGCTTTGATGCCGTGGAAGATGCCTGCGTCAAGAGCAAGGCATGGCTGGTAATGGTCGCGTCCGATGCCAGCGCCAAGACCGTGCAGCGCCTGAACTACGCTGTGGGCGACCTGGTGGACGTGATCTCCATGCCGCTGACCCAGGACCGCCTGGCCGATATCAGCCGCAAGCCTGTGGCTGTTTACGCGGTGACTGACCGCAACCTCGCAAAGCTCTGCTTTGACCGTCTTTCGGACTGCGGGGCAATCAAAAATGAGGAGGATATGAGCGAATGACCGTAAAATATAAAGTGAGCGATTTTGCAAAGGACCTGAATGTTTCTGCAAAGAAGGTCCTGGATGAGCTGGCTGCCATGGGCAGCACCGGCAAGAAGAACAGCTCTACCCTGGAAGAGAACGAGCTGAACTACCTGCTGGAGAAATTCAGCAAGGACAACAGCGTTGCCAGCCTGGACGAGTACCTGAACAGCGCAAAGCAGCCTGCCCAGCCTGAAAAGAAGGCGGAGAAAAAGGCCGAGAAGCCTGCGGAGAAAAAGGCAGAGCCCAAGGCTGCTGAGAAGAAGCCCGAGGCAAAGCCCGCTGCCCCTGCCGCAAAGGCAGAGCAGCCCAAGGCAAACAATAACAACAATAAGCACGGCGAGAAGAAGAACGAGCAGCACAAGAAGCGCGAGGAGAAGACGGTCTCCCTGAGCGAGCTGGCCCGCGAGACCGGTGCCAAGGCCTCTGCTGCTCCGGCTCAGTCCGTCTCTGTCCGCCGCGAGGACAGCCAGGTGACGGTCGATACCCGCACCGTGGATGTGAACGTGGACCGCTTCGATGCCCGCTACGATGATCTGGCTTCCACCAAGAACACCGAGAACCGCCGTAAGCCCACCCCGCAGGGCAACAAGCAGAAGTTCACCCAGCGCGGCCAGCGCCAGCGCCAGCAGTTCCAGAAGGGCAAGCGCGAGACCGAGTTCGAGCGCCTGCAGCGCATCCAGCTGGAAAAGGCCCGCAACGCACAGCTGAAGGTGATGATCCCCGATGAGATCACCGTCGGTGAGCTGGCTGCCCGCCTGAAGCAGCAGGCCGGCAAGGTCATTGCCAAGTTCATGCAGATGGGTGAGATGCACGCCATCAACGATGTGATCGATTTCGATACCGCATCTCTGCTGGCTGAGGAGTTCCATGCAAAGGTCGAGCACGAGGTGCATGTGACCATCGAGGAGCGCCTGTTCACCCAGGAAGAGGATTCACAGGAAGACCTCGTCGAGCGTCCCCCGGTCGTCTGCGTCATGGGCCACGTTGACCACGGCAAGACCAGTATCCTGGATGCCATCCGCAAGACCAATGTCACCGCAGGCGAGGCTGGCGGCATCACCCAGGCCATTGGTGCATATCAGGTCAAGATCAACGACAGCCTGATTACCTTCCTGGATACGCCGGGCCACGAAGCATTCACCTCCATGCGTGCCCGCGGTGCCAACATGACCGATATCGCTGTTCTGGTCGTTGCTGCCGATGACGGCATCATGCCCCAGACCGTGGAGTCCATCAACCACGCCAAGGCTGCCAATGTCAAGATCATCGTGGCCATGAACAAGATGGATAAGCCCACTGCAAACCCCGAGCGCGTGATGGAAGGCCTGACCAAGTACGGCATCATCACCGAGGACTGGGGTGGCGATGTTGCCTGCATCCCCGTCTCCGCACTGACCGGCATGGGCATCAACGACCTGCTGGAGCGGATCGCGCTGGAGGCCGAGGTCATGGAGCTCAAGGCCAACCCCAACCGCCGCGCCAAGGGTGCTGTTGTTGAGGCTCGTCTGGACAAGGGCCAGGGCCCCATCGCCACCATTCTGGTGCAGAACGGCACCCTGCATGCCGGTGATGTCATCATTGCCGGTACCGCTGTGGGCCGTGTGCGTACCATGCGCAGCGACAAGGGCATGCTGCTGAACGATGCAGGCCCCTCCACCCCCGTGGAGATCACTGGCCTGACCGCTGTGCCCGAGGCAGGCGACCTGTTCGAGGCCGTTGCCGACGAGCGTCTGGCCCGTGAGCTGGCAGAGCAGCGCATTGCCGCTGCCAAGGAGAAGCAGTTCTCCTCCTTCCAGAAGGTCACTCTGGATAACCTGTTCAGCCAGATGGCACAGAACGATATGAAGGAGCTGGCCATTGTCGTCAAGGCTGATGTGCAGGGCTCCGCCGAGGCCGTCAAGCAGAGCCTGGAGAAGATCTCCAATGATGAGGTGCGCGTCCGCGTCATCCACGCCGGTGTCGGTGCCATCAGCAAGTCCGACGTTGACCTGGCCGATGCCTCCAACGCCATCATCATCGGCTTCAATGTCCGCCCCGACAACGTGGCCAAGGAAGAAGCCGCTGCCACCAAGGTCGAGATGCGGATGTACCGCGTCATCTACGATGCCATCAACGATGTCACCGACGCTATGAAGGGCATGCTGGCTCCCAAGTTCCGCGAGGTCGCACTGGGTGAGCTGCAGGTCCGTCAGGTCTACAAGATCAGCAACGTGGGCACCGTTGCAGGCTGCCGCGTGACCAGCGGCAAGATCACCCGCGACAGCAAGGTGCGCGTTGTCCGTGACGGCATTGTCATCACGGAGGACGAGATTGCATCTCTGAAGCGCTTCAAGGATGATGCCAAGGAAGTGGCCGAGGGCTACGAGTGCGGCGTTACGCTGGCAAAGTTTGCCGATGTCAAGGAAGGCGATGTTTACGAGGCCTTCAAGATGGAAGAATATCGGGACTAAGGAACGGATTAAACCTCTCCGTCATTGCTTCGCAATGCCACCTCCCCTAGTAGGGGAGGCCTTGGCAGCCGGGTGAAGCCTCATCTTTATGCCAAAGGCACCCCCATTAGGGGAGCTGTCGAGCGCAAGCGAGACTGAGGGGTTTTGTTTTAGAGGAGAAGCTATGTCTCAGAAAAATATGGGTCGTCTTGCCCAGGATATGAAGCGTGAGGTCATTGCCATCATCGGACGGCTGAAGGACCCCCGCCTGGAGGGCGGTCTGCTGACCGTCACCCGTCTGGATGTGACACCTGACCTGGATGTTGCAAAGGTCTATGTGAGCGTGATGGGCCGCGAGGACGGCCCCAAGCCCGCCATCGAGGCACTGAACCGTGCCGCAGGCCATGTGCGCACCGAGGTCAGCAAGAAGATGCACATCCGGAAGGCTCCGCGCTTCATCTTTGTGGAGGACGACGGAGCCGCCTACGCAGCCCACATCAATGAGCTGCTCCGCACGCTGAACGTGAACGGTGACGCTGAGGAAACCAGCCAGCCGGAAGAGACCGAGGAATAATCAGCCTTGCGGAAAGGATGGAACATGGGATGACAGAACAGCTGAATGTACAGCAGATGGCAGAAAAGCTGCTTGCTGCGGATAACATCTTGATTCTGTGCCACAAAAACCCGGATGGTGATACGGTCGGCTGCGGCAGCGCGCTCTACTATGCGCTGCTTGCACTGGAAAAACACGCAGCCGTGCTCTGCGCCGACCCCATCCCCGGCCGGTACGCATTTACCAACCCCCGCCTGTTCAAGGGCGAATTTGAGCCGCAGATCGTGGTGGCTGTGGATGTTGCCAGCGTCCAGCTGTTTGGCGAGGGCAACGGCGTTCCCCAGTACACGCGCCATGTGGATCTGTGCATCGACCACCATGCAGGCAACAGCGGCTACGCCGAGTTCACGCTGCTGGATGGCAGCTCCGCCGCTGCGGCAGAGCTGCTGTATGAGGTGATCTGTGCCATGCATGTGGAGATCACCCCCCACATTGCCGATTGCCTGTATACCGGCCTGTCCACGGATACCGGCTGCTTCAAGTTCTCTTCCACCAAGGCCAGCACCCACATCACTGCTGCCAAGCTGATGGAGGCCGGTGCCCATGTGGAGGAGCTGAACACCCTGCTGTTTGACACCAAGTCCCGAGAGCGGATGGAAGCCGAGCGGATCGCCCGCAACCATCTGGAATATCATCTGGATGGCCGCTGCGCCCTCATCTACCTGACCCGGGATGAGATCGAGCAGAGCAGGGTAGACCCTGCGGATCTGGAAGAGCTGACCAGCCTGCCCATCAGCATTGAGGGCGTGAAGGTCGGCCTGACCCTGCGCCAGCAGCCCGGCGGCAGCTATCGCATCAGCGTGCGCACCGCCAAGGGCGTGGATGCCTGTGCCATTGCCCGCCGTCTGGGCGGCGGCGGCCACACCCGTGCGGCGGGCTGTGAGCTGCTGGGCAACCTTGACAATGCCAAGAGCGCGATCCTCTCTGAGGTGGAAGCTGTTCTTGATGCACCGCAGGAGGAAGCATGATGCAGGGAATCCTCATTGTTGATAAGCCCACCGATTGGACCAGCTTTGATGTCATTGCCAAGCTGCGGGGCATTCTGGGCACCCGGAAACTGGGCCACAGCGGTACGCTGGATCCCATGGCGACCGGTGTTCTGCCGGTGTTCTGCGGCGGGGCCAGCAAGGCAGTTGATCTGCAGCTGGACCACACCAAGGCCTACCGCGCTGTCCTCAGGCTGGGCCAGCGCACCGATACCGGGGATGTGACCGGCACTGTGCTGGAGACCGCCCCGGTAACGGCAGGGGAGCAGGAGCTGCTGGCCGTTCTGCCGCAGTTCCTCGGCTCCCGGATGCAGACCCCGCCCATGTACTCAGCAGTCAAGATCAACGGCCAGCCGCTCTATAAGCTGGCCCGGGAGGGCAAAACTGTGGAGCGCAAGGCCCGGCCGATCGAGATTTTGGACATCCGGTACGAGGGCAGCCCTGCGGAAAACGAGTATGCCCTGACCGTAAAGTGCTCCAAGGGCACCTATATCCGGGTGCTGCTGGAGGAGATCGCCGAAGCCATGGGCCAGAAGGGCACCATGAGCGCCCTGCGCCGCGTGGCCGCCGGGGTGTATTCCGAAGCCGATGCCCACACGCTGGAAGAGATCCAGGCGGCAAAGGATGCGGGTCCGGAGGCCCTGCAGGCTCTGATGCTGCCGGTGGAGAGTGTGTTCGCCAGCCTGCCGCTGCTGGTGGCGGACGAGCGGGTGGAGCAGCACCTCTACAACGGGTGCCCCACCAGCCGCTATCCCGCTGCCGACGGCCGCTACCGCGTGCGGAACGCCGGAGGGCAGTTTCTGGGTCTTGCCAATGTGGTGAACGGTGTGCTCAAGGTGGAAAAGCTGTTCGTGGAAAGGAACTGACGACCAATGCAAATCGTTTCATCTCTGTCGCCGCTGGCGCTGGAACATGAGGGCGGCACTGCTGTTGCCATGGGCTACTTCGACGGTATCCACATCGGCCACCGTGCCGTCATTGAGGGAGCAGTGGAGTGGGCAAAGGCCCACGGCGCTGCCCCGGCGGTGTTCACCTTCAAGCTGCCCGCTGACAGCAAAATGAAGGGCCGCCGTCTGCTCTCCACCGAGGATAAGCATGCCCTTATCGCAAGCCTGGGTGTGGAGTATTACCTTTGCCCCGAGTTTGAGGAGATCCGCGCCATGACCCCGGAGCAGTTCGTGTACGGCATCGTGCAGGACTGCCACGCCAAGGCGTTGTTCTGCGGCGAAAACTTTACCTTTGGTGCCAAGGCCGCCGGGACCCCCGAGCTGCTGAAGGAGCTCTGCGCCCCGCTGGGGGTGGAGGTCGTGGTGGTGCCCATGGCACAGTTTGAGGAAAAGCCGGTGTCCTCCACCCGCATTCGCACGGCATTGGAGGGCGGCGATGTGCCTGCCGCCAACGCCATGCTGGGGATGCCCTATGCCATCCGCTTCGCGGTGCAGCACGGGGCAGGTCTGGGCCGCACGCTGGGCGTGCCCACCATCAACCAGATCTACCCGGCGGGTTTCCAGATGCCCCGCTACGGCATCTACATCACCCGCACCCGGATCGGTGATACCTGGTATCCCTCGGCCACCGGCCTGGGGACCCGGCCAACTGTCAATTCGGACGAGACCAAGGTGACCTGTGAGACCTTTATCCCGGATTTTTCCGGCGACCTCTACGGCACCGACCCGGTGGTGGAGTTCTACGCCTACCTGAGTCCCAGCAAAAAGTTTGATACCCTGGACGAGCTGAAGGCCTGCATCGACCATGCAGCCCGGCGCGCCAAGGCCTATTTTGCAAAAGTATAGTAAAATTTTTCTTGCTTTTTGCACGGATTTCTGTTATACTAGCCATGTTACCGCGGCACGGGGCTGGGAGTATGCCCATTTGGGAGTACCGTTTTCCCGCATTCTGTGCCGACGGCAAATAAAATTTTATAAAGAGGTACTGTTACTATGAACAAGCAGGAAGTTATGGCCAAAGTCGCTCTGACCGAGAAGGACACT
>OGPM01003256.1_pt1 | contig 10299 bp, 6 predicted proteins | sample 1552961 | NCBI WGS metagenome assembly OGPM01 (sample SAMEA2580304, study PRJEB22360) | human gut metagenome | biome: human gut; feature: human-associated habitat; material: faeces | place: Denmark | collected 2008/2010
GATGCCGAACTACTCGCCATATTAATCGGCTCCGGAAATACGGAAGAAAGTGCTGTCGAACTGATGAGGCGTTTGCTTCTCTCTTGTGATAACAATCTGAACTCCTTGGCAAAGTGGGAAGTCTGCGACTATTCCCGTTTTAAAGGAATGGGACCGGCAAAGAGCATCACTGTAATGGCTGCCCTGGAACTCGGCAAGCGACGGAAACTGCAAAATATCCAAGAACGCCCCCGCATCTCTTGTTCAAGAGATATTTATGACATCTTCCAGCCTGTCATGTGCGACCTTGAACAGGAAGAATTCTGGGTATTATTATTGAATCAGGCGACGAGACTGATCGATAAGGTACGTATCAGCACCGGCGGAATAGACGGAACGTATACGGATGTACGTACCATTCTTCGGGAAGCATTGCTGCAGAGAGCCACGCAAATAGCCGTAGTGCATAACCATCCTTCGGGAAATATCCAACCCAGCCAACCGGACCGGACGCTGACGGAACACATCCGCCGGGCAGCCGACACAATGAACATTCGCCTGATAGACCACGTTATTGTTTGTGAGGATAAGTTTTACAGTTTTGCCGACGAAGGGCTGCTCTGAATAAATTTATTCTTATCTTTGCAATACATATTAATAAGGAAAGCCCTATGGAAAAATTTAAAATAGAAGAAAAGATCGTAGCCATGCTAAAGACGGTGTACGATCCTGAGATTCCAGTGAATGTATACGATCTTGGACTGATTTATAAAATAGACGTCTCCGACAATGGGGAAGCAGTGCTTGATATGACTCTGACTGCTCCCAACTGTCCGGCAGCCGATTTCATCATGGAAGATATCTGCCAGAAAGTAGAATCGGTGGAAGGAGTGACATCTGCCACTATCAACCTTGTGTTCGAACCGGAATGGGATAAAGATATGATGAGTGAGGAAGCAAAACTGGAACTCGGATTCCTGTAAATTCATAGCTCAAAATATAAAACTGATAACTCTAAACTCAAAACTCATGAAGAACGTTTATTTCCTTTCCGATGCGCATCTTGGTTCCCGTGCCATAGAACATGGACGTACACAGGAACGGCGCTTGGTGAACTTCCTCGACAGTATCAAGCATAAAGCTTCTGCCGTTTACCTGTTGGGAGATATGTTCGATTTTTGGTATGAATTCCGGTTAGTGGTTCCCAAAGGATACACCCGCTTTTTAGGAAAGCTTTCCGAACTCACGGATATGGGAGTGGAGGTACATTTCTTTACCGGCAACCATGATATCTGGTGTGGGGATTATCTTTCTAAAGAATGCGGAGTGATTATTCATCGTGAAGCATTGACTACCGAAATATACGGAAAAGAGTTTTATCTGGCTCACGGTGACGGACTGGGTGACCCGGACAAGAAGTTTAAGTTGCTGCGCTGGATGTTTCACAGTACAACACTTCAGACACTGTTTTCTGCCATCCATCCCCGTTGGAGTGTGGAATTGGGCTTGACGTGGGCAAAACATAGCCGCGAAAAGCGGGTGGACGGCAAAGAACCGGATTACATGGGGGAGAATAAGGAACATCTGGTACTTTATACAAAAGAATATCTGAAGAGTCATCCTAATATCAACTTCTTCATTTATGGCCATCGTCACATTGAACTGGATTTAATGTTGAGTGCTACTTCCCGTGTGCTGATTCTTGGAGACTGGATTAACTATTTCTCCTATGCGGTATTCGATGGGGAGAATCTATTTTTGGAAGAGTATATAGAAGGAGAAACACAAGTTTGATTCTTATTCCATTAAAAAGTGGAAATTCCGATTGATATAAGGTTTCTTGAAGATAGATAGAAACCGGAAAAAGTCAAGACCACGTCTTCAGATTTATTCTATTCTTATGAAATGAATCTGAAGACGTGGTCTTGATGTATTTAGTTGCCCAACTTGAATACTACAGAGGCGTATCCTCCCAGTTTCAAGGTGTAATTGTCGCTGTCTGTATTTTGTTGAGCTTCGCCATTCACAAACAATACTTTCTCAATCTTGTCTGTCAGCGGAAGTTGCATGGCCGTTCCGCCGAAATTATGGATGACAAGCAGTTTCTCGTTGTCCTTGGTCATATACCAGGCGGCAATCGGCTTATAGTCTTTCTCCTGTGATTCGTTGTAGACGGAATGTTTGGTCATACTTCCTTCTGCCAGTGCCGGATAGGTGTTGCGCAATCGGGTGAGGGAGAAATATATGTTCAGAAGTGAATGGGTATCGGCTTGTTGGTCCGCTACCGTTTTCACATTTTTCGAAACGGTGGCATCCGTCTTGTCTGTGTAGTTGGTAGTGTAGCTATCTCCCCATAGCATCGGGCTGCGCACATATTCGTCTCCGTTATCCTTTGTTCCGTAAAGTCCTAGTTCTTCACCGTAATAGATGTAAGGATGTCCGGCGGAAGTGAGTAAGACGGCGGCGGCCAGTTTGCATTTGTCGGCGGATTTACCCAACTTGGACGATGTACGGTCTTCGTCATGGTTACTCAGTTTCGTTGCTTCGATGTAATCGCTTCGATAGTTGGCGTATTTCTGTTGGTAAGAAAGGATGTCTTTGGCAAAATAACATCCGGTACTATTATTGATTCCCCATTCCAGACGATACCAGAAGGAAAATTCAAAAAGGGCGGGCAGACCTTTATAATAAGGAGCTACTTTATCGTATTCCGATAACACTTCGCCTACCATATAGAAGTCGTCCGTATGTCCTTTTTGTTTGTAATAGGCGTTCATATCTTCATAGAACATTTTCAGGAAACGAGGATTTTCTTCGCTGGTCTCACTGTGGTAGATGTGCTTCACGGCGTCGAGGCGGAGGCCGTCCACACCACGGGCGATCCATCCTTTGGCGGCGTCTGCTATTGCCTGATATGCCGGTGATTCGCCTGCCTGGTCTACAGGGCCGTAGTTAAGGTCGGCAAACCAGTCGGTGCAGAAATGAGAATGGAAATAGGTGATCTGCTGGCTGTCGAACATGATGTTGGCAGGGTTGCCGGCGTTGGTCAGTTTGAAATCCTTGTTCAGCGTGAGTTTCTCGGACGAGGAAGAGGCGCCGTATTTTGTTCCGGATGGCCAGGAAGAAGCATTGCTAGTACGGATCAGAAGCCCCCAAGTGGACTCAAAGTCGACGGTGAGTTCATAGATGTTGTTTCCTTTGTCATAAAACTTTTTACAGATGTCTTCTCCGTAGTATAAGTATTTGGCGTTGTCGGTACCTGTGTCCGGATTATCCTCGTCTGCCTTGGTTCCTGTGGAAACGACAAGGATGGGGGAAGATGTGTTGCTCCAGTCCAGTGTAAATTTCAGCAGTCCTTTCACGGCAGCGGTCTCGTCAGAAACCTGGAACCATTCTGCGGCATTGTATCCGGCTGCTCCTTCTTGGGTGATCATGGCGATTTTGCCTGCTGCGATATCTGTTTTCGGGTCTTTAGAGAAAGAATAATAATTGCGATACGGGCTTTCGGATGATGAACTAGCTTCGGTGAACCACGGGTGGGCAGTGCCGGTGTGGTTCATTACGTAGTCCAGATAAATCTTGATGCCTCGGTTGTGGGCTTCTGTAACCAGACGGTCGAAGTCGCTTTCTGTGCCGAGCTGCGGATTGACTTTGGTGTAGTCTGTGACGTCATATCCGTGATAAGACATACAGGGGTGGATGGGAGAGAGCCAGAGGGCTTTCACGCCTAGTTGGTTGAGATAGTCCAGCTTTTGGGTGACGCCATTCAGGTCTCCATATCCGTCTCCGTCGCTGTCGGCGAAGGAATAGACCAGTAACTGGTAGGAGATATCTGCCCGTTTGGTCTCGTCCCATGTGTCGGGAGAGGCGGTAAGTGCGGTCCATTGCCCTTCGATGGGCGGTTCGGGTTCTGGAGCAGGCTTGGTGATATTTTTGTCATCGCTGCAAGCGGTCATGAATGCCATGAGCATTGACAACCACAAAAGAGATAATAAGTGGAGATGTTTATTCATAATGATGATGTATTAAAGACAATAAGTGTCGTTTCTTAAAAAACAGTGGCCGCCCCGATTCCATTGTATTCGCGACGGCCATTCCCTGTTTCCCTGATTTCTTGTAGTATTATTCGATGCGGCCTGTTCCGTTGCCAAAGTTCAGATAAACCTTTTGTCCGGTTTTACCTTGTACCGCAGCTTGGTCACCGCCGTTGCCCCGATAAGCTATTTCTCCGTCGAAGATGATAAACTCTGTTTTCCACCAGTCGCCGGCAGAGACAGCTTTCGGATTTACGCAGATTCGTACTGCGCCATCTTTCAGGAATGCCGGAGAAACAAATTCACCATCAGCCGTTCCGGGCACGATAAATAAGTCCTGTTCTACCAGTTGTGCGTCCCAACCGTTGTATGAGGTATCGCCCATCAGATATACATTCGGCTTTTCAAATTCTATCGCTTTGTCATCGCCGATAACGGAGACATATACTAAGTACCAGCCGGCTATACCGACTTTTATGTTGCCGCCCTCGTCCGACAATCCGGCAAGGTCTTTGGATTCCTGTGAGATAGCATCTACAAAACCGAAGTCATTGCCCCAGTTGGCTTGCGGTGCAAACTTCACCTGATCGTTAGCTGCGAAATAGAAGATTCCCCAGAAAGTTCCTTTCATTCCGTTGACCGGAACAAGTGCTTTCCAAGCATTCGGATCACCGGCAGGAGTTCCCCAGTTGTATGCGCTGCCGGTCATATAAAGTTCGGTGGGCGCACTGTTGTCTTTCACTGTAAAACGGTAGTTGAAGGCATCGAACGAGATTTTGATCTTACCGTCCAGTGCTGTATTAATGGCTCCCGCATTTGTCCAGCTAACAAAATTATCACCGGAGTCATCACCGTCCACACTACTTCCCAAGGCTTTGGTCCAGTCTATGTCGTTTCCGTTAATAGCTGAAGCCGGGAAAATCTTGAAGTTCGAAGTACTTTCTATTTCTGCTTCCAGTATATACAGGTTTTCATCGAGAGCGTCCTTCTTCATCTGTTGGGCACTGTTGCCGTCCCAGCCTGTGAAATCACCGACTATATAATAGCCGTCGGGATCAAGGGCCGGAGTTGTGGCAGGCTGCAAGGTGATGCTTACTTCATTTCCCACCAGTTGAATACCTTCACCGGAAGGAGTTACGGCAGAAGCATTGATAGAGATTTTCAATTCACGTACCACGCTTGCACGGCTTTTGTAGGCTTCCTGCGTCACACTGTCCAGTTGTGCCAAGGCTACTTTAAAGACATGGTCTTCCGTCATGGAAAATGGAATGGTGTGATTCTCATTCAGTGTCAAAGAGTTGACAGCGATCTTACTGCCTTCTTCGGCTGTGGTCGAACTTAACTTTGCGATTTCTACGGAATCGGCTGTGGCCGCGTCCATGACGATGCTGGCGTCCTTGCCTGCTGTGAAAGTTGCCGTCAACTGTCCTGCCGACTCTTCCTGGGGATTGGACTGGGGATCAGCCCAGTCCTTGAAATCTTCATTACAGGCAGAAAATCCGATTGCTGCCAGAAACATCCCTGTGTATATTAAATGTTTTTTCATGATGAATCGTTCTTTTTAAAGTTAATTACTTCTTTTCTCCTGTACCTGCCGTGAAGTTCAGATGGATCACATTGCCGGCTGAACCCTGTACGGAATAACCGTCTCCCTTTTCTGTCCAACTGTCAATAAGGTTGAAATCACGATAGAAGATTTCACCGTCGTGGAGTGTAAACTCAGTTCTCCACCAGTCGAGGTCTGTCTTGAAGCACATACGGACTTCTCCGCTTGCAGTCATGGCAGGAGATACGAAGTTGCCGTCTTTGGTAGCGGGAACCGCAAACTTCCATTCGTCAGTGAATGCCCACGAACCGCCGGTTGTGTTACCGAACAAATATACTTCAGCCGGATAGAAAGTAATGGTAAACTGATAATCATCCCCTTTGACAGCCGCTTTGACGTAGAGGAGATACCATCCGGCGTTTTCTACGACGAAGTTGTCACTGCCGCTGACTCCTGCTCCGGCTTTGTCGGTAACCGTCACGCGGTTGTCGTTAATGCCGATATACTCGTTTTCCTTTGTTCCGAACTTGAACTCGGAGTTGGCATCGAAGTAAATCATTGAATAGAACTGACCGTCCATACCGTAGACACCTGCCATCGGTTTCCATACTTTCCAGTCGGCATCCAGCATAGAACCTACAACGAACATCGTCTTGGGAGGTGTCAATGAGCTAGTGCTCTTGGAAATCAGAACGTTGGGCAACTCAATCACATTGGAAAAACATACTCCTTTTCCACTGCTTGTGATGTTGGCTTTCAGGCGGATATATACAGCTACCGGTTTGGTAGGGAGTTCTGCTTGCTCTCCGTTCACGGCCGTCCACAAGTCGAGAAGCGCATTGTTGAGTTCGGAAGCATCCACATTGATCTTTGCTGTCGGGGAGGTGCTTTCCAACACTGTATAGTTGGCTTTGCTCTCATCTGTCGCTTCTATGAAATCCTGTTCAAATGAGGCTTGTACCGTGTAGGTGGTAGCTGCCGGAAAACCGTAGTCCGGTTGCGAACAAGTGAGTTCTACAGTTTGGGCATTCTTCAGGTCATATACATTGTTGGCTGCATACGCGGGCGTATTGAGCGTGAATGTATCGGGTTCGTTCAGGATCGGATTGCTGTCATTGTCTGTTTCGCAGGCTGTAAATAGAGGCAGTGCGAAGGTGACAGCGAGTAATATGTTGGATATTTTTTTCATAATGGCATTCTTTTATATAAGGATGAACTCTTGGTTATTTATAGCCTTCATTTTGTGACATATTCCTGTTATTGTTGATATCCGATACAGGGATAGGATATTTGTTGTAGTATGAAGCGACAGATGTTCCGTTCATTGTTCCACCTTTCCAGTCCCAAAGATATTTATTGGTTGTGAACATACCGAAACGAACCAAGTCTGAACGACGGCGACCTTCCAGATAGAACTCACGTGCCCATTCGTCGATAAGTTCCTGTTCGGTTACGGTCTGTACCTTTCTTGTACAGTTGGCGCGTTTGCGAAGTTCATTGATGTCTCCTGTGGCGTCTCCTCCCTGGCGGAAAATGGCTTCCGCACGTGTCAGGTATGCTTCTGCCAGACGGAACAAAGGAATGTCTGTGTCAGGATAAGTAGCATGGCTGACGGGTTTTCCGTCAGAGCGGTAATTCTGCCATTTTACAATCGACAAGCCATCGGTGAATCCGCTGATCGCATCTGTCTGAATCTTGCGTCTGCCGCCTCCTACACCAGAGTATAGCAAGGCACGGTCGTCACCGGCAGCTTTGATCATGTCTTCTGTTCTGATGCCGTATTTTGCATCAAAAGCATCGATCTGCTCATCTGTATCTAAGCCTTTGGTCGGAATCTCAACATCGGCGGGCAGCATCGGCACATCAGATTGGAGAAGAACTTTTGTACCATTGCTGCACGGGCAAAGATACAGGACCAACCGTTCGTTGTTCCCATACGGGGCATACCGGCTACACGAGTACCACAAACCAGATAAGTTGAACCGCCATAGTTACGCGTCTTCACTCCATCCTGACGAATAGGCAGAATGATTTCCTGCATGGCATTTTCATTCTCGTCGTTATCGGCCATAAAAAGTTCGCTGTAATTTGTACATAGCTTATATGCTGAGCCAATCACTTTGCTGGCATATTCTTCCGCTTTTGCATAGTCCGTTTGTCCGGTGTATACGCCTGCGTTCAGGTACAAACGTGCGCGGAGCAACCAGTTGGCGGCTTTGTCTGCACGTCCGAAGGGAGCCTGGCGAGGTTCATACATATCACCTTCAATTTCGTTCAGTTCATTCTGAATGTAGGTATAGAGTTCCGTACCTTTCTTCTCGACAGGCAAGTCATTGTTAAAGTGTTCCTTGAACGGAGCTTTACCGAACAAGTCGAGGAAGTACCAATAATGGAGGGCACGCAGGAAACGTATTTCCGCACGTTGGCGAAGTGTTTCTGCATCTGTCATGCCTTCGGTCTGGTCGAGGAAGAAGTTGTATTGTGTGATGTCATATCCTAAACGGACGTAAACCCACTCTGTGCGCTGGCTGGAAGGACTCCAGCTAATGCTTGTAAGCTGGGGGATGTCCTGATTCTCCTGCCATGCCCAAAGACATTCGTCGGTAGGCAGTTCGTTGCAGTTGAAAGTGGTACGATAGAAACCGGATTCGCCTTCGTCCTGTCCGTCGAGGTCAGGAGAGCCGTCGATACCCTTTTGTCCGGTTACACCCAACATGGCATATCCTTTCACAAATACTCCCTGCTGGTCGAAACTACCTCCTGTCTGAGGGTCGATGGGACTAATATCCAGATCGTTGATACATGAAGTTACTCCCGAAGAGAGAACTGCGATCAGTGCGGCTGAAAATAGCTGTTTGATATATTTTGTTTTCATGATAAATTGATTTAATGAATGTTAGAATTGCAGACTTAAACCTAATAAGAAAGTCATAGCTCTGGGATATGGATTGGCGTCGATACCGCTTTTTACTTCCGGATCAAGGCCTTTGTATTTACTGATAATGAACGGATTCTGTACTGTAGCATATACACGCCCGCCAACACCTTTGTAGGTTTGAGTCTTCCACAGATTCTGGAAAGAATAACCTAACGTGATGTTATCACAACGTAAGAATGATGCGTTATGTATAAAATAGTCGCTCATGTAGTAATCACCTTGTCCGCTGAAACCGAGTGCGACGGCTTCGGCACTGGTGTTGCTATATGCATTATTGGAGAACAGTCCCGAAGTGCTGACGTTGGCTTTGTTGCTCAGGAAGTCATAGTACACGTAGTTGTTCAGACTGGCACGTAAGGAGAAGCTGAAGTCAAAGTTCTTATATTGCATTTTGGAGGTCAGTCCCATCAAAACATCGCCTGCCGGTTTTTTGTAGATATATTTGTCTCCGCTGTCTATCGTTCCGTTTCCGTTACGGTCAACAAACATATTTTCAATAGGTTTGCCATTTTCGTCGTATACCTGCTGGTAAACGTAGAAAGAGTTGGCTGCGTAACCTACTTTATGCGCCTGTACCTTGGTATTGTTACCTCTGGAAATCTTATCGCCTGCTTCTACGTAATAATCGCTGTCGTCGCCACCTGTCAACTTGGTGATTTCATTGTGGTTCCATGTAATGTTATAGCTGAGGTCCCAGGTGACGTCCTTAGTCACAATCGGTTTGGCGTTGATGGAAAATTCCATACCGTAGTTTTCCAGTGAACCGATATTCTGTGTCATCTGGGCATTGAAGTTAGTTCCTACGGGGATCTTAACGCTGTTCAGCAGGTCATCCGTTTTACGGAAGTATCCGTCGATGCCGCCTGTGATTCTTCCATTCAGGAATCCGAAGTCCAGTCCGGCATTCCATGTGGTCGTTTTTTCCCATTTCAGATTTTCATTGAAAGCCTTCGGGCGGGAAGTAGAGTAATACGTATCGCCAAAAGGATACTGGGCATACTCGTTATTGACTACATACAGAGGAAGATAAGCAAAATCATCACCTATGTTTTGCTGACCGGTAATACCCCAGCCTAAACGCAATTTCAGATCAGACAGGACATTTACATCTTTCAGGAAGTTTTCTTCTTTAATCTTCCATCCCAGTGCCAATGACGGGAATGTACCCCAACGGTTATCTTTGGAGAAACGTGACGAGCCATCCCAACGCATGGTAAAGGTAAACAAGTAACGGTTCAGCAGGGAGTAGTTCAGACGGCCGAAGTAAGAGACCAGTGTATTTCTGGTTGCATAAGCTGTCTGTTCGCGCAATTTGGCGTCATGGGGTTCTTGCGTATAGGAATCCCAGCCCTGACCTTCTTCAAATCCGTTGCGATGGAAGTGCTGTTCTTCACCACCGACCATGATGTCAAAGTCGTTTGCACCCAAAGACTTGATATACTGTACGTATATGTTGTACGAAAGGTTGTATTTATATTGGGTAACGTCGCCATTCCAACCATAATAATTATTGCCGAATGAGTATGGAGAAACAATCGTAGTCTGTGTACCTTCCGCATATTCGCCACCTATGCTTGCGTGCAGACGGAGGTCAGGCAGGAAATGGAATTTATAGTCAACGTCTACATTTCCAACAAAGTCGTTGCTGTTCGCTTTGTCATTTTTGAGTTCCAGTGCAGCCAGCGGATTTTGGGGAGAGTTCGGATTGGACGTGTATTTCCAGTCCGGATTGCTGAAACCTGTGGTAGAATTAATATTCTGCCAGTAGCCGCCTGTAAACTGGTAAGGGTCTTCGTTAGAAT
>OGPM01003259.1_pt1 | contig 10293 bp, 8 predicted proteins | sample 1552961 | NCBI WGS metagenome assembly OGPM01 (sample SAMEA2580304, study PRJEB22360) | human gut metagenome | biome: human gut; feature: human-associated habitat; material: faeces | place: Denmark | collected 2008/2010
TACGACCCAAAGCAGAGGACTTCAAATGCATTTGTCGGGCCAGTTCCGAGAAAGGGAACAGAGAATGGAGGCGACCTAATTCACTCGTTGCAAAACTTTGACGATATTTTTTAAGCATATCGAACTCGGTAAAACCTAAACAAGGTTCGATTTCTGAGATTTTTTGTATCTTTACCATGTGTTTTTATTTTTAATTACCCCCGTTTTGGCCGTCAAACCGTTTTTTGGGGGGAATGCTTAAAGATACAAAAAAGGCAACTAACTCGCAATGAATTAGTTGCCTTAAATTTTATTATTTTAGGAATATCCCTATATCTTTTAATGATAAGGGAGCTTTCTTTTTTAAAGATATTTGTTGGCTCTTATCCTTTATAAATAAATTTCACTTCTGCCCAACGATTCTTCTCTTTATAATGAACGAAAGTCAGTCCGTTCTTCTCCGCTTCTTCGCGGATGGCGGCAATGTCGTCTATATAAAATCCACTCATGTAGAGTTCGGAATTCGTATGCATACAGGCAACATATTGCTTCATATCATTTAGTAATATATTCCGGTTGATGTTGGCGATGATAACGTCGAAAGGTCCTTTTCCTACAAGCGACGAGGCATCTCCTTCTGATACGGCAATATCGTCTACGTGATTCAATTCGATGTTTTCGATGGAGTTTCGTACGCACCATTCATCAATGTCGATGGCCGTACAGGGACGTGCGCCCCGCATACGTGCGAGGATGGCGAGAATCGAAGTTCCGCAGCCCATATCGAGCAGGGATTTATCTTTCAGTTCGCTGTCCAATAATTCTTCAATGATGAGGCTGGTAGTCTCGTGGTGTCCTGTTCCGAAGGCCATTTGAGGATTGATGACGATGTCATATTCCGCTTTGGGGACATCTTGGTGGAAAGTGCTGTGGATCACACATCGGTTTCCGATAATGATGGGTTGGAAGAAATTCTTTTCCCATTCCTCGTTCCAGTCCTTGTCTTCCGCTTCGGTGTATGTATAAGTAATATCCGTATCGGGTAGGGGGAACTCGGCGATGGCAATCTTGATGGCGTTTTCATCACACAATGTCTGTTGGATATATGCGGTCAGTCCGCCTTCACACTCAACAAAACTTTCAAATCCGACTTCACCCAGTATGGCAGCCAGTACGTCATTGACGGTTTCGGTACAAGGCTGGGTGCGGAATGTGAACTCAAAATACTTCATAGTTGTTTTTAATTTGGTGAATCTTTTGCAAAGATAGTTAGAAATAGGGATTTCCCTATTATCCTTTGGGGAAAATCTCCCTAGAGTGGCGAATCTCTTCCTTATCTTTGTAATGTGAATAAGTTTAAGTAATTACATAAACCGAGATGATATGAAAAAGATTGTTTATTTCTTGCTATTTGCCTTGTGCCTCCCGATAGGCTTGATGGCACAAAGCGTTGATGACGACCTTTATTTCGTACCTTCTAAAGACAAAAAGGAGAAGAAAGAAACGACTCCGGAAAAGAAGGAACCGAGAAAGCAAGTCACGACCAACATCTATACATCACCGGGCACTACCGTTGTAGTTCAGGACCGCAAGGGAAAAACACGGGATGTGGATGAATATAACCGCCGTTATGACGCTCGTGAGAATGAATTCGTAATGGAAAACGATACCTTATATATAAAAGAGAAAGCTCAGCCAGACTTGGAAGGAGAATGGGTAACCGGTGAATTTGATGGTTCGCAAGAGGACTATGAATATGCCGAACGTATTATCCGTTTCCGTAATCCACGTTTTGCTATCAGCATTAGCAGTCCACTCTATTGGGACGTTGTTTACGGACCTAATTCATGGAACTGGAATGTATATACTGATGGTATGTACGCTTATGCTTTCCCGACATTTAGTAATCCGCTTTGGTGGGATTGGCGTTACAACTCCTACGGTTGGGGATGGAACTATGGCTGGGGATGGAATCGTCCTTATTACTCTTGGGGATATTACCCCGGTTATTGGGGCGGAGGCTACTGGGGTGGCTGGTATGGCGGCGGTTATTGGGGACATCATCACCACTGGCATGGTGGTCCTAGCTGGGGCTGGGGCGGAGGTGGAAGCGGTCGTTGGACAGGTCCTACCTATACAAACCGTCGTTCTTCCGGACAAAGCAGTTACAGGAATCCTTCTACTATTCGTCGTTATGGTTCGAGTGCCGTTCGTTCCAGTGGTTCTTCTGTTCGGGGAGGCTCTGCAGTTCGTTCAGAAGGTAGCTCTGTTCGTTCTTCTGGTTCTACTTATAGTAGGGGAACTACTTCCAGACGTGTAGTGGGTACACGGACTTCAGGTGAACGCAGTGGCTCAAGTAGTCGTAGCAGTGCTACTTATTCTCGTCCAAGTAGTACTAGAAGTAGCGGAAGTTCTTCATCTTCCCGTTCGACTGGTTCTTCTGGTTATTCGCGTTCGTCTGGAACCACTACTAGAAGCAGTAGTGCAAGATCAACTTATAGTCGTGGAAGTTCAGAAGCACCGCGTAGTTATTCTCCAGCAAGTAATAGTAATACCCGTTCTTCTTCCTATGGCACTTCTCGTTCTTCTTCACGCAGTTATTCTCCAGCTTCGTCAGGTGGCAGTAGCTCTCGGGGTAGTTATTCGAGCGGTGGTTCTTCTTCTAGATCATCATCAGGTGGAGGTTCCTCTCGTAGTAGCAGTGCCAGAAGATAAGTATTAATTAAATGGTTTTGACAGGAATGAAAAAGATAAGTGTTTTAACTGCTCTGGGGATGCTAATGATAGCGCCTTGGGGAATGGCACAAACGATATATGACGGTGCCAAACTAACAGGAAAAGATTTGAATGGCACAGCTCGATTTGTGGGTATGGGTGGAGCTATGGGAGCTCTTGGAGGAGACATATCTACGATGGGGACTAATCCGGCAGGTATTGGCCTTTATCGCAGTAATGATGTAATGACTTCATTTGGGCTTTCTCTTTATGGGAATGAAAGCCAGTATTTGGGGAAAAAGTTTAATTCCGATTTAACTAAAGGAGATTTTAATAACATCGGGTTTGTATTTTCTTCGAAGATTGGTAATGAAACTCCGCTGCGTTTTGTGAATTTCGGTTTTAACTATCATAAAGCGAAATCATTTAATAACAACATGCGCATGGAAGGTAATTTGGGGCTTTACTCCCAAACCTATCTAATGGCATCTCAAGCAGCTGGCATTGAAAAATGGGGAGATTCGCCTTATACGGATAATGGTATTGGGTGGCTTTCTATTCTTGGAGCTGATGCTGGGCTGATTAGAGATATTACAATACATGACAAAACAGGAGGGGTAAACAATATTCCTTATACCTATAAGGATGAACAAGGGAAGGAGGTACAGTATAAGGATATAAATGGTAATCCTCTTTATATCTCTCCTGGACATTTTGAAGGAATGTTGGATAATGGATATGCAAATTTTCATTCAGAAGAACGCGGAGGAATTGATCAATATGATTTTAATGTATCATTTAATTTCAATGATCGGGTATATTTGGGATTGACGCTAGGTGCCTACTCCGTGGATTATAATAAATATACTTTTTATGGTGAGGATTATGGAAACGATGAAAAATACAATTTGCAGAGTTGGAATAGAATAAAGGGGTCTGGCTTTGATGTGAAGTTTGGAGCTATTATTCGTCCTTTTGAATATTCGCCTTTTCGGGTTGGATTAGCTATACATACGCCAATATTCTATAGTTTGGATTATAAAACGAGTGCACAAGTTATATCGGATGTGATGGATGTTGTAACTGGAGAAATAAAGGGATATGACGTGAAATCATGGGATAATCTTCCGGGAAAAGGGGATATGATCCTTCCTTTCGATTTTCAGACTCCTTGGACTTATAATGTAAGTTTGGGATATACGGTAGGCAAGAGCTTGGCTTTAGGAGCAGAGTATGAGTATCAAGATTATTCTTCCATGAAGTTTAAAGATACTGAAGGTAATTCTTCTGCTTATGAATTTGAGAATAGTACGACGTCTATGTTGAAAGGGGTTAGTACAGTCCGTCTTGGTCTAGAGTATAAGGTGATTCCACAGTTTGCTTTTAGGGCAGGATATAATTATAGTACTGCGGCTTTCCATCAAGATGCTTTCAAAGATTTGGCTATTAACTCTATTCAGACAGATACAGACTTTGCCAATTCTAAATCAATGAGTAATTATACATTGGGTATTGGTTATCGCGGATCAATGTTTTATGCTGATTTGGCTTATAAATACTCTACATATAAAGAAAATTTCTATCCGTTTGTGAATGGATTTACAGATGAAGATGGTAATACAGTCATTGGTTCACCGGAAGCAACGAAAGTTACGAATACACGCAGTCAAGTGTTATTTACCGTAGGTATGCGTTTCTAACCTAAAAAAGACAGTTTTCAATTTCAATAATAACTTTTGTGTGTAAAAAATCCCTGGAATGCTGAGTGTCTACAGCGGTTCCGGGGATTTTTATTAGTATCACTTTTTATTCTTTAGTCTTATCTGAATAGTGGAGTTCGTTCGTCAATGATTCCGCGTCTTGCGTACATTTTTACCGCAACAGGAGTTCCGGCTTCTATGGTAATGTCCTCCTCTGCGATGATAGGTTCTTCTTTACCGTCCTCCAGGATAACCGTTCCTATTTTCTCGCCGGCTTTGATGAGCTGTGGAATCAAGTTAGTCAAGATACCTTCAGATACTTTCCGGATATCAATGTATTCCGGTTTTGCATTGGGGTCAGCTTCGATTTTACCGCTGAACAGGTCTTGCACACCTTTGTTCTTCAAGAACAGTTTAACGATTGCTCTACCTTCGTACGGCTGGTTGTTCTCGTCGAGCAGAACGACGGGCGTTGTCATTCTCTTGAATGCAAGAGCAACATTCTTAGAACCTTTGTTGGCTTGGGCTGTACCGAACAAATATTCTAAGCCACCCTTGATTTCACGATAGCGGCTGCTCAATGATCTGGTAGTAGCTGCTTCGTCGGTCAATTCAGGATAATGAGCATAGAAAGTAACCGTTTCCGAATCGGTGCCTGCTTCGTTCCAGGTTTGGCTATCCATGCCTATGGCAAACGGATGATAATCCTGCTCGGCAACGGACATGGAGATAACATCCCCGGCAGCGAAATTGCTTTTTAACGGAAGTGTCAGACTACTGCTGTTACGGGTAAGAGCATTGTTGATACTTTGGTCAATAGAAGTAGAAAAGTCGATCACTCCATTACTGGGGTCTTGCAGTTCTTCTTGCTGTTGACAACTGAACAGGCATACTGATGCCATAACAAATAAAAGGCTTTTTCTTTTCATTTGAGGGTAATTAATAGGTTAATAATAGTGAGAGGTTTTCTAATATTCTACTCTGTCTTCTTTGGCCACCCAGGCTTTGAAGGCAGTAAGGGCTTCATTATGTAGTAGGATTTCGGAAGGCAGCTTTCTGTCTTCAGGTTTCAGTTGCAGTTCGTCATAGATAAAAGAGTCGTCGAAGCCGATGTTTTTGGCATCGGTCTTGTTGTTTCCATAGTACATCTTATCCAGGCGTGCCCAATAAATAGCACCCAGGCACATGGGGCAAGGTTCGCAGGAAGTATAGATTTCGTATCCGCTAAGATCAAATGTTCCGAGTTTGGCAGCTGCGGCACGTATGGCGCTTACCTCGGCGTGAGCCGTAGGATCACAAGATGCAGTGACACGATTAACTCCTGTTGCAACTATTTCTCCGTCTTTCGTGGCAATCACAGCACCGAAAGGACCTCCACCATTTTCAACATTTTCTTTTGAAAGCTCGATCGCTTTTCTCATTAAAGCTTCTTTAGTCATGGCACAAAAAATATATTGTTAGTTTCATTTTTTCTTTGCTTCTTTCTACAAAGATAGAAAAAACTAACAATATACAATGGAATGTCCCTATTAATTTTTTAACAATACCGGCAGAATCCGGAAAAAGAAGGAACTTTTTTTTGCTTTTTTTAGGGTTATAGCTTACCTAAGATCTTGTCCATTACCCAGTTAGTCAACGTTGCACTTTCGCCGTCGCAAGAGCAAACCGACTTACCCAATAAGTGGTCTACTACTGCTTGGATAAGAGGCTGTTGCACGTGTTCCGGGTTGCCGATACAGATTTCTTCCCGTCCTTTCTCGGTATGCAGTCCGATAGGTTCGTAAGTAAAGACAGAGAAGCAAATCATTCCTTTGTCGCCGATAATCTCTATGCGGTCTTCGCGGGCAGAATCATGGGCTACGAAGCACCAGGAACCACTACCCACCAGTCCGTTGTCAAATTGGAAACAGGCGCTTAATGTATCTTCTGCAGGATAAAGCCCGCCGCGATTACTCTTGTAACCGCTTGCTTCGAGGATACAACCGAACATATCCTGCAACAAATCAATCTGATGCGGAGCAAGGTCGTAGAAGTAGCCGCCTCCGGCAATATCAGCCTGCACACGCCAGGGAAGATTATCACGATTGTAATCCAGATCGCGTGGCGGCTGGGCAAAACGAATCTGTACATTGATAACGTTGCCGATCGTTCCGTTCTCTACTAATTCCTTTACTTTCTGGAAATAGGGAAGATAACGTCGGTAGTATGCTACGAAACAGGGAACCCCCGTTTCATTGGATATGCGGTTGATTCGGGTACATTCTTCATACGTCACCGCCATTGGCTTCTCAATATAGGCCGGTTTACCCGCTTTCATGGACATAATGGCATACGTAGCGTGTGAAGAAGGAGGAGTGGCTATATAGACAGCGTTTACTTCCGGATCATCTATCAGCTCCTGTGCATCGTCATACCATTTCTTGATTCCTCTCTCTTTGGCATACGCTTTCGCTTTCGCGCCGTCACGACTCATCACGGCTACGACTTCCGAATGTTCTACTTTCTGGAAAGCGGGACCGCTTTTGGTCTTGGTTACTTCTCCACAACCAATGAAGCCCCATTTGATAATCTTTTCACTCATAATATATACCTATTGTGTCTGCTTAAACAAACCCCAAAGATAAAGCTATTTTTTGTCAAGAGCAACTTTATTGATTATTAACTTAGCGGGGACAGTTGGAAAACAGACATTGTGTTTTGTTTCAACAGAAGCTCTATTTTATCGGAACAAAGGCTCTGTTTCAGGCAAACAGAACGTCTGTTTGAGGCGGATATATACTTCATTTCGGTAAGAAGCAAGGTGAACACTGCTGATCCTCCGGCTGAAGAACCATAACCACCGGGCAAAGCGAAAGGAAAAGCCGGGGCGGGGAGAGGTTTTCCCCGGATGGATAAAAAGAAAGGAGAGAATCGCGATTCCCTCCTTTGCATGTAGTTTAATTGAAACTACTTTATCATTAACTCTGTAAAGATACGACATTCGAAAGCGAAAGTCAAGTCTTTGGGAGTTTATTTCTCGTAATAGACATGAATATATCTATCTTACATTCTGTTTTTGATTGTTTTCTTCTGATCTGTAAAATGATAAGGTTATTCTTTATCATAGTACTTTTTATAAATCTTCTGGTATTCTTTCTCCTTTTGGAATTTATCCAGCCATGCATTCAAACTATCGAGTAAAGCGGGTGATTGTTTGCTGACTGCCCATGAGTAAAATTGTGTAAAGCTGATGGCTGTATTTATATCTATCTGTGGGATGGAATCGGCAGCCGCGCGTGCGATGCTTTCGTCACAAACGGCATAGTCGATATCCCCATGAGCTACCATTGAGATTAATTGTTCGGAACCGTATTTCTCTATTTCTTTGATATAAATGGTATCGCCGATTTCATTACCTAGATTCTGAATACGCAGAATAGAAGGAGACCCTTTTACTACGTGAAGTGTCCGCCCGGCCAAGTCCAGCTGGCTACGGATATAGAGTGAGTCGTTTTCTCCGTTTTCTTTCCGTTGCACGAGCACTTGCTTGTTGAGCGTGATGGGAGAGGTGAGGAGCAGAGAGTCTTTCAGTTCGCTGGTAGCTAATATGCCGCAGGCAATTACATCGTAACGTCCCTCGCTTAATCCTTCCAGCCGTTCTTCAAAACTCATCAGGGGTGTTATTTCGGTCTTTAATCCCTTGTCATGGGCAAAAGCCTGTATCAGTTCGTAATGGAAACCGGAAACGGTATCGCCGTCCACGTAGAAACTGATCGAGTTATATTCAGTCGCTACACGCAATATACCTTCTTTGGCAATGGCTGCATAATCACGTGGGTGTCCTGACGGCTTTTCCTGATTACCGCATTGGCGGATAGAAAAGATGATTGCCAATACAATGATTACGGGCACTAAATATCTGGCCAGTCTCAATTTGGGGCGTGTTACCATAAGCCATATAGATTTTGTTAATCATAGAAATTCCATGAAAGACCGAATTTCAGTACACGCGGGTTGATAGGATAGTGAGGAGCCAGGAAGTAATTCGGGCTGCTCATACCTTGATTCACGTGATACATCATTACATAGAAACGTGTACGCTTTAGATGTAAGTTTGCGTATACATTCACGATCGGATAACCTCCTATCTCTACCTGGTCATTTTCCGGTTGCAAATAGAAGTTTTGGATAGCCGGCATATAAGCGGGTGCATTGTATTTACTGAAATAACGCACATCGGCACCCAATTGTACACTAAGCACTTTCTTTGCCAGCTTGAACTGCATATAGAAATTGTGATACAGCGAAAGATCAGGCAAAGGTAATACGGTCTGGTCGCTGGACTTTTGCCAGGTTACTTCATTGTCTAAATGGAAGATTCCCAGCTTGAAGTCCTGATTAAGACTTGCTGACAACACCTGTATACTTCCGCTTTTCTGTTCCGGCATTGCTTGTTGGTTGAAATAAGTGTAGTTCTTTATATTTTCAACTCCTGCTTTCAAGCGTGTTCTCCAACGTGCAATGCTTAATTCTCCTTCAATACGGGTACGAAATTCTTTGTCCATATCATTGTCCCACATGAAATGTTTGGAATGATAATGACGCATATAGAAAGGCGCAAGCTTATTGCTGACTTCACCACGGGCTATAAGGCTCACAGTGTCTTTCCATAACGGAAAGTTAAGGTCGATATCTCCTTTCACATTGAATTGTCCGATTGCTTTTCCGGCGAGTCCCACTTCACCAATGGCATGGTAATGAAGTACATTTCCTTCACGTTTGGATAATTCGCCTCCAACAAATATTTCATTTTCATTGTATTTGTCGGGCAACGGATTCCCCTCCATATTCATAAGAGTATATTTGCTGATTTTATAGGAAGCAAATGCCGTGAGTCCGGCTTTGGCATATTTATTGAATCCTTCGAGTAGAGCAATACCTATGGTATTCTTGATACCCATATAAGTAGTACTGTCTCTGGCAATCGGATTATCCGGTTCCAAATAGGTGTTTTGATAATAGTTCTTTTCACGCATGTCATCATCAGAGTTGAAGCTATGACGTGCACGCTCTACCTGAATGGTATGTATAAAACTAGTGACCGGCACAAACTCTTGTTTGGCTGGAGTAGTGTCATTTTCGGCCTGCGGTATGTCGCGGCTGAATCCCAGATTGTAACGTTGGGTCAGGAATATATAAAAGTCATGATTACGGTTGGTTGTGGCGCTTAGTACAGTCGGGATATTGGTTGATTCATATTCCCTTTGGCCTTGTGCCATCTCTTCAGGAGCAGTGATGTATCGGTCGTCCTCAATACCTCCGTTTTCATTTGTTTTGAGATAATTGTTGCTGTAGATGGCTTGCATCTGATAGCGGTCGCCGATATAACTACCGAAAATTGCCGCATTGAAATAAGCCGTATTTTGGTTATTATAATATCCTCGTCCGTACAAGTAATCTATGTTAAAACCGAAAGCCAGCTTCTTGTTTACATTGACAGAGAAATAAGACTTAAAGCGTTCTTCTCCGTTTATTTTATTACCGGCTTTATGATACGTCAGATTGGTATAAGGTACGTTACTATTGGTGAAATTGAATTCCGTAGGACGAATAAAGAAACTGGAGAAAGGCTCCATAAAGATAGTAGGTTCCGGATCACGACGTTCAAAGAAGATGCGTGACATACGGGGAGAACCCATATTGGCCAGATAATTATAATGTCCGGTAAGTCCTTCGGTAAGATTGGTGTTTTGGAAGTGGTGATAAGCAGTATCCGCCGGGATGATAGTCCGGTCGCCCAACTGATTATTAATACGCCACATATATAATTTCGGAGGTAACCCCTGTACTTCTACATTTGCACTATCCAGTCTGTCCGGAATCATGGCAGGGTCCACCTGGTTACCCTATTGGTCGTATC
>OGPM01003264.1_pt1 | contig 10270 bp, 3 predicted proteins | sample 1552961 | NCBI WGS metagenome assembly OGPM01 (sample SAMEA2580304, study PRJEB22360) | human gut metagenome | biome: human gut; feature: human-associated habitat; material: faeces | place: Denmark | collected 2008/2010
GTATGGCAGGGCTGGCTGAGATGTATCAGGAATACATTGATGGGAAGAAAGAGCTTCGCCAGATCAATATGGAATTTAACGCAAGATACGTAAAAAGCGAGGACATGCCGGTGAGAAGCCGGTGCCCGGAGTCCTTTTGCTAATAGAAATCAAAGAGGGCACCAAACTGAAATATGAATTGAGGCAGTACGAAGTAACAGAATAAAGAAGCAGTAAGAGCAGAAGTTTTCAGTACATGTAACGAAAACTTCTGCCTTTTTTTAACCAAATGTTAATAGTTCTTTTTTTATTCTGGTGTTATTATGTAAAAAAGTCGTATTATAATTAATAAGGAAATAAAAGGCTATTGCTAATTACGTCTGCAATAAATACGTTCTAGAATTATTTTAGTTATGGAGAAAAGTATATGGAAAAAAACGTATTAAAGGTTCGCATGCTTGGAACCTTTTCGTTGGAATATAAGGGAAAAGAACTGGTACTGGATCGAAATAAAGCATCGAAGACTACACAGCTTTTTCAGCTGCTTATGTTTCATACCGAAGACGGCGGAATTTCCAAAGCTGCTATGATAGATGCCCTTTATGGAAGAGTTGAGGTGGAGAATAAGAACGGAAGCCTGAACAACACCATTTTCAGACTTCGTAAACAGCTGAAGGATATTGGACTTCCAGATAGCAAATACATAAATATCCAGTCCGGAATGTGCCGTTGGGACGGAAATATTGAAGTTCAGGTTGATGTAAATGAGTTCCGGAAACTGATAGAGAAAGAAAAAAAGGAGAAACGGGAAGAGGACAAGCTTCATCTCTGGATGCAGGCCTGGAAAATTTATAAAGGTGAATTTCTCCCGGATATGATCGGGGAGCAATGGGTCGCTGTGGAGAATGTCCGGTGCAGAGATGAGTACTTCCGTGTTACAGAGGAGCTGTGCCGCTGGCTGAAGGGGCATGAACGGTATGAAGATCTGCATAAAGTGGCGCACAGAGCCGCCGAAATTTATCCCTTTGACGAGTGGCAGGACAGCCTGATCGGAATGTCCCGATATAAGGAAGGCCTTGAAGTTTACCAAAACACCGAAAAGCTTTTATTCGATGAAATGGGAGTGGCCCCTTCGGAGAGATTGTTAAAGCGTTTCAAGCTGATGGGAGAACGGACTTCACAGGCAGCAGGTGCCCTCAGCGATATCAAGGAAAGACTTCGGGAAAAGGAGGCTGCAGTAGGAGCATATTTCTGTCCGTTTCCCAGCTTTGTTGATATCTATCATGTATTCAGCCGTATGGTGGAGCGCTCCGGTTTATCCGTGTTTGTTATGCTTTGCACACTGGACTATAAGGCGGATCATGTTTCGGAGGAGAAGGAACGTGAAAAGTCCGAACTTCTCAGACAGGCTATCCAGTCATCCATACGAAAAGGTGATTTTTACACCAGATACAATGTCCGGCAGTATATTGTCATGCTGATCGAAATCAGCCAGGAGAACTGCCCCATCGTTTCCAAACGAATTGCAAAAAAATTCAATAAGCTCTCTGGCGATAAGAAATTCACTCAGGTTGATTTCTATGTGGCATCCATTGGAGAGATGTGTGAAATGGAGGGATAAATTATGGTCTACGATGTGATTTGTGATGAGTATGAACTCATTTGCTCCTGATTTATGGAAAAGACTTGAAAAATGCTAAAAATGCCATAGGAAATCGCTCGTTTTTGCAACTCTTTCGGAAAATGAAAGAGTTGGAGAAAGAGGCAAAGTGATAGAATATATTTAAAAATCATATACTATCTATCATGCAACCGAAAATAAGTCCCGATTCGGTTAAAATAAATCTACATATCCAAAGAAAGGAATGAGACATTATGAAAAAGAATGGGTATTTAAGAAGATTTCTGGCACTGTTTCTCGCTCTTGTGATGATCATGGCTGATTCATCTGTGACGACGTTTGCGGCGACGGTGGGAAGGGTGCGGAAGCAGAAGGCAGTGCAAAAATTTGAGCCAGGTGAGTCTGTTTCTTATACAGAAATATTGGGAAATGCGGTTTATTTTGGTATTGTTGCTAATACTGTGAATAAACAGGCACATATGGATTCAAACTTTGCTACCAAAGTACTTAATGGAGCTTCAGGCAATGTTACAACTGGTGCTTATACCGAAAATGGTGCAGTTTATTTGGTGGCATCTGTTCCAAATGGTGGAGTTTTGGAAATGGATGGTAAAAGCAATATTTTGTGGTGCCCTGAAGAAAACCGTAATAATTTTAAGGTTAAAGGAACTATTGAGACTTATCCTAAGGAGACATTGGATGCATATGTAGACTCTATGATTAATCATGTATCACAGAAGTCTACTACAATTGGTAATCGCAATGGCTATATTGTTGACAATTTAGCCAATTCTAAAACCATAGATATTGAGAACTGTGAGGCTGGAACATATTACTTTGATATGAGTAATTATGCTCAATATGGAATTGATGATCTTAAGATTAAGAAAAAGTCTAATCAGGTTGTTGTATTAAATTATCCAACAAGTAATAAAGTAACACTTAAAAGATTTGAATTAGTTAATGATGGTGTTTCAGTTTCAAGCGCTACATCTAACCAGACAGTAGATAAGCTTTGCCGTTCTATTATTTTTAATATGCCTCAAGCAACAGAAATAGATTTTGCAAGTGCAACTGCTGGCTTATTTATTGCTCCAAAAGCAACCGTTACTGGTTTGGGTGGAACTTCTTCTGGTTGGATTGTAGTTAATAGTTTCACTAACAATGGTGGAGAATGGCACTGTGTATATGGAGAACTTCCAAAACCAGAAAATGTTGAGAAGCCAGCACAGGAATCTTTTAGTGTAAGCAAAACTGTAGATGGAAGCACGCCAACAGTCGACCAGAAATTTGTATTTAGGTTGGAGCAGATTGGAGATGTACCAAATGGAACTACACCAATTTCTGCAAAAACTGTTGAAAATAATGGAGCAAAAGTAGATTTTGGTACGATTAAATATAATAAGGAAGGAACTTACTATTATAGAATAACTGAAACTGGAAAAGCAGCAACAACGAGTGGCGAGTACACACTGGATTCCCAGTCTTATGTCGTAAAAATTGTAGTTACTGCTAATGTTACTTCATCCGGCAATATTACAACAACAGAATATAATAAAGTAACCACTTATTATAAAGGCGATACAGTAAATGCCTGTACAGAAGAAAATAAAGTAACAGGTACAACTGGAATTACGTTTAATAATGAAACAATCGAACAAAAGGGTAATTTGAAAATTGTAAAGGCTGCAGGTGCAGGAACAAATCTTGTTGGAAAGACATTCTATTTTAAAATAAGTGATGAGGATGGCAATGTTGTAAAAAATAGTAATAATAGTGATGTATGGTCAATTACATTCAGTGCAAATGTTGAAAATGCAATTAACATTGAAAACCTTGAACCTGGCAAGTACCGTGTATCCGAAACAGATGCAAATGGAAATGGAGTTACAACGGGAGAAGCATTCCCATATGTAGTAACTGGTGGTGGGCTGGTTACTGTTGAAGGAAACAAAACTGCTAATGTTGTAGTGACTAATACAAAATATGAAGCAGCCGGAAGCCTGGCGCTGACCGCAGAGAAGAAGCTGGAAGGAAAACAGCTGGAAGAAGGAAAATACAGCTTTGTACTGAAAGACAGCAAGGGAACCGAGCTGCAGACGAAACAGAACGGTGCAGACGGAAGCGTGTCATTCGATGCAATCGAATATACCCTTGCGGATGCCGGAAAAGATTTCACCTACACGGTAGCGGAGGTCGCCGGAAACGAGGCGGGAGTCACCTATGACAGCAGTGTGTACACAGTAAAGGTACATGTGGCTGACAAGGGAACCGGAACCCTCGAGGTAACGAAGAAGATCACCAGGACAGCCGGAGAAAAGACCGAAGAAGCCAAAAAGATCGTATTTAATAATAAATATGAGGCGAATGGAAGTATAACCCTGACAGCAACCAAAAATCTGAACGGTCGAGAGTTCCGGAAGGGCGATAAATGGACATTCACCGTAACTTGCGATGATGCGAACGCTCCAATGCCAGAACACCCAGTTGTTACTACAACTGCAACCAGTGGTTTCACAACCACCCTTGATTTTGGTAAGATTAATTATACCATCGCAGATGCTGGAAAGAGTTACGTTTACATCATCACTGAAACTGGAAATGTAGCAAACGTAACAAACGATCCAGTTGCTGCAAGAACTGTAACCGTATCTGTCAGAGACAAAGGAGACGGAACTCTTAACGTAACTCAGGAAGTTACTGGAGCTGGACTGACATTTACCAACAAGTATGCCGATGGCGAAACAACTCTCGGTGTAACCAAGGTGTTAAGCGGCCGTGAGTTCAAGTCAGGAGATGAATGGACCTTTAAATTAACAGCTGATAAAGGCACTCCAATGCCAGCACAGACCGTTGTAAAGACAGATGCAACAAGTGGCAACAGTCAGTCACTGAGCTTTGGAACTATCAAGTATACGCTTGCAGATGTAGGAAATACTTACACCTACACAATCCACGAGACTGGAAGCGCAGAAGGTGTAACAAACGATCCGAATGCAACTCGTATAGTAACTGTAACAGTAAATGAGGGCAAAGACGGAAAACTGGATATTGTAAGAGAAGAACCCAAGGGTGAAATCGTATTTACCAATACCTACGACGCAAAGGGATCTCTGACATTGGAGGCAAGTAAGACTCTGAAGAACAAAGCTCTTGAAGCTGATGCCTTTAACTTCGTGCTGAAGGACAAGAACGGAGAGACTATTCAGACCGTTGCCAACGATGCAGATGGAAATGTAACATTCAGCCCGCTCAATTATACTCTTAAAGATGTTGGAACTCATGTTTACACAGTATCAGAAGTTCAGAGAGAGAATACCGAAGTTACTTATGATACTACTGAGTATACTGTTGAAGTAACTGTAGCAGATGCAGGAAACGGAAAACTGAAGGTAAGCAAGACGATCAAGAAAGGTGATGATACTGTTGATGCAATTGCTTTTGAAAACATTTATAAAGGAGTAATTGATATCAGCGGCTCTAAGACCTGGAATGATGCAGACAACCAGGACGGAATCAGACCAGCAAGTATCACTGTAAAACTTTTTGCAAATGGAACAGAAGCTGCAAGTCAGGTGGTAACTCTTGATGAGGCTGGAAACTGGAACTATGTCTTCAAGAACCTGCCGCAGTATGATGCAAAAGGAAAAATCACTTATACAGTAACTGAGAGTGCGGTAGCTGGTTATGAAACAAGCGTAAGCGGCTACAACATCACCAACACTCATAAACCAGAAACCCTCGACATCACCGGAACCAAAACCTGGAACGATTCCAACAACCAGGATGGCAAACGTCCAAAGAGCATCACCGTCAACCTTCTTGCAAATGGCATAATTACAGACACCAAGACCGTAACAGCTGACGATAACTGGACCTACAGCTTCACCGATCTGCCGAAATATGCAAATGGTCAGGAAATTACCTACACGGTAAGCGAGCTTACCGTACCTGGTTATACAACAACTATTGATGATAATTACAACATCACCAACAGCTACACACCAGGTGAGACCAGCGCGTCTGTAACCAAGATCTGGGATGATGCTGACAACCAGGATGGCATTCGTCCAGAGAGCATTACCGTAGCTCTCCTTGCAAATGGAACGCCAACTAACAAAACTGTTACTCTTACTGCTGCGAACAACTGGACACAGACGATAACTGGTCTTCCGGAAAAAGCAGATGGAGAGTATATCACCTACACCTGGACCGAGGTTAATGTTCCAGAAGGCTACAGCTTGACAGGAACTTCCAAGAACGAAACGGTAACCACTCTGACCAATACTCATACTCCAGAGCTTACTTCCATCACCGGAACCAAGACCTGGAAAGATGCAGATAATCAGGATGGAAAACGTCCAGAGAGCATTACCGTAAACCTTTTTGCAGACGGAACTAAGCTTAAGAGCCAGAGTGTAAGTGCTGATGCAGACGGAAACTGGAGCTACAGCTTCACAGACCTTCCGAAATATGCAAACGGACAGGAAATCACTTACACCGTAACTGAGGATGCAGTCGATGGCTACACAACCGAGAGTGATGGCTATAATTTCATTAACACTCATCAGCCAGAGACCACCGAGATTACCGGAACCAAGACCTGGAACGATGCAAACAACCAGGATGGCAAGCGTCCGGAAAGCATCACTGTAATCCTTCTTGCAAATGGCACAGAGAAAACTCGCCAGGCCGTAACTGCAGACGAAGCAGGAAACTGGACTTACACCTTCAAAGATCTGCCGAAATATGCAAACGGCCAGGAAATCACCTACACCGTAGCTGAGGAGGAAGTAACTGATTACACTACAACCTACGATGGCAGCAACATTACCAACAGCTACACTCCAGGAAAGACCAGTGCAACAGTAACCAAGATCTGGAACGACGCTGAAAATCAGGATGGAAAACGTCCGGAGAGCATTACCGTAAGTCTTCTTGCAGACGGTAAAGAAACCGGAAAGACCGTTACCCTGAGCGTCGAGAACAATTGGAAACAGACTATATCTGACCTTCCGGAAAAAGCAGACGGAAAAGCAATCGAGTACACCTGGACAGAGGAAACTCTCCCAGAAGGTTACGAACTTACCGACAACAGCAAGAACGGAACTGTAACTACTCTGACTAACACCTACGCTCCAGAAACAACTTCCATCACCGTAACCAAGACCTGGGATGACGCAGACAATCAGGATGGCAAGCGTCCAGAGAGCATTATCGTCAACCTTCTTGCAAACGGAGAGATCGTAGCAAGGCAGACTGTAAAAGCAGACGAAGCAGGAAACTGGACCTACACCTTTAAAGACCTGCCGAAATATGCAAATGGCAAGGAAATTACCTACACTGTAACCGAGGAAGCAGTGGAAGGCTATGAAACAAGTGTAGACGGATTTAACATCACCAACACTTACACAACCGAGACAACTGAGGTGAAGGGCTCCAAGACCTGGAACGATGCCGACAATCAGGATGGCAAACGTCCGGAGAGCATCACTGTAAGACTTCTTGCAAACGGCGAGGAGAAGGACAGCCAGACCGTAACCGCAGACGAAAATGGAAACTGGACCTACAGCTTCGAAAAACTGCCGAAATATGAGGCTGGAAAAGAAATTCTATACACGGTAACCGAGGATGCAGTTGCAGATTACACAACTGAGATCACCGGCTACGATATCACCAACAGCTATGCGCCAGGAAAGACCAGCGTCACAGTTACCAAGGCATGGGCTGATAACGATGACCGCGGTGGTCACAGACCGAAGGAAATCAAGGTTCAGCTGAAAGCCGATGGAGAAAACAGCGGCGAGGAAATTACCCTGAATGCAGAGAACAACTGGACCTACACATGGTCTGACCTTGACCAGAAGAAAGCCGGTAAGGACATTGCCTATACCGTAGAAGAGACTGGAAAAGCGGCTGGTTACATTTCCACAGTAACCGGAAATGCAGAAGAAGGCTTTATCATTACCAACACCATTACCTCCGTGAAGATCAGCAAGGTAGACATCACCGACCAGAAAGAACTGGCAGGTGCTCATATCCAGGTGATCGACAAGGATGGAAATGTAGTAGAAGAGTGGGATTCCACATGGGAAGCTCACGAAGTAACTGGCCTGAAGCCTGGCGAAACCTATACCCTTCGCGAGACTGTAGCACCAGAGGGATATACTTTGACCAGCGATACCACCTTTACCCTGAAAGAGGATGGAACCGTTAACAAAGATACTACCACAACAACCATATCAGATAATGGAACCCTTCTGGTAGAAGACAGCAGAACTTCTGTAAAAGTAAGCAAAGTAGATATTTCCGACGGGGAAGAGCTGGAAGGTGCTCACATCCAGATCATTGACCAGGATGGAAACGTAGTAGACGAGTGGGATTCCACCAAGGAAGCTCATGTTACCGAGAAACTGAAAACCGGTAAGATTTACACTCTTCGTGAGACTGTAGCGCCAGACGGATATTTACTTACAAGCGACACTACGTTTGTTCTGAAAGAAGACGGAACAGTAGATGCAGAAAAAACAACAGCTGTTTCCAAGGATGGTGTTTTACTTGTACAGGATAAACTGGCAACCTCAGCATCTATTGCAGTGACCAAGAAACTTACCTATATTGGTGAAAATCTGGCAGCAAGAGATCAGACCTTCTATGTAGCCCTGTATTCTGATAAAGAATGCACTCAGAGAGTTTCTGATGTGAAAGCTCTTGTGTTCAAGAATGCAGATGCTTCCACCGTAGTATTCTCAGAGAATATTAAGGCAGGCAAGACATACTACATTGCAGAGTGTACACAGGATGGAACTTCTCAGACGATCGGCGCTCTTGCAGATGGAACCGTCTATGAAGCTGTATTTGGCAATGGTAACTCCACAACAGTAACCGAAGCCAATGGAACAACAACCGTTTCCTTTGAAAACGTGTTCAGCAGCTTCCCGCCAGATGGATTCTACAAACAGGGTCAGTTGACAATTACCAAGAAGGTTCTTGGTGCAGATGGAGGCACCAGAAACAGCAACGAGGTATTCTATGCAGGTATCTTTGATGATGCAGCTCATACACAGCTTTCCCAGCAGGTTGAGCAGAACATTATCAAGCTTGATATGGACGGTGGCTATGAAGTAAGTGAGATCATCAATGTTGGTCTTGCCCAGTCAGGAGCAAAGGTAACCCTGTATGTAACGGAAACTGATTCCAACGGAAAACCAATTGCAGGCTCCGAAGGCTTTGGATATAAAGTTACCGTAAGTGCAGATTCTGTTACATTTGATGAAACGAATATGACAGCAGAAGTTGTCATCACCAACCAGGAAGAAAGCACAGTAACAGAAACACCAACACCTACTCCTTCTTCCGATGGTGGAAATAACGGTGGCTCCGAAGATCATTCCGGCGGCTACGGCGGAGGCAAATCACCGAAGACCGGAGATGATACCCCGATCGGAACTTATCTGATGCTTCTTCTTGCAGCTGCAATGCTTGCAGCCGAGACTGAAAGACGCCGCAGAAGAAACAAAAGACAGTAAAGCAAAACAAGGTTTCTGACCAGATTGGAACCATAACAAAGTAAGTACAAACGAAGGCGGTCCGCACACAAAGCGGATCGCCTTTTTGCAGATTCACTTTAGCTTCCTGCTCAATTAAGGAAAACTACAGAACAGTCCTGTGGTTCTGGGTTTGCAAAAAAGTAAAAAAACTTTCCTGAAAAGTGGAAAAACATCCCGAAGAAAGAGTTGACGAAACAGCCCTACTGGTATAATGAAGTCAAATTAAAGGATATTACATTTGGGAATGACTTTATAGATTTCAGGAGGTTTCCATTATGAGAAAGAATACATTAAAAAAAGCAATGGCAGTTATGATTTCAGCGACAATGCTGGTGACAGGATATACAGTAGTTTCCGCAGAAGGATTTACAGATGCGGAGGCACTTGCAGAGATGGATGCTTTTACTACAGGTGATGAAGCTGTATATGTGGAAGAAGTTCAGCCGGAAGCTGCACAGACTGAGGAGGTTCAGCCGGAGGTTGCACAGACCGAGGAAGTTCAGGCAGAAGAATCTCAGGATGAGTTCCAGACCGAGGAATCTGCTGAAGAAGCCGCTTTTGTTGATGGATTCACAGATAGCTCTGCAGAAGCTGATCCAGCTGAGTTTACCGATGGAACCGGTGAAGTTGGAGATGCAGTAGAAACTACCGTAGATTCCGATTTCCGTTTCGAGAACGAAGAAGTCATTATCACTGCAAAAGTGTTTGATGAGACAGCTCTTCCAGAAAACGCTGAAATGAACGCTGTAAAGCTTGAAGCTGGCAGTGAGAAATACGAAGAAGCAAAACAGGCTTCCATCAGAGACCTTGGAACAACAGAAGACGATGAGTATACTTTCTACGACGTAACCTTCATCGCAGATGGTGTTGAGATCGAAGTTCCAGACGAAGCAGTCGTAATTAATATGGAATTCAAAAACGTTGCACCAGAGGAAAACGAAACCCAGAGCGCCCTCCACATCCAGGAGACGGAAGCTGGCGTAGTTGCCCAGGACGTAACCGCACAGTCCGCAGACGGAACACTGAAATCCGTAGGATTTAACTTCTAAAATTCAATAACCGCAAGCAGATACAGGACTTTCTGAGAAATCGGAAAGTCCTTTTTGTATAATCAAAATTT
>OGPM01003265.1_pt1 | contig 10268 bp, 5 predicted proteins | sample 1552961 | NCBI WGS metagenome assembly OGPM01 (sample SAMEA2580304, study PRJEB22360) | human gut metagenome | biome: human gut; feature: human-associated habitat; material: faeces | place: Denmark | collected 2008/2010
AGGGCATGAATGCACGCTTCAGGGGCTTGTCGGTCTGCAGGCCGACGATCTGCTCAAACTCTTTCAGGCTCTCGTCGATGTAGCCGGGGCCGTATGCGGTCAGACCGCTGACGACCTCGGTCTCCATATCCAGCACGCCGCCCTTGGCACGCTCGGCCTTCTGCAGCTTCTGCAGTGCGCCCCAGAGCTTATCGGTGGCCTCGGTGGGGCCAGCCAGGAAAGACTCGTCGCCGTCATAAGGGGTGTAGTTCTTCTGGATAAAGTCGCGGACGTTGACTTCCTCTTTCCAGATGCGGCCTTCAAAGCCTTCCCACTGTTCAAAATCGATCATTGGAACCTCCTTGCTCCGTTCCTGACGCTCCGACCAATCTGCTTTGCAATAATTAGTTAGAGCAGTCTAACTATTCCGCCTTAAAAAAGCCGCCGATTGCGGTTTCTGAAAGACAGGGTGGTACAGGGCGCAGAGGTATTTGGATGGCAACCCCTGCGCTGTTTATGAGCCGCTGCAGACAGGCAATCGAGTCCGACTGCAACGGCCTGACAATATAATAACAGTGATTCTCAGAAAAAGCAAGAGGGAACCTGTGGATTTTCTACAAGAGATGGCGGTTTTTGTTATGAAAAATGCTCATGGAGGCCGCCGGAGAAAAATTTTTTGAAAATTTGAAAAACAGGCTTGACAGTCATGACAAACTATGGTATCCTGTTGTCACGGCGAGGTTAGTTAAACCTAACCAAAGCTCCTCCGATTCACTGCAAAGGGATGCCTGCAACTCTCTTTGAGGCGATTCGGTTCCTCCATTCCATTCTCCTATTTATTAAAAAGAGAAAGCGGCTTATGGTTTGCTCCGCTTTCCCTGCGCGCAGCGCGGGGCGCTCTGGTACGGCGCTCTGTGCAAAAAAGAACAAAATGCGGGACACACAGACTTGACCACCTGTGCGCCCCGCTTTTTGTATTGCAAAGGCTCTCCCTTTGGGAGAGCTGGCGCGAAGCGCCTGAGAGGGCAAGGACGCTGACAAAGAATGGAAGACGCAGTGATAATCGAGCTCTAACAAAAACACAGCTTATCGCTGCGCAGAGATTCTTTCCTCTGTGGCTTGCCCTCTCCGTCACCTCCGGTGACACCTCTCCCAAAGGGAGAGGCAGAACGTCGGCAGAGCTGTCTCTTGACACCCCGGGTGAGTGTACTATAATAAGGTGTGTCGGAAAAACGAGAAAAGTTGTTTTTCTTCGGAACGATAAAATGGGAGGAAATGAATGAAAAAATTAGCGAGGGCCATCGTGAAGATGCGCAGGCTCATCCTCATCGCGGCGGTCCTGCTGCTCATCCCGGCGGCAGTGGGAGCCATCGCCACGCCCATCAACTACGACATCCTTTCTTACCTGCCCCAGGAGCTGGACTCCCGCGTGGGCCAGCTGCTGCTGGAAACGGATTACCATCTGGCCTCCACCAACATGATAACCGTGGAGGGGATGCCCACCAACGAGCTGCTGGCCATGAAGGCCGAGATCGACGAGGTGCCGGACGTGCTGAACACCTTCTGGCTCAGCGACGTGCTGGACCCGGCAGTGCCGACGGAGATGCTGCCGGCGGATGTCCAGCAGTTTATGTTCGGCAAGAACGACTCCACCATCCTCATCGTCCAGCTGGGCGGCTCCAGCGTCAGCGAAGAGACGATGCAGGCCGTGGCCCAAATCAAGAAGATACTCCGGAAGAATTGCTTCTTCGGCGGCATCAGCGTCATCCTGAGCGACACCAAAGAGCTGGTCATGGGCGAGATGCCCTGGTATGTGCTCTGCGCCGTGGGCGGCTGTCTGCTGGTGCTGTTCCTTTCGCTGGAAAGCTGGCTCACGCCGTTTTTGTTTATGCTGGGGCTGCTCTTCCCGCTGGTCTATAACTTTGGCACGAATATTTTCCTCGGTCAGGTCTGCTTTATCACTGTGTCGCTGGCGGCGGTCTTGCAGCTGGGCGTGACGATGGATTTCTCCATCTTCCTGCTCCACCGCTACGACGAGGAAAAGGAGCTCTGTGCCTCCAACGAAGAGGCCATGGAGAACGCCATCTGTAAGACCATGAGCGCCATCACGGCGTCCAGTCTGACGACCATTGCGGGCTTTCTGGCCCTCTGCGCCATGCAGCTGACGCTGGGCGCAGACCTCGGCATCGTCATGGCAAAGGGCGTGGCGCTGGGCGTCATCTGCACCATCGTCATCCTGCCCTCGCTCATTCTCTTCTTCGATAAGTGGGTGGAAAAATACCGCCACCGCACCTTTATGCCCAAGCTCACCCACCTGAGCCATTTTGTTTCCAAACACCCGATGCCCGTCGTGGTGGTGTTCGTCCTGCTGATGATCCCCTTCGGGCTGGCCCAGAGCAAGACCGATATTTACTACAACATTTTTGCCGCTCTTCCGCAGGATATGCCCGGCATCGTGGGTACGAACAAGCTGGGCGAAGACTTCGGCATGATGACCAACCACTTCATCCTCGTCCGGGAGGAGCTGACCGCTTCCCAGGTGTCCGCCCTCTGCGATGAGATAAAGAAGGTGGATGGCATCACGCAGGTGGTGAGCCTCGACTCCATCACCGGCCCGGGCTTTGAGACGGAACTTCTGCCCGACGAGCTGATGAACATCGTCCAGAACGGCGGCTACAAGCTCATCCTTGCCAATGGCCGTTATAAGTCGGGCAGCGACGCGCTGAATGCGCAGGTGGACGAGCTGGTCCGCCTCGTCAAGGAGGCAGACCCCGAGGGCCTCGTCACCGGCGAGGGCGCCATGATGAAAGACCTCGTGGAGATCGCCGACGAGGATTTCAAAAATGTCAACATCTGGTCCATCGCGGCGGTGCTGGTCATCATCGCGCTGTCCTTCCGCAGCCTGTCGGTGCCGGTGCTGCTGGTGGCCAGCATCGAAGCGGCCATTGCCATCAACATGGGCATCCCGTACTTTATCGACGACTCGCTGCCCTTCATCGCCAGCATCGTCATCGGCACCATCCAGCTGGGCGCGACGGTGGACTACTCCATCCTCATGACCACCCGCTACCGCGAAGAGCGGCTGGCCCTCCGCTCGCCCAAGGCGGCGGCACAGCAGGCCCTCGAGCACTGCAGCCAGAGCATCCTGACAAGCGGCCTCACCTTCTTCGCGGCCACTTTCGGCGTCGCGGCCATCAGCAAGGTGGAGCTGCTGAAAAGCATCTGTATGCTCATCTCCCGGGGTGCGCTCATCAGTATGGTGGTTATCCTGCTGGTGCTGCCCGCCGGCCTGATGCTGCTGGACGGCCTCATCTGCCGCACCACCTACCACTGGCTCAACGCCCCCAACGCTGCAAAGGAGTGAATGCTATGAGAAAAGCTCAGAATTTTCTGCGCCGCGCTGGCTCTGCGGCGCTTGCCCTGACCCTGACGGTCAGCCTCTGTCAGCCCGCTTTTGCGGCGACCAAGGCGCCCTTCTCGAAGGATGAGACGGTGTATGCCGTCATGGCAGCGGACGGCTCTGTCACCAAGACCACCGTCAGCGAGCATCTTTACAATGCCGACGGCCTCGCCGGTGTGGAGGACAAGTCCACCCTGAAAAACATCGTGAACACCGAGAGCTTCGCCGAGTACACCCGGAACGGTGATACGCTGGTCTGGAACACCGACGACACCGATGTCTACTATAATGGCGACACGGACCGTCAGCTGCCCATCTCTGCCAAAGTGACCTACACGCTGGACGGCAGGACCGCCCCGCTCAGCGAGCTTTTGGGCAAGAGCGGCCACCTCGTGCTCACCATCGACCTGACCAACCATGAGACCGGCAAGGTGACCGTGAACGGCAAAGAGCGCACCATCGTCACCCCGCTGGTCACGGCGGTGGGCGTCGTGCTGGGCGAGGATGCCAGCAGCGTCAACGCCGTGAACGGCCTGCTGGAAAGTGCGGCCAAGAGCAGCGTGGCGGCCTTTGTCACCCTGCCGGGCGTGAAGGAGTCCCTCGACGGCCTGCTTCCCGAACAGGTGAACGGCGTGGCCGAGTACTTACAGGACAGCGTGACCGTGGAGGCCGACGTGGAGTCGCTGACGGCACCTCAGATCCTGCTGGCCTGTGCGGCGAGCGCCGAGGCACTGGGGCAGGGGGATGAAGTCTTCGACCTCGACAGCCTCAACGATTTGACCGACGGCATCGCGGCGCTGAATGATGCCATGAACCAGCTGCTGGACGGTGCGTCGCAGCTGAAAGCAGGCGCGGCACAGCTTGCCGCCGGTTCGCTGGCTCTGCTGGACGGGGCGAACCAGCTGGACAGCGGCCTCGGCCAGCTGACGGAAGGGCTGGACACCCTGACGTCCAACAACGCCGCCCTGACTTCCGGTGCACAGCAGGTGGCCGACGGCGTGCTGGACTCCGCCAGCCAGACCCTCATGGAGAACGGCCTCATCGACACCCCCATGACGTGGGATACCTATGAAGCCGTCATTGACGACATCCTCTCGCTGGGCGACAAGACGCTGGCGGCAGGCCGCAGAAAGATGGTGCGCACCATCTGGGAGCAGGCTCCCCAGTTCAAGGCCAGCCAGCTGGACATCGCGCTCTACCTCGCGGCCACCAGGACCGACCACGACCTTGAGGCCGCTCTGCGCCTGATGCAGAGCTTCTCGCCCGATTTCATCATGGGCTGGCTGAAAAAGCTCACCGACAGCGACGCCCAGCAGAAGATCCACGACGAGCTGGTCTATCAGACCGCCAACAGCGAGGATATGGCCAGCGTCCGCGCCCTGAAAGAGAATCTGGGCCAGATACAGCTCTTCGTGTCCAGCGTCGGCCAGTACGCCGACGGCGTGGCCGCCGCTGCCGAGGGCGCTCACACCGCCAAGGAGGGGCGCGCCCGGCCGGCCCTCGGCGGTCTTGGTCCGCCCGCCGACGGCGCACACGCCGCCAAGGACGGAAGCGCTCAGCTGGCCGGCGGCGCATCCGCCCTGTATGACGGTGTGCTCCAGCTCCGGAACGGCACCGACCAGCTCAGCGGCGGCCTCGTGCAGTTCAACGACGAGGGCATTTCTCAGCTCACCGGTGCGCTGGACGCCGACCAGCTCCACGCCCTGCAGACCGTGGTGGAAGAGATGACCGGCCGTCTCGCCGACTACACCAGCTTTGCCGGTGTACCCGAGGGTGCCTCCAGCCGGGTGAAGTTCCTCTACAAGACCGCCGAGACGCCCGCCGAAACGGCCCCGGTGGAGACGGCAGCAGACAACGCCACGGAGGGCAATTTCTTCGTCCGCCTGTGGCACCGCCTGCTGGCACTGTTCGGGCTGTAAGGATAGGAATTACAAGGCCCCGGAGGACATGAAGCCTCCGGGGCCTGCTGTATCTCTCTGCAAAAATGCAGCCGCCCCAGGCAAAGCATAAACCGGAGCGGCTGCGTTTTCAAGGAGGTAAATGATTAGGAGAACATCCAAACAGTTATCTGGTGTGCAGTATCCGGATAACGGTCAGGCAAAGAAGGAGATGATCAGTGCGACGAGGAAACCCACGCCGCCGACCAGCGTTTCCATGATGGTCCAGGTCTTGAGGGTGGTCTTTTCGTCCATGCCCACAAGGCTCTTCACCAGCCAGAAGCCGGAGTCGTTGAAGTGGGAGCACACGGTGGAGCCGCCGGCGATGGCAGCGGTGACGCAGGCCAGATACAGCGGGCTGAGTTCGCTGATGCCGGGCATGGCGGAGATGATGCCTGCTGCCATGGTCATAGCCACGGTAGAGGAACCAACGGAGATGCGCACCAGAGCAGCCACGATGAAGGCCACCAGAACCAGCGGCAGGCTGGCGTTTGCCACGGCGTTGCCGATGACATCGCCCAGACCGGAGTTCTGCAGCATATAGCGCAGCACGCCGCCGCAGGCAGTGACCAGCAGGATCATGCCGGTGGGCTCAAGGGACTTGGTCATGATCTTTTCCAGCTGGGCATTGTTATAGCCGTGACGGGTGCCCAGCAGATACATAGCAGCGATGGTAGCCAGCAGCAGAGCCATGAAGGGCTCACCGAGGAAGGCCAGAACGGGCTGGATGCCAGCCAGAGCGGGCACCACTTTTGCCACAGAGTTTGCAATAATGAGGACCAGCGGGATCAGGATGATGCCCACAATGGTGCCGAACTTGGGCAGCTTGCTCTCGTCGATGTCTGCCTGCTGTGCAACGTGCTCGGGCACCTCGATCATATACTTCTTGCCGCAGATGGAGCCCCAGATGGGACCGGCAGCGATCATGGCGAAGATGCCGCAGAAGATGCCGATGAGGATGACCCAGCCCAGATCAACGCCCAGCATGCTGGCCACCAGAACGGGGCCCGGCGTGGGAGGGATGAAGGCGTGGCCGACAGCCAGACCGGCCAGCAGAGGGATGACATAGTACAGGACCGAGCGCTTGGTGCGCTTTGCCAGAGAGAAGGCCAGCGGGATCAGGATGATCAGACCGGCATCAAAGAACACCGGCATGGCCACCACCAGACCTGTGATACCCAGCGCCCATGCGGCTTTTTCGTCGCCGAACCTGCGCACCATGGTCACGGCCAGCGTCTGTGCGCCGCCGGATTCTTCCAGAATGGCACCGAACATGGAGCCAAGGCCCACCAGAAGAGCGATGCCCTTTAAGGTGTTGCCGATACCTTCGTTGACCGAGCCGATGATGTCAGACAGGGGCATACCGGCCATCAGGCCGATGCCCACCGCACCGATCAGGATGGAGATCATGGCGTGGACTTTGAACTTGATGATAAGGATGAGCAAAAGGATCAGGCCCGCCACCGCGGCGAACACGAGCCGTGCGGCGTCCGGGGTTGCAACAGCTGTCATAAACGTTTCCTCCATTTTTTGATGTTTTGTGTGCTTTGGGTCTTATTTCAGCGCCGTCCCCGCAGACGGACACCGGATTTCGATGGTTTTTATAGACGAAGCAATATCCGCTTTTTTGTTTTTGGCGTAACTTTATCCAGACCGTTCAGCAAAACAACGCTGAACAGTTGATTTTTGTTTTTGGTTTTTATCGTAAACGAAGCGTTTTTACTCCATATATGCACCCTTCATGGGGCTGACGGCGTGCTGAGAGTAGAGCTTCAGCAGGCCCTTGGTGTACTTGGGAGCCTTGGGCTTCCAGTTGGCACGGCGCTGGGCAAGGATGGCCTCCATCTCTTCGGGGGTCTTTTCCTCACCGTTCACGCCCACGATGGCAAGCTGGCGGTTCGGCACATCGATGCGGATGAGATCGCCCTCTTCCACCAGAGCGATGGGGCCGCCCACAGCGGCCTCCGGGCTGACATGGCCGATGACCGGGCCGCGGCTTGCGCCGGAGAAGCGGCCGTCGGTGATGAGCGCCACGCTGGAAGCCAGCTTCGGGTCGGCGCAGATGGCCTCGCCGGTGTAGAACATCTCGGGCATGCCGCTGCCGCGGGGGCCTTCGTAACGGATGAAGATGGCATCTCCGGGCTGGACCTGCTTGTTCAGAACGGCGCTGATGCACTCTTCCTCGCTGTCAAAGGGCTTTGCGCGCAGGGTGGCGTGGAACATGTTCTTGGGGCAGGCGGTGTGCTTGATGACACTGCCCTCCGGGGCCAGATTGCCCTTCAGGATAGCGATGCTGCCGTCGGTGCCCTTGGCGTTGTCAAAGCTGTGGATGATGTCCTCGCGGGTGACTTTGATGCCCAGACCCTTGGTCTTTTCCTGCAGGATCTCGTCGCAGTGCTCGTAGAAGCCGTTCTTCTTCAGGTCTTCCAGGTTTTCGCCCAGCGTCTTGCCGGTGACAGTCATCACGTCCAGATGCAGCATGGACTTGATCTCTTCCATCACGCGGGGCACGCCGCCTGCATAGTAGAAGTACTGTGCGGGCCAGTCGCCGGAGGGACGGATGTTCAGCAGATAGTGTGCGCCGCGGTGCATCCGGTCAAAGGTGTCGGCATCGATCTCAAAGCCGAACTCGTGTGCAATGGCGGGCAGATGCATGGTGGCATTGGTGGAGCCGGAGATGGCGGCGTGCACCATGATGGCGTTTTCAAAGCTCTTCATGGTAACGATGTCCTTGGCCTTGATGCCCTCGGCCACCAGCTTCATCACCTGAACGCCGGCATCATAGGCAGCCTGCTTCAGCTCCGGGGCGGTGGCCGGCATCAGGGCGGTGCCGGGCAGCATCAGGCCCAGAGCCTCGGCCATGATCTGCATGGTAGAAGCGGTGCCCATAAAGGAGCAGGCACCGCAGCTGGGGCAGGCATTGTGCTTGTAGTAGTCCAGCTGCTCGTTGGGGATCACGCCGGTCTTTTCCCATGCGTCGAACTTGCCGATCTGTTCCAGCGTCAGCAGGTCGTTGATGGCGCAGGCGGGGTCATTGACCACGTACTTCTTGGGCAGGGTGTGGGCTTCCATCACGCCGCCGGTGACTACGATGGCGCTCATATCCTTCAGGCGGCCAATGCTCATCAGCATGGCCGGCATGGACTTGTCGCAGCTGGCGATGAACACGCCGCCGTCGTACACGGTGGCGTTGGCCTGAGCTTCCACCAGATTCACGATGGCGTCACGGTGGGGCAGCGAGTAGTTGATGCCGTCGTGGCCCTGTGCGATGCCGTCGCACATATCGGTTGCAAAATAGCGTGCAGCCTTGCCGCCGTGGGTGTTGACTGCCTGTACAGCCTCCTTCACGAACTGATCCAGATGGGCGCTGCCGGGGTGGCTGTCGCCAAAGGTGCTCTCCACCATGATCTGGGGCTTTGCAAGGTCATCCACCTTCCAGCCCATGCCGATCTTCAGCGGATCGTTTTCCGGTGCCAGTTTACGCACTGCCTGAGAACGCAGTTCCATGATCATACCTCCAAAATGCTCTTTTTCTGCTTTGCAAATCATCCTTTTGACTGTCGGACATCTTACATGTTCATTTTAATCGAATCCCGCCTCGTTTGCAAGTTGTCGCAGTCAGAACCCACTTTATAACAATAACCAGCCCATTTTTTCGTGCATATTGCTCTGAAATCTTGGATACATCATATAATCTAACCAGTTTTCCGACTTTTCTGTGTCATTCGTCTTAAAAAGTCATCAGACAACTTCAGGCATAAAAAGTCCCCGCACAGACCTTGCACTGTGCGGGGACGTAAAATACAGCGGCGTCAGGTTTCCCATTCGCCGTCGTAAAGCTTTCGGATGCAGTTGCGGTTGAAGTTCAGGTGCATCACCATGGCAGACCGGGCGCCAATGGGGTCATGCCGGGCAATGGCTTCAGTGATCATGCGGTGGGTCAGGATGGTCTCCTCCGTCAGCTTTTTGTGGGTAACATTCACGAACATCATGACCGCCGTATCGATAATGGGGATCAGCTGCTCCACCACCATGTTCTTGCTGCTCTCTGCGATGCAGGTGTGGAACGCGATGTCGTCCTCGATGTACAGATCACCGCTGTGGATCTTGCTCTCCACCCGGTCGCACAGGCGCTGGATGCGCTCAATGTCCTCGTCGGAAGCGTTTAAAGCGGCCATCTCGGCCATGCCCGGTTCCAGCAGCAGGCGCACATTGACAAGATCCAGTGCCAGCGCGTTCTTGTCCTGCACGCTGCGCAGGTTCAGTGGGTCCGAAAGGCCCTTGGCAGTCGTGACCACATAGGTGCCGGAGCCCCGCCGCACTTCCACGATGCCCTTGCTGGAAAGCAGCTTCACCGCTTCGCGCACCGTGCTGCGGCCCACACCGAATTTTTCGCCCAGCTCAAATTCATTGGGCAGCTTGGTGCCCGGTTCCAGCGGCGTGTCCAGAATATAATGGTAGATTTCATCCTCCACCTGCTCGGCCAGAAGTTTGTTTTTCAGATGGGAAAATTCGCTCATGGTTGTTCCCTCCCCTGTTTTTTAATTTATTATAAGGCAGGGCAGCAGACAAAAGCAAGGGCTGTCCTCATTCACAGACAGCCCTTGCTTTTGGGTATTTTATTCGTTTGCGGCCTTTTCCAGCTCCGCTTCCTCTGCGGCGGCTTCGGCCTCCTCCTGCTTCTGGTACTCCAGGAAAGCCGACCACATGGGTTCGATGTCCTTGCCCTTCACCCGGCGGTCGAAGTAGTTGCGGGTGATGTCCACCACAGTGCCGGACAGCACCAGCACGCCGATCAGGTTCGGGATCATCATCAGACCGTTGAAAGTGTCGGAAAGATCCCACGCAAGGCCCAGCTTCATGGTGGCACCCACCACGGTCATGCACACAAAGACCACCTTGTAGATGCGGCTGCCCGGTGGGCCGAAAAAATACTCCCCGGGTGTTTGAGG
>OGPM01003274.1_pt1 | contig 10246 bp, 8 predicted proteins | sample 1552961 | NCBI WGS metagenome assembly OGPM01 (sample SAMEA2580304, study PRJEB22360) | human gut metagenome | biome: human gut; feature: human-associated habitat; material: faeces | place: Denmark | collected 2008/2010
GCCGAAGAAGATGCCGCCCAGCAGCACCCACAGCAGGACAGGCAGCCAGCCGAAAGCAGCAGCCTGGATGGCACCGGTGACAGGGCCTGCACCGGCGATGGAGCTGAACTGGTGTGCAAACACGGTCCAGCCGTTGGTGGGGACATAGTCACGGCCATCCTCGTGGACGACTGCGGGGGTCTTGGCGGTGGGGTCGATGCCCCATTTGTTGGCCAGCCAGCGGCCATACAGCGTATAAGCGCCGAACAGACACACGGCTGCGATCAAAACGATGACCAGCGTATTCATTTCTTTATACCTCTTTCCTTTCTTTCACACCGGCAATGGCCGAAGCAGGACGGCTGTGCCCAAAAGCAGGGCAGGCGAAACGGCCCGGAGGGGTGAAAAAAGCCTCCGTCCTCACGAAAGATAGAGACACAAAGATGTATCCCATCTTCCTCGAAGACGAAGGCCAAACGGTGCATCTGCACCGGTCGTTCTCCGCGGTACCACTTCGTTTGCTGCTTTCGGGAGCAGCCGCTTGCGCGTACAGGCGTTCCTGCCGCCGATACGCCGCCCTGTAACGTAGGCTGAACGGCCATGCACTACTGCCGCAAGCGGGTTCGCACAGGCTGCTCGCAGGTGAGGGCTGATCGCACTGTGCTGCCGTCTTGCACCGGAATGGCGGCTCTCTGAGCGCAGGGAATGCGAAAAGTCATGTCCTGTTCATTGCATTTGCCGAATGATTGTGTATACTTTAGTCCTGATTTCATAATTTGTCAATATATTTTGGGCAAGTTAGGAGACTGTGCCATTTTTGCGGGGGAGAGATTAAGAAAATTTAGGCGATTTTTGTTCAGATGTGAGATGAATAAAACTGAATGCCTCCACAGGTGAAATCTGCTAAACTCCCGGAAAGAAAGACCGAATACTTGACTTTTATACTTTCAAGTGCTAAAGTAACAGAGTAATAGAAAGCCCCCTGCCGCACCCCGCGGCACTTTGCCCTAAAGGAGGCAGCTATGGCGGACAAGAACCCCAGAAGAAACCCCACCACCGACGCACTGTTCGACGCGATCCTGAGTCTTGAGACGAGGGAGGAGTGCTACAACTTCTTCGAAGACCTCTGCACGGTCAAGGAGATCTCCGATATGGCCCAGCGTCTGGAAGCGGCCAAGCTCCTGCTCGGCGGCAGCACCTACGACCAGATCGTAAAGGCGGTGGAGATCAGCACCGCCACCATCAGCCGCATCAACCGCTGCATCCAGTACGGCTCCGGCGGCTACCGCGACACCATCGAGAAGGTACAGAAGAGCGCAAAGCCGGAGTGACATCCGGGCGGCGAGGCACATAGGATGGACTGCGCCCGATTCCTATTATAGAAAGGAAGGTCCTTCTTATGGCTGATACCACCAACTGCACCCCCTGCGTTTCCTGCGGCTGCCCCGCGCTGCCGAGAGTTTCCTTCGACCAGGCCGTCATCGACCTGATGGAGAGCATCGCTCTGCAGGAGTCGGCCCTGAGCCACATCCTCTGCGCCGAGACCCAGAAGATGAAAGCCGCCCTCAGCATGGAGGAACTGGACCTGTGCAAGCTGCTGGAAGTCAACGACTCCGCCACCAACATGGTCCACGCCGTGGCGAACCTTGAGCTGGTTCTGAAAGAGAAGCTGGAATTCATCGCCAACAACCTCTACTACCCCTCGACGGGGAACTGCACCACCACCGAGAGCTGATGTCAAAATGCGACTGCCCGCCCGCAATGGGTGGGCAGTTTTTGCTTTCCGGGGTGGGGCTGCCTAAAAATATGTATAAAAGTCGGAAAAGTGTTTTGTTGGAATTGCTGAATATCGAAATCTGTGCTATACTATATAATGTTTATCCAAAGAGAAAGGGGAACCTGACCTTGCTGCACTACGATGCGATCCTGTTTGACGTGGACGGTACGCTCATCGATTCCGCCCCCGGCATTCTCAATACACTGGAAGAAGTTTTCAGCTCCATGGGCGTTGACATCGCCCGGAGCGACCTTGGCCGCTACATCGGCCCGCCCCTCCGCAAGAGCTTCGGCGAGCATTTCTCCGACCCTGCAAAAATCGAGGAGGCCACGAAGCGCTATCGCGTGAGCTACGCCGCCAAGGGCTGCCACGAGGGCAATGTCTACCCCGGCGTGGTGGAGATGCTGGGCCGTCTCAAGGCTGCGGGCCTGACTCTCTGCACGGCCACCTGCAAGCCCACCGACGTTGTGAGGCCCATCCTCGAAGAGCAGGGCCTTGCGCCTTACTTCTCCTTCGTGGGCGGTGCGTCCATGGATGAGAGCCGCGACAACAAGACCGACGTCATCCGCCACGTCCTCGCCCAGCCCGTCATGCAGGGCAAGCGGGTGCTGATGGTGGGCGACCGCCGGGACGATATGCAGGGCGCTGTGAACTGCAGCCTGGACGCCGCCGCTGTGCTCTACGGCTACGGCGGCAGGGAAGAGGTCGCCCCCTTTGCGCCGGTCTTCATGGCCGCTGACTGCAAAGAGCTGACGGACTGGGCTCTCCGCCCGGTGGACGAGCCTTTCCATTCCTGAAACGAGAGGGACTGAATCTATGAGTCAAAAAAGACAACAACAAAACGAAACCATGACTCCCATGCAGCATCGGGCCGTTCTGGTCTGCATCCTCTGCGTGCTGGCGGTGCTGCTGACCTTCGGCATCACCACCACCCTCCTCAAAAAGGAGGAGCCTGCCCCCTCCGTCTCGGAGTCTGTGGCAGACCCCACCTCCGGCGGAGACCTGTCGGGCCACTACCAGATCGACAACGCCTCCACCGCTCTGCTGACGGAGACCGCCGACGCCGGCACGGACTATCTGAACGACACCCTCTTTCTGGGCGATTCCAACACCGTCCGCCTCTATAACAACGGCCTCATCTCCCTGCAGCAGTTCTGCGCCAAAGAGGGCATCGGCACCCAGGTCGCGCTCAACGAGGGCATCGTTACCTTTAAGAGGGATTCCAACCACTACACCATCCCTCAGGCGGTGGCCATGATGAAGCCCCGCCGTGTGGTCATGACCTTCGGCACCAACGACACCGGGATGGAAGTCCCGGACTTCATCGCCCACTACACGGCCCTCATCCAGGCCATCCAGCAGAGCTACCCCTACACCGACATCATCGTCAACACGGTGCCGCCGGTCCCGGCTGACCACTCCAACTACCCCCACATGGACCAGGCCAAGATCGACGACTTCAACATGGCCCTTCTGGAGATGTGCGAGCAGCTGGGCGTCCGCTTCCTCAACTCCGCCGAGACCCTCAAGGGCAGCGACGGCTACGGCATCGCGGACTACTACACCAGCGGCGACATCCACCTCAAGAGCGCCGGCCTCAAGGCAGTGCTGAACTATCTCCGCACCCACGCCCTGCAGACCGAGGACCGCCGCCCCGACACCAACAACATCCCCACCCGCACCATGGAGTATGTCTCCAACCCCAGCTCCGCCGTGGCCGCTCCCAGCTCGGAGGCTGTCAGCTCCAGCGAGAGTCAGGCCGAGAGCGCCAGCAGCTCGGAGAGTTCTTCCAGCGAGAGCACCAGCGAGAACAAAAAGTTCGAGGCCCGCTACCGTGTGGACAAGAACGGCGGCGGCACTCTGAGCGTCGGCAATGACACCGGCAACAGCTCTGTGACCTACACCGTCACCGACCCCGATAAATCCATCACCGTGACCGCTGTCCCGGCGGAGGGCCACGTCTTTGTCAAGTGGAGCGACGGCCTCACCAGCAAGACCCGCACCGACACCGACTTCAAGCAGAATCTGGACGTCACGGCAGTCTTCGGCACGGCCTCCGTCCACATCACCAGCGAGGGCAAGGGCGCTGTGGGCAGCTCCTACACCTTCAAGGCTGCCTTGAGCGGCAAGTACGCCAAGACCGAGAACCTGCGCTGGTACGCCAACGGTCAGGAGGTCACGCAGGCCGCCGGCAAGTCCAGCATCACCGTGGTGGTGGACAGCTCCATGGTCAACGCTTCTTATAAGATCCACGCCGTCGTCACCTACAACGACTGCAAGGTGAGCAGCAACACCCTGACCATCACCATCGGCAGCGGTGTGACCAGCGAGTCCGGCTCCACCAGCAGTTCGTCCTCGTCCCATGCCGGTTCTTCCGGCAGTACATCCTCTTCGTCTTCCTCTGCAAGCTCGGGCAGCTCTTCCCACAGCACCAGCAGTTCGTCGTCGGCATCGTCCGGTACGGCGTCCGGCAGCTCCAAGGCAGAGCCGGAGTCCGAAAGCAAGCCCGAGTCCAAGTCGGAAGCTGCTTCGGAGCCCAAAGCAGAGTCGAAGGCCGAAAGCAAGTCGGAAGTCTCCGCCAGCAAGGAAGCCGAAGGCAAGGCAGAATGACGCCCCGCACCTTCCTCTGCGAAGCCGCATAGGCTGAGCCGAGAGGAGGCGAGCGGATGTTCCGTGAAGAAATGCAAGTCCTCGGCCTGCCCGGCGCAGAAGATGTGACCGACGGCAGCGTGGACTACTACGACATGGATTGGGAAAACGTCGAGAACGGCGTGACAGAGGAGCAGATGGCAAAGTGCATCGCAAAAGCGTGCGCCTGCACACCGCGTTGTAAGTGCAGCGGGAATCTGCCGGACCAGTCCGACGAGGGCGCCTATGAAATGACGTTGGAATGATAAAAATACGAGAAGCCAGCTCTGCCGGGCGGGGCTGGCTTCTCGCTGTTCTCAAACCGCACCGCAGCCGCGCCCGCTCAAGGCGGCAGGCGGCTCGAAACATGATAGAGAAGGGAAAGAAACATGGCAAAATATTATTGCATCCTCTTCGATGCAGACAATACGCTTCTGGACTTTGACGCCGCCGAGAACAAGGCGCTGGCTGAGACGCTGGTAGAATACGGCATCGAGCCGGACGCCGGGACGGTGCAGACCTACCGGGACATCAACTCGGAGCTGTGGCGTCAGCTGGAAAAGGGCCAGATACGCCGCGACAAGCTGATGGGGGAGCGCTTCACCCGCTTCCTCAAGGCCATTGATGCCGCCGGTGACGGAGCCGAGATGAACCGCTTCTATCTGGAACAGCTCTCCACCCACCCGGACCTGATGGGGCCGGAAGTGCTGGATGTGCTGCGGGAGCTTTCCGAGGTGGCAACGCTGGCCGTTGTGACCAACGGCTTCCAGAAGGTGCAGATCCGCCGTCTGGCCGAGAGCGGTGTGCTGAACTTTATGGAGGACGTGTTCGTCTCCGAGAAGATGGACAGCGAAAAGCCCAACCGCAGAATTTTTGATGCGGCCCTGCGCGCCCTTGGCGTGGAGAACCGCGAGCATGTGCTGGTGGTGGGCGACGGCCTGAGCAGCGACATTCAGGGCGGCGTGAATGCGGGCCTTGACACCTGCTGGTATAACCCCAGCCACGCCGAGAACCCCGGCAAGGTGGTGCCCACCTACGAGATCGCAGACCTGAAAGAGCTGTACCCGCTGGTGATGGAGCAGGAAGAGCTGGCCAATGTGGGCCTGAAGAACCGCCGCCACCAGTGCTGAGCCAATAAGCGGATGGAGAACGGGATCATAAAACTATGCTGATACATTTGGAAAAACTAGGCAAGAGCTTTGGCGAGAAGATCGTGCTGCACGATGTGACCGCCAGTGTCGAGCGGGAGGACCGCATCGGCATCGTGGGCCAGAACGGCGCGGGCAAGACCACCCTGCTCAAGATTTTGACCGGCGAGTACCAGGACTACGAAGGTGAGTTCAGTGTGACCCACGGCGTGACGCTGGGCTATCTGGAACAGAACGCAAAGCTGGATGCCACGCTGGATCTCTACGGCGAGATGCGCTCCACCTTTGCCCCTGTGCTGGATGCCATGGCCCAGATGCAGGTGCTGGAACGCAAAATGGCCGCGCAGCCGGACGACACGGAGCTGCTGGCCCGGCACGACCAGCTGCAGAACATCGTGGATGCCGCCGACGGCTACAACATGGATGTGAACATCAAAAAGGTGCTGTCCGGCATGGGCTTTGCGCAGGATACATGGCAGAAGAACATTGCGGTGCTCTCCGGCGGCGAGCTGACGAGGCTGCGGCTGGCAAAGCTGCTGCTGGAAAAGCCGGACGTGCTCATTCTGGACGAGCCCACCAACCACCTGGACTTTGCCACCATGGAATGGCTGGAAAACTACCTCAAGAGCTATTCCGGCGCGGTGCTGGTGGTCAGCCATGACCGCTATTTCCTGGATCACATCTGTACCAAGATCTGGGAAGTTTCGTTCCAGACCATGACGACCTATAAGGGGAACTTTTCGGCCTACCTGCCCCAGAAAGAAGCGGCAGATGCCCTGCGCCAGAAGCAGCACGATGCGGATGTGGCACTGGCTGAAAAGCTTCAGGATTATGTGGACCGCAACCTCGTCCGGGCTTCCACCACGAAAATGGCCCAGAGCCGCCGCAAACAGCTGGAAAAGCTGGAAATTACCGAGGCCCCCAAAGATGAGACCAACCAGCTCAAATTCCGCTTTGAATATGATGTGGAGCCCTGGAATGAGCTGGTGCTGATGAAAAACCTGACCATCCGGATCGGGGAGCGGACACTGCTGGAGCCGTTTACTTACACGGTCCACCGTGGAGAGCGGCTCATCATCGCGGGTCCCAACGGTGCGGGCAAATCCACCATGATGCAGGTGCTGGACGGCAAGCGCCGCCCCTCCGGCGGTATGGTGCGGCTGGGCGCTGGTGCCCGGCCCAGCATTTTTGCCCAGCAGCAGAACCGTCTGGGCGCAGGCCGTGTCATTGACGTCATCTGGAACAAGTACCCCCGGATGACGGAGCTGGAAGTCCGCAGCCATCTGGCAAAGCTGGGCTTCCGGGGGGAGACGGTCTTTAAGCCTTGCGAGGCACTTTCCGGCGGCGAGCTTGCCCGCCTGCGCTTTGCGGAGATCGTGCTGGAGCGGCCGAACCTGCTGTTTCTGGACGAGCCCACCAACCATTTGGACATCTACACCCGTGAGAATCTGACCGAGGCCCTGATGGCCTACACCGGCACGCTGCTCATGGTCACGCATGACCGCCACCTGATGAACAGCCTGGCCTGCCCGATCCTGTATCTGGAAGATGGCAAGGCGACGCTCTACCCGAGTTATGATGCCCTGATGGGCCGCTCCGATCCCGCGCCGGTCGTGGAAAAATCCTCGGAGCCCGCAAAGCTGGGCTACGGCAAGGAGCAGCGCCGCCGCCGCGCCGAGCTGCGGGCCAAGATCAAGGCCTGCGAGGACGAAATGGAAGCCTGCGGTGCCCGGGAAGTGGAGCTGGACAACGAGATCAATTCCCCGGAGGTGTACAACGACCCGCAGCTGCTTCGGGAAAAGAGTGATGAGCTCTCGGATCTGCGGTTCCATCAGGAGGAGCTGTTTGCCGCCTGGGAAGCTGCCATGGAAGAGCAGGAACAGTACGAGCAGGTGCAGGCAGGGGAGAACGAATGATGGACGGAGGAATGTGCCGATGAACCCGAAACGCGGCAGCAAAACGCATGAGATCGCCCTTTCCGGCCTGCTGTTTGCACTGGCCATGGCTCTCTCTTTTGTGGAGGGCACGCTGGTCATCCCCGGGCTGATGCCTGGCATGAAGCTGGGCCTGGCGAATATTGTGGTGATGTATGCGCTGTTTTTCATGGGAGGAAAGCAGGCACTGGTGCTGGACCTGCTCAAGGCGCTGTTCGTCTTTCTGGTCTCCGGGTGGACGGCGGGTTTCCTCTCCCTGTGCGGCGGGTTGTTCTCGCTGCTGGTGATGTGGGTGCTGTATTATCATTTCCCGGTGCAGCTCACCTGGTTCATCCTCTCGGTCTGCGGTGCGCTGGCCCATAATGTCGGCCAGCTGCTGGGGGCCAGCGTCATCCTCTCCTCGGCCATGTCGCTCTATTACGCACCCGTCATGCTGGTGTTCGGCCTCATCATGGGCTCGCTCACATCCATCACCCTGCGGGCCCTGCTGCCCGCCCTGGGCCGCCTGGGCTACAACACCCGCGAAAAGCGCGGTTGAGCGCGCCCCGGTTGCAAGCGGAGCCGCTTTCCGCTATAATACGATCTACAAGTGTTACCCAACAAGAAAACTGCCCTCACGATGACGCGCATCTGCCCGGGCAGTTGGGAGGTTTTGCAATATGTCTGAAAAAGTAACTGTCAAGGTGGAGCGCAATGTCCTCCATCTTCCGGCCATTGCCCTGCGGGGGCTTGTGGTCTTCCCCAACAACCTGCTTCACTTTGAGGTGGGCCGCGACAAGAGCATTGCGGCTGTGGAATGGGCCGTGAGCAATAACTCCGATGTCTTCCTCATCGCGCAGAAAGAGATGAAAGTGGAAGACCCCAATGCCGCCGACCTGTGCACTTACGGCGTTGTAGCCGAGATCAAGCAGGTGATGCGGGTGTCGGACGACCTTGTCCGCATCCTGGTGGAGGGCAAATACCGCGCAAAGCTGACCCAGCTGGATACGGACGGCAGCTTCCTGCTGTCCACGGTCCGTTCCGCCCCGGTCAAGCAGGCAAAGCCGGAGGAGCAGCCCGAAGTGGATGTGCTGGTCCGCAACGTCAAAAAGAGTTTTGACGAGCTGCTGGCCCTCAACCCGCACATCGGCAAGGACGTGGTGTTTACCATCACCACCAGCACGGACCCTGTCTTCCTGTCCGAGTACATCCCGGCCAACCTGTTGTTCCGTTTTGAGGACAAACAGGCCATTCTGGACGAGGGCACGCTGCTGGGCCGCCTGAAGCTGCTGATTGAAAAGATGCACCGGGAGCGCCGGATGCTGGAGATCGACAAAGAGATCGCCCAGAAAGTGGACGAAGCGATGGACAAAAACCAGCGCGACTACTACCTGCACGAGCAGCTGCACATGATCAGCGAGGAGCTGGGCGAGGACGACGACACCACCGCCGAGGCGGAGGAGTACCGCCGCAAGATTACGGCCCTGCACCTGGACGAGGAGCGGGAGAAGAAGCTCCTCAAAGAAGTGGACCGCCTGGCCAAGATGCAGAGCAGCAACCAGGAGGGCACGGTCATCCGTACCTATCTGGATACCTGCCTGGACCTGCCCTGGAATACGTTCACGGAGGATGACCTCGACATTGCCAAGGCACAGCGCATCCTGGACCGTGACCACTATGGCCTGAAAAAGGTCAAGGACCGCATTCTGGAAGTGCTGGCTGTCCGCAAGCTGGCCCCGGATGTCAAGGGCCAGATCATCTGCCTCGTTGGCCCTCCGGGTGTTGGCAAGACCAGCATTGCCCGCTCCATTGCCGAGAGCCTGAACCGCAAGTATGTCCGCCTGAGCCTGGGCGGTGTGCGGGATGAGGCTGAGATCCGCGGCCATCGGCGCACCTACATCGGCGCGATGCCGGGCAAGATCATCACGGCTATGATCACGGCCAAGAGCTCCAACCCGCTGATGCTGCTGGATGAGATCGACAAGCTGGCGGGCGATTTCCGGGGTGACCCGGCCGCCGCGCTGCTGGAGGCACTGGACCCGGAGCAGAACAGCACGTTCAACGATCATTTCATTGATATGCCGTTTGACCTGAGCCATGTGCTCTTCATCACCACGGCCAACGACCTGAGCGCCATCCCCGGCCCGCTGCGCGACCGTATGGACGTCATCGAGCTGCCCAGCTATACTCGGGTGGAAAAATACAACATTGCGAAAAAACATCTGGTGCCCAAGCAGCTGGAGGCCTGTGGCCTGAGCGGCAAAGTCACGTTCTCCCAGAGCGCCCTGTACGGCATCATCGATGGCTACACCCGGGAAGCGGGTGTCCGCAACCTGGAGCGCACCATCACCAGTGTCCTGCGCAAGTGTGCCCGCCAGATCGCTTCCGGCGAGGCGGAGACGGTCTCTGTGACCGGTACCACGCTGGAAAAGCTGCTGGGACCCCGCATCGTCAAGCCGGACTTCCTCAACCGCACCAATGCCATCGGCATTGCCAACGGCCTGGCCTGGACCAGCATCGGCGGCGAGACCCTGCCCATTGAAGTTCAGGTCATCGACAACGGTTCTGGCAAGATCACCGTGACGGGCTCTCTGGGCGATGTGATGAAAGAGAGTGCCCAGCTGGCCATTACCTATGCCCGTGTCCATGCGGCAGAGTATGGGATTGATCCGGAACGGCTCAAGAAGTGCGACCTGCACATCCATGCCCCGGAGGGCGCTGTGCCCAAGGATGGCCCCTCGGCGGGTGTCACCCTGACCACGCCCCTCATCTCCTGCCTGTCTGGCATCCCGGTGCGGGGC
>OGPM01003277.1_pt1 | contig 10231 bp, 5 predicted proteins | sample 1552961 | NCBI WGS metagenome assembly OGPM01 (sample SAMEA2580304, study PRJEB22360) | human gut metagenome | biome: human gut; feature: human-associated habitat; material: faeces | place: Denmark | collected 2008/2010
AAGATCTCATCAATGGTAGCGCCGTTTTCCAGAGCCAGTTTTCCATGGACTTTCATAGTGGTCTCTGTGGAGGTTGCAATTCCGACTGCCATGACGATCAGTTCTCTGTACTTTTTAGGAATAGAGATGTCTTTTTTGTTGCAGTTTACATATTGCTGATAGAACATATTGATCAGGTTCGGGTCATTTCCCATAACGCGGTGGGAGTCTAAAAGTTTTCCTCCGCGGGCTTCTTTTAAAGCTTCCAGGATCTCTCTGGAACGCTCAAGTTTAGCTTCGTCTGTCTGTTTCAACGTAATACCTTCTTTCACTTATTATTGATAAACATACCGCCTGCGTCAGCAGGCAGTGGAGCGCGTTAGTGCGTGTTCGTGAGTGGATAAAATAAAATGGGATTTACTGCAAGCTGTATTTAGCTTTCAGAAAATCTGGGGCATAGCCTGGGAAGAGGGCATAGGTGACTATGTCTTCTTCTGTGCGGGCAAGTGAGCCGACTTCGGCTCTTGCTGTGTCCATTCCTGGAGCTAACTGGTCACCAGGACGGATGAATGCCGGTTTTTCATCTCCAAGGGCCTTTTCAAGAAGGGTTGGATCAATAGGGCCCGGTGGGCGTCCGTAGAGACCGCGGCAGTAGTCTTTTAATTCACGGCTGACCATTGCGTAGCGGTTGCCGGTTAATACGTTTGTGGTTGCCTGGGCACCGCACATCTGGCTGGATGGGGTGGCAAGAGGCGGATATCCCATATCAGCACGGACACGGGTTGCTTCTTCTAATACTTCTGGGAGACGGTCATACAGTTTCATGGCTGTAAGCTGGCTTTCCAGGTTGGAGAGCATACCGCCTGGGATCTGATGCTGGAGACAGCCAACGTCTACACCTACCAGTTTGGTGCCGAAATCTGCATATTTGCGGCGAAGTTCAGCAAATTTTTTGTTGATATCAGCGAACTGTCCAAGATCGATCTTCGGATCTCTGCTGGTTCCCTTTAAAGCTGCCAGGTAGCTTTCGATTGGCGGAAGGGATGGTCCCATGGACATAGAGGAAACACATACATCCAGTCCGTCTACACCGGCGCGGATGGCTTCCCAGTAAGCCATTTCTGCCATACCGCCTGTGCAGTGGCAGTGAAGATGTACCGGGATCTTAAGGGCTTTTTTCAAAGCGGTGATCAGTTCGTAGGCAGCTTCCGGTGTCATAAGTCCGGCCATATCTTCTACGTGCATCAGGGATGCACCCATCTGTTCCTGTTCTAAGGCATTCTGGACGAATACTTCTGTTGTATGGAATGGGCTTACATTATACTGAACGGAACCTTCGATCTTTTTGCCTGCTTTTTTGATGGCTTTGAATGCGGTTTCGCAGTTTCTCAGGTCCTGAAGGGCATCGAAGGTAAGGAATACATCGATTCCGGCTTCTGCTGCCTGTGCGATGAAGGCTTCTACTACGTCATCTGGATATGCTTTGTAGCCAACCAGGTTCTGGCCGCGGAGTACCATTTTTAATGGGGTTTTCTTTACGTATTTTTTAAAGGTTCTTACGCGCTCCCATGGATCGTCTTTCAGGAAACGGACTGCTACATCGAAGGTAGCGCCGCCCCACATTTCCATGGAGTCATATCCAACTGCGTCCATCTGCTCTAAGAGCGGGATCATATCTGCAGTGGTAAGACGGGTTGCAAAAAGAGACTGCTGTCCGTCGCGGAAATCTACACTGTTGAATTTAAGAGGAGTTCCTGCGCCTGCAAAGTCTGCTGCTCCGATTCCGGAAGGAGCAGAAAGTTCAGGAGCCTTTTTTTTGTTCCAGAACAAAATACCACACCTTTCATTTCGTAATAAGGATGTCACCGCAAGGTGACATGCTCCTTTGATTATTTATTATAGTTGTTTGCTGTTGACAGGTGGATCAAAGAGAAAACCTGTCGGGGAATGTTGGATTTTCTTGATTTTTTGGAGATCGTTCTCTGGTCAGTTTACAGTACCTGGAAAATGGCAGGTTCCGGCAGGAAATCAAAAAAAGAATCCGGAAGGGACCAGGTACTGAAAGCTGGCCAGAGAACGGCAGGTACTGGCAGATGCAAAAGGGGAAGTATGCATGTCAGAAACCTGCAAAGATTGAATCATGTAGGATATGTAATACTTAAGTCAAACGTTAAACTAAAACGTTAAAACAAGAATACTAAAAAAGAATGAGGTTGTCAAGAGGGAAAATGAAAAAACGTGAAAAAGAAGATTACGTGTTGTGGAAACTATAACATAGTAATGAGATAAAAAGACAGGAGCTGATATTTACAGCTCCTGCAAAAAATAATAGATGACGAATGGATTATGAAAAACTCTCTCTCAGCATCAGTTTCGCATGTACTTTCACATGCTCTGATGATATATCATTGTTTAAAACTTTTTTTCTCATCAGGCGCAGAACTTGCTGACCGATCTCTTTGTTTGGCATTTCTACTACACTAAGGGATGGGACATAGTAGGAAGCAGCTTCCGGATCCAACATACCAATGGAGAGAAGTTCTGCATCTCCCGGAACAGAGATCCCTTCTTCATGGAAAGCTCTTAAGGCACCCAGGGCAATGGCATCGGAGTCACAGAAGATCATTTTTGGTGGTTCCTTAAGGGCAGCGTATTGTTTGCCGATCTCATAACCGCCGTTTCGTGTACTGGATCCCTTCAGAATGTATTTTTCGTCTGTTTCAATTCCCAGACGTTCGCAGGAACTTATAAATGCCTGGACACGCTGACTGGTAGCAAAGTAGGAGTGTCTGGATGCAAAGATAGCTGCTTCTGTATAACCTTTCTGGCGGATCTTTGTTGTGAAATGACTTCGTCATTATCGGTGCATACAGTGGAAAAATGTTCGGACTCACGGTTGATCAGTATCACTGGCATACGGGGGCAGATGCCCTCAAGCCACTGCTGGTCTTTGGCAGAGCATGCACCGATAATAGCGCCGCTGTAGCCATTTTTTAAGAAAGTGGTACCATATTGTTCCAGTTTATCATTTTCATAAGTCTGTATCATCATTTCACAGTCAAAGCCAGATTCGGCAATTTCTATCTGAATGAAATTTAAGAAAGAAGCCAGAATGGAAACACGATAGTCCAATGGCCAGAAAAATGCGATCACAGGGCGTTCATTTTCCTGGGAGCGCAGACGTCTTGCGCTTAAGTTTGGCTGATAGCCTAAATCCCGCATTGCTTCGGCCACCCGTTCCTGGGTAGCAGCGGAGATTTTTCTTTCTTCTGCTTTTCCGTTTATGATAATGGACACGGTTGTAACGGATACACCGGCCTGTTTTGCCACATCTTTTATAGTTGCCATATATTCACCTTTATACCTTTTTTTGTTTACTAAAATCAATCTTAAGCCAGATTCACACATTATGTCAAGCAGGAAAGAATAAGGATATATCCCCTCCATAAAAAATGCACAATAAGTAATACGTTAAACTATATAAAACTGACAAAGAATATTGTATTTTTATCAAAACACTTGACAAACGTCAAACGATAAACTATTATTTGTGACAAGGATGAACGTTTTACTAACACGTTAAACTAAATGAGATATGTACATGTTACTACTAAATAAATGCAATACAAGAGATACAAAGATGCACAAGTACATATCCGCAAAAGCAAGGCATTTCGCCGGCTGTCCGATTTCTGGGGAAGAGAGATCTGACAGAGATGAAAAATGATAACTAATTAAAAACGATCAACCCCACAAAGAAAGGAAAGTACAGATTATGAGTAAAGTAAGCAGAGCAATGGACGGAAACGAAGCAGCAGCTTACGCTTCCTACGCTTTTACCGAAGTAGCAGCGATCTATCCGATCACACCATCTTCTCCAATGGCTGAACTGGTTGACAAGTGGTCAGCAAATGGAATGAAGAACATGTTCGGCCAGCAGGTAAAGCTGGTTGAGATGCAGTCTGAATGCGGAGCTGTTTCCGCAGTACACGGTGCATTAGACGGCGGTGTACTGGCAACTTCCTATACAGCATCCCAGGGACTTATGTTAATGATCCCGACCATGTACCGTATTGCAGGTCAGTTAAAGCCAGGTGTTATCCATGTAGCATCCAGAAACGTGGCAACCCATGCGATTTCTATTAACGCAGAGCATTCCGATGTTATGGCCTGTCGTCAGACCGGATATGCAATGTTAGCATCCTCTTCACCACAGGAAGCAATGGATTTAGGTGCAGTTGCTCATCTGGCAGCTATTAAAGGCCACGTACCTTTCCTTCATTTCTTTGATGGTTTCCGTACTTCCCATGAGATCCAGAAAGTAGAATGTCTGGATTACGAAGATTTAAAGAAACTGGTTGACTGGAAGGAACTGGAAAAATTCCGTGAGAATGCATTAAATCCAGAGCATCCTGTTTTAAGAACCACAGGTCAGTATTCTGATACATATTTCCAGAGCCGTGAAGCATGCAATACCTATTATGATGCACTGCCGGATATCGTTGCAGATTACATGAACGAGATCAGCAAGATCACAGGAAGAGATTATAAGCCATTTAACTACTATGGTGCTCCGGATGCAGAGCGTGTGATCGTAGTAATGGGATCTGCAAGCGGCGTTCTTTGCGAAACTGTAGATTACTTAAATGCAAAGGGCGAAAAGGTTGGTTTCATTGATGCTCATCTGTACCGCCCATTCTCAGCAAAGTATTTCTTAAGCCAGCTTCCTGAGACTGTAAAGATGATCACTGTTGGCGACCGTACCAAGGAGCCGGGTGCAGCAGGCGAGCCGCTGTACGAGGATGTATGTTCTGTGATCCTGGAGTCAGGCAGAAATATCAAGGTTTTAGCATGTCGTTATGGTCTGGCAAGCAAGGATTATACTCCAGACCAGGTTATCGCACAGTTTGACAATATGAAGGCAGCAGAGCCAAAGAACCATTATACCGTAGGTATTAATGACGATGTGACCCATCTGTCACTGCCTGTAGGACCAGAAGTAAATACTGTTCCGGAAGGAACCATCAGCTGCAAGTTCTGGGGCCTTGGTTCTGACGGTACCGTTGGTGCAAATAAGAACACCATTAAGATCATCGGTGACCACACAGACTTAAATGTTCAGGCTTACTTTGAGTATGACGGCAAGAAGTCCGGTGGTGTTACCCGTTCCCACTTACGTTTTGGCAAGAAGCCGATTAACTCTACCTACCTTGTAAACCACGCAGATTTCATTGCCTGCCACAATAAGTCCTATCTGGACCGCTATGATATCCTGGCAGATGCAAAGGAAGGCGCAAATGTGCTGATCACCTGCGACTGGAAGGGCGAAGAGTTAGAAAAGCATTTAACTCCTGCATTTAAGAAAGCAGCAGCATTAAAGAAGATCCATCTGTATACCATTGATTCCACTGCAATTGCTGCAGAACTGGGACTGGGAAGCAGGACCAATACCATTTTACAGGCTGCATTCTTCAAGATCACAGGTATTATCCCGATCGAAGAAGCAGTTGGATATATGAAGAAAGCTATCTTAAAGTCCTACGGAAGAAAGGGCGAAAAGATCGTCAACATGAACTACGCAGCTGTTGATAAGGGCGTAGAAATGGTAGAAGAGGCAGAAGTACCTGCAAGATGGGCTGATATCGAAATTCCAGAAGAGAAGATCGATGAGAACCTGCCAAAGTGGATCCGCAAGATCCAGATGCCTGTAAATGCTATGAAGGGCGATAATATTCCTGTCAGCGATTTCACCGATCTGCCAGACGGAACCATGCCTCAGGGTACTTCCAAGTACGAAAAGAGAGGTATTGCAGTTAATATTCCTGTTTGGGACAGCGAGAAATGTATCCAGTGTAATATGTGTTCCTACGTCTGCCCTCATTCCTGTATCCGTCCATTCCTTGTAAATGAGGATGAGGCAGCAAAGGCTCCTGAAACCTTTACAACAACTGCTGTTAAGGGCAAAGGCGCAGAAGGCTTACGTTTCCGTTTACAGGTATCCGCTCTTGACTGTACAGGCTGCGGAAGCTGTGCAAATGTATGCCCGTCTAAGGAAAAGGCTATTACCATGAAGCCATTAGACAACAACTTAAATGAAGCAGATAACTGGGAATATGCAATGAAGTTAGCTCCAAAGGCAAATCCGTTTGGAACAACAACTGTTAAGGGCAGCCAGTTTGAGCAGCCACTGTTAGAGTTCCCAGGCTCCTGCCCAGGATGCGGCGAAACTCCTTATGCAAAGCTGATCACACAGCTGTTTGGTGACCGTATGTATGTAGCAACTGCAACAGGCTGCTCCCAGGTATGGTCCACCAGCTTCCCTTCCTTCCCATATACCACCAACCACAAGGGACAGGGACCTGCAGTAGGCGGCTCCTTATTTGAGAACAACGCTGAGTATGGTATGGGTATCTGGCTTTCTGTTGAACAGCAGAGAGAAAAGCTGGCTAAGCATGTAGAGGAACTTGCTGAAAAGACAGATGATGCCAAGATCAAGGAAACAGCAGCAGCATGGCTGGCATCTTACAATGATAAGAGTTCCCGTGAAACCGGAGAAGCATTAAAGAATGCAGTTTTGGAAAGCGGTTTATTAAATGAAAATGCAGATCTGGTTGCAGCAAATGTTCCGGGAGATGATGTAAAGGCACTGGCTGAGGCAGTTCGTGAAAACTTTGACCATCTGACCAAGAAATCCGTATGGTTCTTCGGCGGTGACGGCTGGGCATACGATATCGGTTACGGCGGCTTAGACCATGTATTAGCTTCCGGCGCAGACGTAAATGTAATGGTATTCGATACCGAGATCTACTCCAATACAGGCGGTCAGGCATCTAAGGCAACTCCTACCGGTGCAGTTGCGCAGTTTGCGGCAGCTGGTAAGCGCAGAAAGAAGAAAGACTTAGGCATGATGGCAATGAGCTACGGCGATGTATATGTAGCACAGGTAGCTATGGGTGCAAATCCTGCACAGTTCTTAAAGGCAGTAACAGAAGCAGAAGCTCACAAGGGACCATCTCTGATCATTGCCTATGCTCCATGTATCAGCCACGGACTGCGCTGCGGAATGAGTGATGTTCAGGGCGAGATCAAGCGTGCAGTTGAAGTTGGTTACTGGCAGTTATACAGAAACAATCCAGAACTGATCAAGGAAGGCAAGAATCCATTTATCCTGGATTCCAAGGAACCTCAGGGCGATTTTAGAGAGTTCTTAAGAGGCGAGGTTCGTTTCTCATCTCTGGAGCGTACCTTCCCAGAGGCAGCCGATGCACTGTTTGAGCGTACAGAAAGCGAAGCAAAGGCACGTTACGCAAGATACAAAGAACTTGCTGAAAAGAACTAAAACAGGAGAAGAAGATTATGAGTACATTTGTAGAACGATTACTTGGGGGAAAAGCCGGTACAGTTGTAACTGTAGAACCGGACTGGATCGTTATCAATGATGGTGTATCTCATGCTGCGGTAGAGGAAATCTCTGCCGTAGCAAAACCTGAAAAGGTAATGGTCATCTATGACCATGATGTACCAACCGGACGCCCGGAAGCAGCAGCTATTTTAAGAAAGAACCTGGCATTTGCTGAAAAGTACGGATGTCCTTATATCCAGGCAGAAGGTGTTGGATATCAGTATATGTTAAATGAAGTGGTAAAACCGGGCCAGATCATTGTAGGCGGCGGTTCCCACGGAAGTATTTTCGGAAGCATCGGTGCTCTGGGCATCAACGTAAGCATTCCTGAGCTGGCAAGAGCAGCTGAAACAGACCGTTACAGCATCATCGTTCCGGAAACAGTTTATGTAAACCTGGAAGGCAGCTTAAAAGAAGGCGTAACTGTTATGGACGCAGCACTTGCATTCCTGGCAGAAGATCATGAGTTAAACCGCAAGGCAGTGGAAGTTTATGCACCATCCTTTGATGCACATGAGAAAGCAGTATTCTGCAGCATGGCATGCATTACAGGGGCATTTACCGCATCCATTACAGAAGAAAAACAGTCTGCTGGTTTAACCTTAAATCTGGCAACTGTAGAGCCAATGGTCATGCTTCCATGTGGTGATAGAAATGACCAGAAGAAGGCTGGAATTGCTTCTAGAGCTTCTAAAGCTGGCATGGAATTAAATGCAGGCCAGATCGGCGGCTATACAGGCGGAACTATTGAGGAGTTACGAAAAGCTGCTTCTATGTTAGATGGACACAAGCTGGCATTAGGCTTCCGTTTAAGCATCTGCCCGGCAACCAGCCGTGATTATCTTCAGGCTGCAGAGGAAGGCATTCTTACAAAGTTCATTGATTTCGGGGCTCAGATCAATGCAGCAGGGGACCACAGCGTTGTGATCCAGGGACCTGGAGCTATGGGACATAAGGAACGTCTGGTAACCACCGGACTGTACACCTTTACAGGTTCTATGGGCTGCGATGACGCAGAAGTTTATACAGGCTCTGTTGAAACAGTAATGAACGCTTCCTTTGCGAAGCAGATGTAAGGAGACAGCTATGGAAAAGAAGTTCAGTGGAAAAATCTGGAAATTCGGAAATGATATTGATACAGATACCATTATCCCTGGAAAAAGAGGTACTATCCCGGATCGTAACGAGATGAAAAAATATGCATTTGAGCTGTTAAAGCCGGAATTTGGTTCAACCGTTCAGCCAGGAGACATCCTGGTAGCAGGAACCAACTTTGGCTGTGGTTCCAGCCGTGAGCAGGCAGCTACCGTTCTTTCTTACAATGGTGTCCGCTGCATCATCGCAAAGAGCTTTGCAAGAATCTTCTTCAGAAATGCATTTAACAGCGGCATCCTTCTTCTTACCTGTGATCAGATCCAGGACGTGTGTGAAGGCGGAGATATTGTTACGGTAGATGTAGACGCACAGACGGTCAGTGTAAATGGAAAGACCTTCAAGGTTGGTGCAGTTCCTGAAAATCTGTATAACATTGTAGCAAACGGCGGACTGATCGAAGATACAAAGAAGCGTCTTGCAGCTGGAAATGTGAAAATGGATATCAAGCCTCTTTCCATGGAACAGTGCCGTAAAAAAGGCTACACCATGGTAGAAAAGATATTAAAGAAAAATGCAGGAAAAGAACATGTGGCTCCTGGAGATATCGTGATCACAAAGCCAGATATGTTCATGATCCATGATATTTATACTACTTATCTGTTAGAAACCATGAAAGACATTGGTGCAGACAAGATCGACGATCCAGATAAGGTAACCATCGTCTGGGATCACTGTATGCCAACTGCCGTTGCTAAAAATGACTATGACCATTATGAAGCTGGTCTGGAACTGGCAAAAACCTATGGAATTAAGAAGCTTCACATTGGAGAAGGCATCTGCCACACCATTATGCATGAAGCAAAGTATGCAAAGCCAGGCGAGATCGCAACTGCAACCGACAGCCATACAACTACTTATGGCGGTGCCGGAAACTTCTGCTCTGGTATTGGTACAGCAGAAATGGCAGCAGCTCTTATTACCGGAGAACTTTGGTTCAAGGTTCCAGAGGCTATCAAGATCGTATTAAACGGCCATTTAAGAGACGGTGTTATGAGTAAGGACGTTATCCTTCGTATCTTAGGTGATATCAAGGCCGACGGCGGACAGTACAAATCTCTGGAATTTACCGGTCCTGCAGCCCATGAAATGAGCATGGAACAGCGTTTTACAGTTGCAAACATGGCTCTGGAAGCAGGAGCAAAGTGCGGTCTGTTTGAGGCTGACGAAAAGACAGCAGAGTACTACGGAATGCCATTAGAAGATATCGACTGGGTATGCGTAGATGACGAAGCAAAGTATGAAAAGGTACTTACCTATGATGTAAGCGAACTGGAACCTCAGCTTTCCTGTCCACAGGGCGTTGACAATGTTCACCCCATCAGTGAAGTAAAAGGCACCAAAATGGATGAGGTATATCTGGGAAGCTGCACCAACGGAAGTATTGAAGATATGGAAGCAGCTGCAAAGATCTTAAAAGGCCGTAAAGTGGCAAAAGGACTGCGTTTTATCGTTGTTCCTGCAACTAATACCATTTTCAAACAGGCCATTGAAAGAGGATATATTAAGACTTTTATTGAGGCAGGTGCAGTGATCTGTCATCCATGCTGCGGACTTTGCTGTGGTATGCCATATGGTCTGATGACAGATGATGAAAGGATCCTGCTGACTGCAAACCGTAACTTCATCGGACGTCAGGGAACCAAGAAAACCTTAGGTTATCTGTCAAGTCCTACGGTAGCAGCAGCAACCGCAGTT
>OGPM01003282.1_pt1 | contig 10222 bp, 9 predicted proteins | sample 1552961 | NCBI WGS metagenome assembly OGPM01 (sample SAMEA2580304, study PRJEB22360) | human gut metagenome | biome: human gut; feature: human-associated habitat; material: faeces | place: Denmark | collected 2008/2010
TCTGCCAAGTCACAGCGCGATTATCGGGTGCTGGAGGCAAAAAATGATAAAACCGGCTGGGATCTATACCATTTTTATTCTAAGGTGCAGTATGACCAGCAGATCAAGGCTAATATCTGCATAGGTCTGGGATCGATGGTGGCTCTGATGCTGTTTTCAACGGTGCTGGTTACCTTTATGATGAGACCGGTGCTGGATCTGGTGGGACGGCTGGTGTATGCCATGTCGGAAATTGAAAACGGTAATTTTGATGTTCAAATACCCAGTGTAGAGCATCCGACCAACGAAGTAGAACGTATTGTGGCCGGTTTTAATGAGATGTCCGGTCAGCTAAAGCAGCTGGTCGAGAAAGTAAAGCAGTCTACGGTGGATCAGAAAAACGCGGAGCTGCAGGCTATGGAGGCCCAGATCGATCCGCATTTTCTGTATAATACACTGGATACCATCAACTGGAAGGCGCTGGAGCACGATGATTTTGAGGTCAGCAATATGGTGGGGGCGCTGGCGGATATCCTGCGCTATTCCATCCGCAATCCGGGGGATATGGTGAGCATCGGGCAGGAGCTTTCCTGGCTGGAACGTTACACGATGCTACAGAAGGAAAAGCTGGACCAGCCGCTCATGATAAAAACAGAAGTGCCGGAGGAACTGATGGGGTACCGGATCCACAAGCTGCTTTTGCAGCCTTTTGTGGAGAATGCCATCAATCACGGATTTCGACGGATGACAAAGCCATGCTGCATTGAGATAACCATGAAGCTTTTTGGAGCGCAGCTTTATATCCGGATCCGTGATACCGGCTGCGGCCTGCCGCAGGAGCTTGTAAATGAGCTGAATAATAAAAACAGCAGTGATGGAAATCATGTAGGTGTGGCGAATGTAAGAAAGCGGCTGGAGCTCTATTATGGGGAAGAGCATGAGATGTATTTTGAGAGCCGGGAAGGAGAAGGAACCAGTGTGCATCTGTTTATCTGCGCTGAAGGGGGGAGGCGAGCAGAATGAAGATTATTATAGTAGAGGATGAAAAATCGATCCGGAATGGTCTGGTAAAAATGCTGCCAAAATTGGATCCGGAATATGAGGTCGTTGGTTCAGCCAAGGATGGATCGGAAGGATACCAGCGTATCCTGGCTGAACAGCCGGATCTTGTGATCATGGATATTGAAATGCCGGAGATGGACGGCCTGACTATGCTGGAAAAGCTGAGAAAAGAAGGGTTTGCAGGGAAAGCTGTGGTACTGACGGCCTATTCCGATTTTTCCTATGCGAAGCGGGCCATTGAGCTGGGCATTGAAAATTACCTGTTAAAGCCGATCAAGCTTGAGGAACTGAAAAAAACGCTGGGGACTGTCAGTGCTTCCTTAAGGCAGGAGGCAGGTACACGAAAGATTCAGGAAAAGCTGTTATCCCTGGAACAGATCTTTCGTTCAGCACTTCTGGCGGAGCTTACCGTGGATGAGGAACTGGAGGTCTATGCAGAAACTACCTACGATATTGACAGCCACGGTACCTTTGCCATTCTGACGGCATATTTAAGTGACTACTATGATGACTATTATGAGCCTGCAGAGCGGTTTCTGGAGCCGTATCTGAAAACAGGAAGCGAGTATTCCGTCTGTATGCTGACTACAGTACACCACAGATCCATCGTGATAGTCTTTTATAATATGAAGGATCCGGAAAAAATCCGCAGCTGGTGCGAAAAGCTGGTCATCCCATCGGCCTACAGCAATCTGAAGCACCCGCCGATCTTTGGCTGGACAGTCTGCCAGGGCCTGACGGAGTTTGCCTCCGGCCTTGAGAAGCTGGAGCAGGCCCGTATGTGGAAGCTTTGCTTTCCGGAAGGAAAGCTGATGACGGAAAAACAGATCAGTGCCGTCCAGACAGTGCCGCTTAAATATTCCCTGGATCTGGAGTCTCAGTTAAAGCAGGCAGTGGTGAAGCGGGACCGGGCTGCCTATGACCGCATACTGGAGCAGATTATGGCATACTGTGTAGAGGAACCGCATCACCCGGATGAGATCCGCGAAGCCTGGGCGAGGCTTGTGGTGGCTATGATCGCAGCCGCGGATTCCATGGGCCGGGTGACGGATCACATTTCCATGCGTCATATTGTGGGGGAACTATCTCAGGCAATTTCCTGGCAGCGCATCCGCGAGCTGATGCAAAACTTTTATGATGCGATTACCGGCGGACAGGATCAGCCGGAGAGCGTCAGCCTGCTGGTAAAGCGTGCCCTGTCCATGATCGAGACCTATTACAGCCAGGGCATCACGCTGGAGGAGCTGGCAGAGCGGCTGTGTGTGACCGATGAGTATTTAAGCACGCTGATCAAAAAAGAAACCGGCATATCCTTTACGGAGACCGTGCGGAAAATGCGCATCGAGCGCATCAAGGAGCTGCTTTTGCATTCCAGCCTGAAATTAAACCAGATCGCGGAAATGGTAGGCTATTCCGATCCAAAGTACATGAGTAAGGTATTTAAGGAAGAAGTGGGCATGCTTCCGGCACAGTTTCGGAAACAGAATCATTGACAAAGGAATAACACCTTAAATAGTTACTCCTTTTTAAAAAATTTCCTCTTTGCATTTCTGACGAAAATGGTAGAATAATGTCAACATAAAAAACAAGACATCATATTCATTGACTATATTTGATTTAATTCAATTTTAGAAGGAGTGACCATTATGAGAGAGATGAATCTGACTTTCCGTAATCCGGATGAGGTACTTGATTTTGTTAAGACTGTAGAGCAGTATCCGTTTGACATGGATCTTTGCCGCGGCAGTGTTGTCGTTGACGCGAAATCCTTACTTGGTATCATGAATCTGGGCTTCAACCAGACCGTGAACTTAAAAATCTACAGCAACGACTGCAATGAGCTTTTCCAGAACATTGAGAAGTACAAAGCAGCATAACTCAGAAGACTTTCAATTTATTTGTTCCCCCATACCAGACAGAATAGCCTCGGCTATTCTGTCTTTTATTTTGCGGAAAATTGTGGTAGAATCCATATAATTACCTTATATACAAAGAAGAAAGACGAGGAGAGAAAGATGTACAAGATTGTTTCGCGGTTACTCATTTACGGCGATATGCCGAAGGATAGCATTCTGATGGAACTGGCCGACATCATCCGGAAGTCAGACGACAAGAGCCAGACCAGGGAGGAACTGGTTACCAGAACCTTTACCCAGATCAAGCACCTGCTTCAGGTAGCGACGGATTATGCTTTCGATAAAAACTTATGGCAAAATTATCTGACCTTTCTGCTGATTACCAATGAGAATCCCTTCAGTATTACCTGTGAGAAGGTGGGCGCGAATGAAGGAAGCGTCAATTATTTTGCGAAAAGTGATTTCAAGGCATTTATGGAGCTGTTCCATTATGATTTCAGCGCGCTGGAGGAGTACCTGGGTATTGACTGCTTTACCCGCCTGTCCAATTACAAGGCCATCGGCAAAAAGGAGCTGATGTACAATAAGAACGTCAGCGAGAAGGTCCGGATGTTAAGCGAAAAGCTGGCGGCAGCAGCAGATGAGAATGAATTCTTTGATGCGGTGACTGGTTTTTACAAGGCGTATGGCGTCGGCATGTTCGGCCTCAACAAGGCATTCCGCATCCAGTCCAGAGAAGATGGCGGCGTGAACTTCTGTGCCATCAACAATATGGATGCCGTTATGCTGGATGACCTGATCGGTTATGAGATCCAAAAGAAAAAGCTGGTTGATAATACCCTGGCCTTCGTAGAGGGGAAAAAGGCAAACAACGTGCTGCTGTTCGGTGACAGTGGTACCGGCAAGTCAACCAGTATCAAAGCAATTGTCAATGAGTTTTACGATCAGGGACTGCGCATGATCGAGATTTACAAGCATCAGTTCAAAGATCTGTCTTCCGTGATCGCCCAGATCAAGAACCGCAACTACCGCTTTATCATTTATATGGATGATCTGTCCTTCGAGGAGTTTGAGATTGAGTACAAGTTTTTAAAGGCAGTCATTGAGGGAGGCGTGGAGACCAAGCCGGACAATATCCTGATCTATGCAACCTCCAACCGCAGACATCTGATCAAGGAGAACTGGAGTGACCGCGACGATGTGGAGAGCCAGAACGGCATGCACCGTTCCGATACCATGGAGGAGAAGCTATCCCTGGTAAACCGTTTCGGCGTGACCATCAATTACTCCAAGCCATCTCAGAAGGAGTATTTCAATATCGTGGTAGAGCTGGCACACAGGGCAGGTCTTACCATGTCAGATGACGAACTCCGCGCGGAAGCCAACAAATGGGAGTTAAGCCATGGCGGAATTTCCGGACGTACCGCGCAGCAGTTTATCAATTATCTGCTGGGAACGGTATAAAAGCATGCTGGCATAAATGGAATGCATGGCCGAAGAATGGCTTAGTTAAGCCGTTTTTCGGCCTTCTGAAAAAAATGGAAAAATATTTAAAAAAAGTTTTTAAAAAGTGTTGACAAAACTGAAAAGCTGCGGTATCATATATATCGTTGCAGCGAACAAGAGCTCAACAAACTAAATAATATGTGTGCGTAGCTCAGCTGGATAGAGCACTTGGCTACGGACCAAGGTGTCGGGAGTTCGAATCTTCTCACGCACGTCGATTTCTCTGGTTGTCAGAGAGCAAAAAGCATCCTTTTGAGGGTGCTTTTTTTGTGTAATAGGGAATTCCAAGGAATTTCCTATTACACAAAAATGCACTAACGTGCCAATGATGTGCACTCGCGCGAAGATGCAGGTTGTCGCAAGCGACGCGCTCGGCGCGAGAATGTGTCAAGGCAGCAACTGTTCACAGGTAGGAATTTTCTGAACTGAAAATTCCGTACGATACAGTTCTGTCAGCAGATTTTGTCGATTTGGAATGTGCAGTATCGGCAAAATCCCGTTGATGGGCACACGTGTGCGAACCGTAACCCTGAGCACATTCTTTATTCCGTTTACGACAGCCCGGAATTGACTTTTTACCGCATGACCGATATAATAATAGGGCTGTCCCTATCAAGGCAGATAGCTTTGCGGTTTCTATGAAAGACCGCGTGGAGGAATTATGAAAACAGAATATCTGATAAAAATTGGTTCTGTCGCGAAATGGCTGGTGCCGTTTTTTGCAGCGGTGGCGCTGCTGAACGCGTAGGTTTTAAGTGGGCAGAATAAAATAGAAAGGCTGGGAAGAAGCTGGGAGATGCATCACGGATTCTGACACAGCGGAAAGGAGAAGAGATGCAGTTAGTTCAGTTAGATATGAAGCAGATATCGAGCGAGGCAGAGATTTACGACTGCCTGGTCGGTCAGATGAATTTTACCAATGCCGATGAAAAACCGGAATGGATGAATGTGATTGAGATGAACGAGCGGGATCCGTATGAGATGGATACAGAAGAACAGCCGGAGGATCCGGAGTTTAAGAAAATTCTGGAGACACCGGAGAAGACATTGGATGGTCTGGTACAGATGCTGGCTGCCCGCCTGGCAGATGATTACTGCCTGGAAGTAATCCGGGATGAAGCGGCGGATGATGAGAAGAAAGAACTGGAAAAACGTCTGGAACGCGCACTGGAAGATGCGGCGCGCACAATCGATGAAAGAGACGGGAAATTGTATGCAATACTTGAGGATACAAAACCCATGGCATTCTCCGTTATCTGATGAGCCGGAAGAAGGATTGATTCCATGTGAGGTGGTTCGGTCTTCCCGGAAGACGATTGCCATCCAGATCACGGCGGAAGGACGCCTGGTACTCCGGATTCCGAGGAGGGCTTCGGTGCAGGCTGCGATGCGGTTTGCCGAGGAGCACCGCGACTGGATTGAAGTCCATTATAAAGAAGCGGTGGAACGCCAGAGGAACCGGAAAACATATGGAGCGGAAGAAATCCGAAATTTCACAGAAAAGCTGCGCCCGGTGCTCATGCACCGGGTCGCTTTATATGCGGCGTGCATGGGCGTAACTTATGGAAAAATCACAATCCGGAACCAGAAAACGCGTTGGGGAAGCTGCAGCGCAGCTGGAAACCTAAATTTTAACTGGCGGCTGGCACTTTTGCCGGAGGATCTGATGAATTATGTGATTGTCCATGAGCTGGCACACCGGCTGGAAATGAACCATTCCGCGCGTTTCTGGACGCAGGTGGAGAATATACTGCCGGACTGGCGGGAACGGCGCAGGCGGCTTAGGGAGTATGTGATATAGAAAAGAAGCACAGACATAGATAATAGGAGGAACAAAATGGCAGAAGAAGTCTGGATGCTTCAGACCAAGAAAGCAGATTTTAAGCAGATCGGGGCGCGGTTTCGGATCGATCCGGTTACGGCGCGTATTATCCGGAACCGTGGGATCGAAGGAGAGGCGGCGATCGACCGCTATTTAAATGGCACGCTGGATGATCTGTATGATCCGATGCTGTTAAAAGATATGGAGCGTGCCGTTTCCATCCTGTGCGAGGCTGTGGATACTGGAAAGAAGATACGGATCGTCGGTGATTATGATATTGACGGCGTCTGTTCGACGTACATATTATTGCAGGCATTTGAACGGCTGGGCAGTGATGTAGATTTTGAGATACCGGATCGCATCAAGGATGGCTACGGAATCAATGAATCGATCATCGAACAGGCGCACGCGGACGGCGTGGAGGTGATTCTGACTTGTGACAATGGTATTTCCGCGTTCCATCAGGTGGAGCTGGCGAAGAAATATGGCATGATGGTTGTCATCACGGATCATCATGAGGTGCCCTTAGATGGGGAAAAAGAGAAGATTCCCCCGGCAGATGCGGTGATCGATCCGAAACAGGCAGACTGTCCGTACCCATTTCCGGAGATCTGCGGCGCAGTGGTGGCGTACAAGCTGGTGCAGGTTTTATATGCCCGCCGGGGCGTGCCGCAGATGGAATGGCTGGATTTGCTTGAATTTGCCGCGATTGCGACGGTCGGTGATGTGATGAAGCTGCAGGATGAGAACCGGATTCTGGTAAAATACGGTCTTAAAAAGATGGCGCAGACCAAAAATCTAGGGCTTCGCAGACTGGCGGAGAAAAATAATCTTGATCTGGGGGCAATCACAGCATACCATATCGGATTTGTCATTGGACCGTGCCTGAATGCGGGCGGACGATTAAAAACGGCAAAGGAAGCGCTGGCGCTTCTGCGGGCGCAGAGTGAGGAAGAGGCGGAACGCTTGGCAGAGGAACTTAAGGAATTAAATGATACCCGCAAGGATATGACCGAGCAGGGGACTGAGGCGGCGAAGCTGCAGGTAGAGAGCTGGTACCAGAAGGACAAGGTGCTGGTGGTCTTTCTGCCGGAATGCCATGAATCGCTGGCGGGCATTATTGCAGGGCGCCTGAGGGAATATTATCAGAAGCCGGCGATCGTGCTGACGCGCGGCGAGGAAGCGGTCAAAGGCTCGGGACGTTCCATTGATGAGTACCATATGTTTAAAAAGCTGACAGAGGTCAGCGATCTGCTGCTCAAATTTGGCGGTCATCCGCTGGCAGCCCGGCTTTTGCTGGAAGAGAAGAACATTGACGAGTTCCGGCGCAGACTGAATGAAAATGCGGGGCTGACGGAGGAAGATTTTAAAGCGAAAGTCTGGATCGATGTGCCGATGCCGGTGGGATATGTGACAGAACGCCTTGTGAGGGAGCTTTCCTGTCTCGAACCGTTTGGACAGGGCAACGAAAAGCCGCTGTTTGCAGAGAAATCACTCCGCATCCGGGCGAGCCGCGTACTGGGGCGCAACCGGAATGTCGTAAAAATGACGTTGGAAGAGACAGACGGACACGCGATCGAGGCGCTATATTTCGGTGACGGAACGGCGTTTGAGGAAGAGCGCGCCGGACGGCGGGAGATCGACGTCGTGTATTATCCGGACATCAATGAGTACAATGGAAGAAAAACGCTGCAGGCGGTGATCCGCCGTTATAAATTCCGGGGGTAAATGGCATGATAACGAGAAAAGATGTGATGCCGGTCAATTTCCTGAAAAAAGAAAAATTTACCGGAAGTGATACCGGGATGCGCTACCGGATGGAGATGACAAAGCGCGAAGTACCGAAAGAAGACGGCGCAGATGGCGAGACGGTCGAGGAGACAGTCCTGACCGTGACCGGCAGATACCGTGACATCGTGGCCGGAACCATATGGATACGACGCAACGCCGGAAGAGGAGAAGACTCACGAGGAATTTCCATTTTCGGAAGAAGGAATTGTGAGCGGGGTAGAGTGGCTGAACGGGCAGCATGCGCGGTATGTGAAGCCTGAAAAATAGACGGTTGCGTGAACAGAAAGAGTGAAAAAGTAGAATGAGTTGGAAAAAGACATTTTATGAGGGGCTAAAGAGCGGTATCCCCATTGGACTGGGGTATCTGCCGGTCTCCTTTACGTTTGGCTTCCTGGCGGTGTCGGGCGGTCTGCCGGTCTGGGTAGCAGTTTTTATATCGCTGACGAACTTAACGAGCGCCGGACAGTTCGCAGGGACAAACCTGATTCTGGCGGGGGCTGGGTACTTTGAGGTGGCATTGACAACGTTTGTCATCAACCTGCGCTATATGCTGATGTCACTGTCCCTGTCCCAGAAGCTCGATGAAAAGACGGGAACCGGGGCGCGCCTGGCACTGGCATTTGGCATCACGGATGAGACGTTTGTCGTCAGTTCCCTGCATTCGGGCATTTTGAAAGCGTCGTATATGCTGGGACTTATCACGATGCCGATTCTGGGGTGGAATCTTGGAACCTGGCTGGGAGGCGCGATCTCGGCGGTTCTGCCGCAGGCGCTGCAGAATGCGATGGGAATTGCCCTGTACGCGATGTTTATTGCACTGATTCTGCCGGCGGCACGCAAATCGCGGTCGGTGTGCTGCGTCATCATTCTGGCAGTTGTGATGGTGTGCATTTTAAAATATGTTCCGGTTTTTGCCGGTATTTCCTCCGGTTTCCGGGTGATTCTGGTTACGATCGTGGCATCGGCGTTCGGTGCATGGAAATTCCCGCATGATCCGGACGGTAAAGAAGCCGGCCAGGACGAGAGTCAGAAAGAGGGGGCAGAATGATGAATACAGCAGCAGAGGCAGCAGGAGCAGCCGGAACACTCGATATGAAATACGTGCTGACCTGTGTCCTTTTGATGGCACTGGTTACATATATTCCGCGTGTTCTTCCAGTTACGATTTTCCGGAAACAGATCCGTTCGAAGTTTATCCGATCTTTCTTAGATTATACGCCGTATGCAGTGCTGGGGGCACTGACATTTCCGGATGTATTTACCTCCACAGGACATCTCTATTCGGCGGTCGGAGGAACGATCGTAGCGGTGATTTTGGGATATAAGGGAAAGAGCCTGGTGGTAGTGGCGATCGCGGCGATTGTGACGGTTTACCTGCTTGAGATGGCAGGCGGAGCCGGTCTTTTGGCGTCGCTTTCATTTTAAGAAAAATTTAAAATGAATATGCGCGAAAGCGCGGGAAATTCATCATAAATAAAAACGAAAGGTGCAGACAAGATGATTACAATGAAGGGAGCCGCTGTTTCGGCAAAGCTGAAAGAGCAGGTAGAAAAAGGGCTGGAAACCCTGACATGGGTGCCGAAACTGACGATTATCCGGGTGGGCGAGAATCCGGATGATATTTCCTATGAGAAAGGCGCAACGAAGAAGCTGACATCGTTCGGGCTTGAGGTGGAATCGAAGGTATTTCCGGGAGATATCTCGGATGAGGCATTTAAGAAGGAGTTTGCGGCGATCAATGCGGATGCGTCGGTGGACGGTATTTTAATGCTACGCCCGCTTCCAAAACAGATCAACGAGCAGGATATTGAAAAAATGATCGATCCGGCGAAGGATCTGGACGGTATTTCGCCAGTCAATATTGCCAAGGTGTTCAGCGGCGATACGAGCGGTTTTGCGCCGTGTACGGCGGAGGCAGTGGTATGCATGCTGAAAATGAACGATATCGCGCTTTCTGGCAAACGGGTGGCAGTCGTAGGAAGAAGCATGGTTGTGGGACGCCCGCTTTCGATGCTGCTTCTGCATGAAAATGCGACCGTGACCATCTGCCACTCGAGAACTGCCAGTCTGCCGGAGGTATGCCGGGAGGCGGATATTCTGACTGCCTGCGTGGGAAAAGCAGCGATGATCAACCACACCTATGTAAAAAAGGATGCGGTTGTCATTGACGTTGGGATCAATATAGATGAAAATGGAAAACTCTGCG
>OGPM01003283.1_pt1 | contig 10220 bp, 6 predicted proteins | sample 1552961 | NCBI WGS metagenome assembly OGPM01 (sample SAMEA2580304, study PRJEB22360) | human gut metagenome | biome: human gut; feature: human-associated habitat; material: faeces | place: Denmark | collected 2008/2010
GATTCCTACTTTATTAATAGAATTTCCTTTTGGTGTATAATAGTTTGAAACAGTAAGTTTCACTGCGCTTCCATCACGAAGCTGTCTCAGCTCCTGCACAACACCTTTTCCATAAGTTGTTGTTCCGACAATCTTTCCGATTCCATAATCCTGGACCGCACCGGCAAAAATTTCCGAAGCACTGGCACTGCTCTCATTGACAAGAACAGCCAATGGCATATGGAGTTCATTTTTGCCATCACAAGTCTCTTCTTCCCGATTTCCATTCTTATCCTCAGTATAAACAATAAGTCCTTCCGGAAGAATATCCCGCAATATCTCACATACTGACGTCAGAAGTCCACCTGGATTATCACGAAGATCTACTACCAGTTTCTGCATTCCTTTCTGTTTTAGATCCACAAAAGCATCTTTATACTGCTGTGGTGCAACGCCTGTGAACTGCGTGATCTGGATATATCCGGTCTCATCATCCAGCATTTCACTGAATACGGCCGGAAGTTCCACATCTGTTACTTCTACAGTGATCTGAAGAGGTGTCTCCTCATCTTCCCTCTGGACAGTCAGAACAATGTTTTTGTCTTTATTTTCTTTGATCAGACTGACTACCTCAGAGAGTTCCATATCCGTAACATCGGTATCGTCAATCGCAGTGATCACATCTCCTACGATCAGTCCGGCTTTCTTTCCCGAACCGCCCTCGTAGCACTCTGCAATCTGTACGCCACCATTTTTATTTTTCTGGATAGATACCCCTATTCCTACATAAGAGCCATCTGTTGTTGCGGTCTCCTGCGCATATTCCTCCGCTGTATAATATCTGGAATACACATCTCCCAGGCCATAAATCAGTCCTGCATAAATTCCCTCTGCCAGTTTATCTTGATCAACATCCCCCAGATATTCCTGATCGATCAGTTTCTCCAGATATTCTACTTTTTCTACGTGCGCTGAATCCGCCAGAACACTCCCACTTTGATTCTGATGTACATAATTTAACCCACCTGCTGCAAGTGCAGCAGCCAAAACTCCTGTCACAACTCCTGTCACGTATTCTTTATGCTTCATTACGACTGCCTTTCCTGTTGTATTGTTAATTTTCGTGCCTTTAACCCTGGCATCTAAATATAACATAAGCGGCACAGAACTTAAAGTCCCATGCCGCTTTTCTTTTATTTACTTATATGATCCCTGATGGTTATTTCACACCTTGCACTTTCACAATTACACTCTCAGATGTTTTCTTGTTGTCATCATACTTCCAATGAAACCAATGCCAATTCCAAGAGCAAGTCCAATCGGAAGAAGTATCTGATAAATCTGCCATACCGGAATAAAAGCAACCACACCTGTAAGCACACTGAATTTATTCAGGATGTACTCAACAACACTATTGTACAGGAAATACAGTGCTATCAGTGGAATCGCTGCACCGATCACCCCAAGGACCATACCTTCAAGAAGGAACGGTGCACGGACAAATGCATCCGTTGCTCCAATGTATTTCATAATTCCAATTTCTTCTTTACGAACAGAAATACCAACAGAAATGGTATTACTGATCAGGAAAATAGAAATGATCAGAAGGAGCGCAATGATCACGATCGATGCATAGGAAACCAGCTTGTTAAAGCTTCCCAGCGTATTTGCTGCCTGTTCAGACTGCTCAACATCTCGCACATGCTCCAACCCCTGAATATAGTTTACTAACTCTGTCTGTTTCTCGATCTGGTTCAGGTATACATGATAGTTTGAAGAATTGACAAGCGGGTTGTCATCCTTAAATCCTTCTGCCGCATCAGATCCCTGGAAATATTTATCCTTAAAGTTCTCCCATGCCTGGTCTGCTGATTCAAACTCAACTCGTTCCACTTCCGGACGTGCCTGGATCAGATTACCGACTTCCTGCATCTGTTCTTCAGTCGTTCCCTCATCAAAAAAAACAGTGACTGGAACTTCCTGCTCTACTTTCTGCGCAATATTATCTACATTTGTTACCAGTGAATAAAATACACCTACCAGAAAGATACAGGCTGCCATGGTCAGAATAGATGCAATGGAAAACATCCAGTTTCTTTTTATATTTTTGATACCCTGTTTGAGGGTATACCAGATTGTACTAGGCCTCATGATATCCTCCTTCTTTCTCATCACTGATGATCACGCCGTCATGCATGGTAACCACTCGTTTCTTCATCTGATTAACGATTTCTTTGTTATGTGTTACCACAAGCACAGTCGTACCACGCTCATTGATCTGTTCCAGAAGCTTCATGATTTCTTCAGAAGTCTTCGGATCCAGGTTTCCGGTCGGCTCGTCAGCCAGAAGGATATCCGGACGATTTACAAGTGCCCTGGCAAGCGCCACTCTCTGCTGCTCACCACCGGAAAGCTCATCCGGGAAGGATTTGTATTTTTCAGCAAGTCCTACTTCCTGAAGAACCTCCGGGACACGTCTGCGGATCACTCGCGTTGGTCTCCCGATAACACGCTGTGCAAATGCAACGTTTTCGTATACATTGCGGTCTTTCAGAAGACGGAAGTCCTGAAATACCACACCAAGCTTACGACGGTATTTCGCAACTCGACGATGTTTCATCTTCTCCAGACGCTCACCGCTGACTATCATCTGTCCACTTGTACTATCAAGTTCTTTCATAAGAAGTTTGATCAGTGTAGATTTTCCTGACCCACTGCTTCCTACTACAAAAACAAATTCTCCTTTATCTACGTGCAAATTAGCATGGTTCACAGCCGGAAGGCCTTTACCATACGATTTTGTCACATCAATCAGATCGATCATCGTTTCCATAATATCCTCCTCTATCTATATCCGGTCCAAAAGTGCTGCAACTGCCTAAAACAAATATGTCTCTCTGGACTCCATAAAAAATGCTGCCAGAATCCCGGCAGCATTTCATTGCATCCTGCGGTATAGTTTATTAACATTTCGTAACAATGTTGTAACATATATTATGCTGGAATGCAAGCATTTTTATTGAATTCACAAAATTTTCATATCGACGTGCGATCAATATTCAAGCGTTTCCATGTACTTCATATAACGTACGACCATCAGTGCGATCTTGAATGTAATCGCATCTTCAAATACACGAAGATCCAATCCGGTACTCTTCTGTAACTTATCCAGACGATAGACCAGTGTATTTCTGTGGATATATAACTGTCTGGATGTTTCTGAAACATTCAGGCTGTTCTCAAAGAATTTGTCAATAGTAACCAGTGTTTCTTCGTCAAAATCATCTGGCGATTTATTCTCAAAAATTTCTTTGATAAACATTTTGCACAGCGGAATTGGAAGCTGATAGATCAGACGTCCGATTCCAAGGGAACTGTAAGCAATAACATCTTTTTCGCCAAAGAAGATCTTGCCAACATCCAGTGCCATTCTTGCCTCTTTATAGGAACGAGAAACTTCTTTCAGTTCATTTACGATCGTTCCATATGCAATATGAGTCTCTTCATTCTGGTTCAGCCCAAGGGTATCCAAAATCGCATGGGCAAGCTTATCCATCTCTGCATAACCTTCGCCATCTTCCAGTTCCTTAACAATGATGATACTCTTTTCATCGACCGCTGTGATAAAGTCTTTGCTCTTGCCGCCAAAGAAACTTTTCACACTCTCCATGGAACTGTGATCCTTTTCCTGCTGCAATTCCAGAATCATAACAACACGACGAACATCTGCATCAATATGCAGTTTCTTCGCGCGATTATAAATATCTACCAGAAGAAGGTTATCAAGAAGGAGATTCTTGATAAAGCTGTCTTTGTCAAATCTTTCTTTATATGCAACGATCAGATTCTGGATCTGAAATGCTGCAAGCTTGCCAACCATATAAGTGTCTTCATCGTCACCATGTGCCACAAGTATATATTCCAGCTGGTAGTCATCACAGACTTTAAAATACTGGAATCCCTTCACAAGCTGGCTGTCTGCCTGGGATTCCACAAATGCCTGTATATCCCCCGGCTGAATTGAAAAATCTGCAAAAGTTGTTGCAAGGACTTTCCCCTCTGTGTCAATAATGCAGAATTCTGTCCTGGATATTTCTTTTAATCCCTCTAGTGTATTCTGTAGTACCTGATTTGATATCATCTGCTTACATCCCTTCCCGCCTTTTTATGCGTATTTCTCCTTTTTCCCCATAGCTTTCCTTCGTTATCTGTTATTTTAATATAAAATTACCAAAAATGAAAGACCAAAACTTAATTTTTTTGCATTTTTTTGTATAAAATTCCTATTTTTCTATAAAACCTTCCCCATGTACCTCTCGTGCATCCCCAACAATGACAAAAGCATTCTCATCAATTTCATCAATTTTCTCTTTCAGATGTACCAGTTCTTTTTTGCCCACTACACAGAAAAGCATCAGCTTATCCTCGCCGGAGTACATTCCTCTTGCCGAAATGCCGGTAATTCCACGATCAAGGTCTTCCATGACCATTCTGGAAACCTCATCTGGTTTATCCGTAATAATATATACCGACTTTGAAAATTTCAAGCCTTCAATGATTCCGTCAGATACTTTTGTAACAAGAAATACTGCAATGATCGCGTAAAGAGCACGTTCCACACCAAACACATACATACCCACAACAACTATCGCACCATCTATAAACTGCATGATCTGTGCAATAGAATAATGTCGCAGATATTTCTGGATGATTGCAGCCAGAAGATCCGTACCACCGGTAGTTCCTCCACCAAGAAATACAAAGCCGATTCCAATTCCCTGCAGAAGGCCTCCGTACAAAGCAACCAGAAGAAAATCTCCTGATAATTTCCAGGACGGAAGAATTGCCAGCCAGATCGTAAGTGAAATATCGCCCATGAGTGCTTTTCTTACAAATGCAAAACCTCTTATTTTCGTAGCGAGAAGAAACAATGGAATATTCAATGCAAGGTTTGTCATCCAAAGAGGAATTCCGTTTCCATACAGTCCTTTTGTCCAGGCTTTTACCAGAATCGAAATACCCGAAAAGCCTCCTGTTACCATTCCCGCAGCATCAAAACAGGAAGTGATCGCGGTTCCCATAAGTCCGGTTCCGACAATAATAAGAAGATATTCCAGATACCAGGGTTTTTTTCCAGCAATTTTCATAAGTACTCCTTTCTCTGCCGCTATATCTCAATAAAGTATCCCGTAACCCAAAAGAACGGGAACAGCGTCTGTTGGCTGTTTCCCGTTCTTAGTGTGCCCTATTTGGAAGGCATATTTGCAAATTTAATAAAATGATAGCTCTCAACAATCTGGAAATATTTGATAATTCTCGGATACAGCGGTTCTGCTGCTTCCCCAAATTCTTCCTTCACCAGTGCCGCAATCTCTGTGACAGTATTTTTCCCGTCGATCAGCGGCCAGATAAAAGTTCCCTGTGCATCCAGATGAACCTTGGTGTACTGTGGTTTGTTGAATACTTTCTGTGCAATCTTGTTGAACAGTCCTGTATTCTCTACATCCAGGATCACTCTGCCTTTGATATCCTTGTGCCAGTGAAGTTCCTCGGATCTCACCGGAATTAGATCCAGGTAGTTGATATCCATATTTTGTTTTTTGCTTTTTTTACTCTGTTTTTTCATCAGGCTTTTTTCTTTTTCCATAAGGAGAATTTCAGCAGTGTCAGGATCATGATAATCATGAGAACAACACCACCGATGTTGCCAAAGTTAACAACTCCTGATACATCCAGGCTGATACCAGCAACTGCAAGGATAGCAAGTGCAATACCTACCAGACCTTCTCCGGCGATCATACCAGCACAGTACAGTGTACCATCTGTAACCTGATCGTTCTTTGTTTTTTCATCAACGTTCTTTCTGCCATCCATAAACATACGAACAACACCACCGATCATGATGGTTGCATTCAGATAGATTGGAAGATAAAGACCGATTGCAAAAGGCATTACCGGAATTCTTAAGATTTCCATACCAATTGCAAGGAATACACCGATGAATACAAGTGCCCACGGAAGATTTCCACCCATGATACCTTCAACGATCATCTTCATCAGACCTGCCTGAGGAGCCGGAACTTCTGCTCCGCCATATCCCCATGCTGCATCCAGAAGATACAGAACACCACCGATTGCAAGACCGGAAGCAACAACACCGATCAGCTCACCGATCTGCTGTGTCTTAGGAGTTGCCCCAAGAAGGTATCCTGTCTTAAGGTCCTGAGAAGTATCACCGGCGATTGCTGCAATGATACAGATAACAGAACCAATTGCGATTGCTGCTTTCATACCATCGATTCCAGTCTGTCCGCTGCTCTTGATCACAATTGTAGAGATCAGAAGTGTAGCGATTGCCATACCGGAAACCGGGTTGTTAGAGCTACCGATCATACCTACCATACGGGAAGATACAGTTGCAAAGAAAAATCCGAAGATTACGATAAGGAGTGCTCCAAGCGGATTAACCGGAATAGCCGGTACTGCCCAGATGATCACTACCATTGCAACGATACCGATCAGGATGAAGTTCATCGGAAGGTCTCTGTCTGTTCTTGCAGTTCCTTTTACGGATCCGCCCTTCATGCTCTTCATGGAATCACGGAATGTGCTGATGATCAGCGGCATGGATTTGATCAGGGAAATGATACCACCTGTAGCGATGGCACCTGCTCCGATATATTTAACATATTTGCTCCAGATTGCTGCCGCACCGCCAGCCGCATACAGCTGTGAAATAGTCACACCCGGATCAGCCGGATACAGCCATGTGTCTGGTCCGAACAGGCAAATCATCGGAATGATCACGAGCCATCCGACAATGGAACCTACGAACATGAAAGATGCTACACGTGGTCCTACGATATAACCAACACCAAGAAGTGCCGGATATACTTCCATACCAATCTCACCCTTAAGGGATGTAAATGCTGCAGAAACGTCTGCCGGGATAACCTTCAGACCGTCAACAACAAATTTGAAGACTGCTGCAAGTCCCATACCGGAAAATACAGTAGAAGCGTTTGCGCCGCCCTCTTCACCTGCAAGAAGTACGTCTGCACATGCAGTTCCTTCCGGATAAAGAAGTGTCGCATGCTCTTTAACAATAAGAGCGTTACGAAGCGGTACCATGAAAAGTACACCAAGGATACCACCGCAAAGTGCGATCAGAGTGATCTCAACCAGACTCGGTTTATCACAGAGACCTTCTTCTGCCCATAAAAAAAGAGCAGGCATTGTAAAAATAGCACCTGCTGCAAGTGACTCACCGGCAGAACCGATTGTCTGCACCAGGTTGCTCTCCAGAATGGAGTTTTTCTTCATGATGACACGGATAACACCCATAGAAATAACTGCTGCCGGAATGGATGCGGAAACAGTCATACCGACACGAAGTCCGAGGTATGCGTTAGCTGCACCGAATACGATAGCAAGGATGACACCCATGATCACAGATGTTACCGTCATCTCTGCTGTTACTTTTTCAGCAGGAATATACGGTTTGAACTCTTTGTTTTCGTTCATTGATTTCCTCTCCCTTGTTTTTTTTGGTCCAATAACCTCATACCATTATAACCGACTTCATGTTGATTATCAAGGGCGATTTTATGAATTTTTTATATTTTCGTTCGTTTTATTTAACACTTTTTGGAAATGTTGCACATTTCTGTCTATTATCCGTCAATCTCCAGCTGTTTTGTCAGATATCTGCCGACAATTTTCGAAAAGTTCGCAATATCACGGATGTAAGCAAAATCCTTACCAAATATCTTTTTTTCCGTTGCGAGATCTTTTTCCTCTCCTGCGAATACCCCCAGAACACTGACATCAAGATTACGCAGACGCCGCACTTCTGTTGCTGTATCCGCGATTGCAGCCTTTCCCTGATAAGGCTCCGGATTTTTTGCATTCGGTCGGTTTATGATCACATCATATGGACGTCCATCACTCAAAATGATCATAATCTTCTTTTCTTCTTCTCTTTGAAGGAGATCATATCCGGCAGTCCTTATGGCCAATCCGTCACGATTGTTCGAAGACGTAACATAATTAAAGATGTTATCATTCTCTGACCGCGGATCATCGTATCTGCGAAACCGATGCATGATCGTATAATCCCAGAAGGTACAAAAGCTCATCACCCGATGCGGAATATCAACATTACTCAGTGCCTCGCTGATAATATAAGCCTGCAGTGCCACATCACCCTGCCGCTTCATCTGTGATCCACTCGCATCGATCAGAACATCCACAACAAAATCCGATATTTCTCCTTTCAGTTCCTGTTGAAACAGTTTTGCATCATTAGTCCGGCCAATCCGCCACAATCTGGAAGGTACGATCATTCCACAATCCGAAAGAACAGTCTGTGTCTCACTTCTGAGCACCAGAGATTTCCGGAGTGTTTCTGTCAGGACAGTAATATTATGCTTCACGATCCTGTGTTTGTCATGATAAAGCCAGATATTTTTGTTTCGCAATCGTTTTGCATACTCGTACTGATAATTGCTTTTTACCGGATTTTTGAGAATTCCCTCCGTAAAGTACAGACTGCAGTCACTGTGAATTCCCCGGCACATCTGATAATTGATCTTCTTCTCTTCTGCTTCACTTAAATAAGACTTTCCATAATTCAATTCCACATATGTGTAAGCTTTCTCCAACATCTCCGGAGTAACTACTTTGACCGAACGCTTCTTTTGACGTTTTTCTTCCATTTCTTCTGTAACTGCAGAATTTTCAAGGCCGGAAACAGAATTTGTCAGCTGCTCTGCATAACTTTCCAGTACCTCTTCATACATTTCCTCTGAAAGAAAATCCTCCCAGGAATATTCCGTAAGATCTTCCATCGTCACTGCAAGCACCTGTTCCAGTGTCCCATGCATACTTTCAAAATCCGGATCCATTAATCGATTATACAGTTCATCGATCACACGGATCAGTTCCAGTGTATCTGTACTGTTACCAGCTCTCTCTATCAACTCCATAAATGGCTGTAATTTTTTCTCCACATGCCATTCTCCGTTGTTCAGTCTTCTGCGGAGCACTGCAACTTTCAATCTTCCCGGAATATCTCTAAGATCCGGCAGTATATCAAATTCCTGTTCCAGAATATCCTCCATACACTGTCTTTGCATATCACAGATACCCGGCCGTTCTTCACAGATCTTGTCTCCTATAGCCTCTTCAATACAGAGCTGTGCCACAAACGTCAGCTCATTCTCTCCTGCCTGAAGAAATATTTTTTTAACAAGATAAAGCCCGAGCATATCCTTATCATAATATCTGGCAAGAGCGCCCTGCTTGATTCCATCATACAGTGCAATTGCCTTTGATCTGAGAAAAAGCGATACGTCAGGCTTCATATCCAGTTGGTAATCTCCGCTTACTGTCCACAACAGATTACGGATCCTATTCTCCAGTTCCAGGCGATATTCATCAATTTCAACTGGTTCTGTATTATTCATATACATCTTCTCTGGTCCATTCCGATGGAATTCTGGTACTTACCACATCTTCTACGATTTCTTTTTCGAATACATCAAACGTTTTGTTAACTACTCCCATTCGGACAGCTTTTGCCGGGGAAAGTCCCACATCCACGATTTTCATTGCCGCAAGGAGTCCTCGAAGATCCAATGCTTTTGTTGAAATTTCACTGTTCAGTGCCTTCAGCTGCAGGTCCAGAAACAATCCAACAAACTGCTCAATCGCGTTTTCTCTGGCATTCGGAAACATCTGATGAAAAATAAATCCTAGCGTTTCTTCTGTCTGTGCCGGCATGTCGATAACCAAAAACCTGGATACAAGTGCTTCATTTAATTCTTTTGTTCCTGCATACCCATAATTCATCGTCCCGATAAATCTTGCTGCAGGATGAAGATCGATCTTGTCATATCCCGGAACATCAATAGAACGCCGATAGTCCAGCGTTGCATGAAGAACAGAGACTGCATCATTTTTGGCCATATTGATCTCATCAAGGATTCCAAATCCGCCATATTCTGCACACCGGTAAATGCTTCCCTTTCGAAGCTTTACTTCATTATCCTCAAAAGTATCCGTACCGATCAGGTCTCCACTGTTTGTATTGACATGAAAAGAAATATTATAAGAAGGCCGGTTAAAAATATATGCCAGATTTTCTGCCAAAATATTTTTACCGGTTGCTTTTGGTCCGGTCAGAAGCAGATTCTGTCCCTGCAGGATCCCTGCAATGGCCATCTCCAGAATATCTTTTC